>Ga0209755_10002223_pt1 | contig 27141 bp, 19 predicted proteins | sample TergutCo191P1_FD_187301 | JGI IMG/M metagenome (GOLD analysis project Ga0209755, IMG submission 187301) | Cornitermes sp. P1 segment gut microbial communities from Petit-Saut dam, French Guiana - Co191P1 (SPAdes) (version 2) | ecosystem: Host-associated > Arthropoda: Insects > Digestive system...
TATTGAACAACTTCATTATAATTTACTGCATTTTCGCAGCCGTTAGGCGAGAAAATGCCGGACTTGTGAGTCAACTAACCGAGTTGTCGAACAAGTCCAATCTTAAATTTTTCTTAATAAATCCATCGGTTTTAATTTTCCGGCTCTGCCTGACGGAATCAGTGAAGCGATGACAGAACATAAAATTGTAAACACCCATATCATCAAAACTGCGCTCCAATCTATAATGATTGGAATTGTTTCAAGGTAAAAACCGGGATCAAGTATTTTAACATCGTTTCCGTTAAACAAATTGGAAAAAAAGGTGAGAATATTTTCCAATGTGTGAATTATTATATTAATATTAACCCCTAGAAACAGGCCAAGTGAAATTCCAATAATTCCGCCTATAAGACCTGTCAGAAAACTGCCCCATAGAAAAATTGATGTGATCCCTGTTGTCCCGGCCCCTGATACTTTTAACACAGCGATGTCTCTTTTTCTTTCCAATACAAGCATACTTGTCGCCGATGACACATTAACAGCGGCGACAATTACAATTAAAGTCATTATGAACAATAAAAGCTGTCTTGTAGTTTCATAAGAACTGTATTGAGATCGCAGAAGGTCTTTCCATGTATACACGCTGAAACCGCCTCCAAGCGTTTGATATAAATGCCACGCAAAATTATCCGCATCCTCATAAGGATTATCTATTTTAATAATAAAACTTGTTGATGACTGATCCGCGGATAAAAGACGCTGCCCGCCTTCCCAGCTTGTTATGCACCATAAAGCGTCAAGCTCGTTATATCCGCAGGATAATATTCCGCTGACAGTAAATGATACATTCCTTGGAGTAAGCCGTCCTGTATCAAGGGTTCTTAATGTCATAAGACGGACAGTATCCCCTACTGTAACTCCGATTTCAGACGCCAGTTCCTGCCCCAGCACAATATCCCGCTCTGTTACAGGTTTATTTTTTCCTTCAATTACAATTAAAAAATCAGCAGATCCCGGATCGTCCCAGAACGATGACTCTATGGAACGGACAGTTACTCCCGTTCTTCCTTTACGCCCGGCGATTACTCCGATTCCGCGCTGCTCGGGCCACACTCCGTTCACTCCGTCAATTTTATATAATGTATTTATAACATCATCTGTGCTATTAAAATTCGTTAAATCATATATTTGCAGATGTCCTGTTCCAAGTTCTATATATCTGTCAGTAATTCCTCTTATCATTCCGTCGGCGACAATTAAAGTTATAATAATCGGGATCAGGCTTACAGCTATTCCTGCGGCAGCGCCTTTAAGATAGCGCACTCCTTCGCGCGATCTTGTCCAAAGGTATCTTAAAGCTATAAAAAAGGCGGCTCTAGTTTTCAAAAATCTCTCCGTGTTAAAAGTCCGTCTTCAAGTACAAACTGATATGTAGCGTTTAACGCTGCCTTTACATCATGCGTTACAACAATTAATGTTTTATTCCATTTTTTCGCGTTCTCATAAAGCAGCTGCGTTACAATCTCGCTGTTTTGCGGATCAAGGTTTCCTGTCGGCTCATCCGCCAGAATTATATCAGGATCATTAACCATGGACCTTGCGACCGCGACTCTTTGCCTCTCGCCGCCTGAAAGCTGCGACGGGAAGTGCCCGCTTCTGTCATCCAGTTTAACGTCAGCTAACAAATCTTTGGCTCTTTGCAGAGCTTGCTTTTTTTTAACTCCCGCAATGAATGCCGGCAGCATTACGTTTTCCAGTGCCGTAAAATCCTTTAAAAGATAATGAAACTGAAAAATAAAGCCGATTTTTTTTGATCTGTAAAGTGAAATTTCTTTTTCATTTAGTGAAGTAATGTCTTCTTTTTCTCTGCCGATAAAAACTTTGCCTTCATCCGCTCTGTCAAGACCTCCTATAATGTTTAGGAAGGTGCTTTTTCCGCTTCCGCTCTGCCCGTTTATCGCGGCGGATTTTCCTTCTTCAATTTCAAAATTTATTCCCCTCAAAATATGAAGCGTTTCATTTCCCGATGTATAATTTTTTATTATATTTTCTGTTTTCACTAATTTATAAATATTCTGTTCGTCATTCATAACGAAGCACCTCCGCGGGAATAATCTTTGTTATCTTCCGCGACGCTAACCATGAAGCGGTAAGCGCCGATAAAAACCCAAACATGAAAATCAAAATTACCTCATGAGTTAAAATTTTGGAAGGTATTTCTTTAATATAAAAAACAGCAGGTGAAAAAACGGCGAAGTTTCCTGCAGTTCCTGTGCCGAAAATGTCTGCGATAGAGTTCATTATGCCTATAATATAATTAATTACAGTTTCGACTATCGTAAAAAAAGCCTGAATGTTAGACGCAATCGCAAGTCCGAAAAAAAGTCCAAGAAAAGCCCCTGTAAGCCCTATAACCGCTCCGTCAATAATAAAAACAAACTGAACAGCTTTCTGTCCGCTGCCGACCGCGCGCATAAGCCCTATTTCCTCGCGCCGGTGAAGCACTGACCTTCTTTGCGCCTGAAAGTTATTAAGACCGGCTACGATAAATATTAATCCAACAAGAATAAACATAAAAAGTTTTTCAGTGCGAAGCGCTCCGAAAAAAGACCTGTTGTAATCCCGCCAGCTCGACAGTTTTAAATCAGAAAATCCCAAGCCGGATAATTTTTTTTGAATTTGATCAAGAGATATCTTGTCATGAAAACGGTTTGTAAGTTTAACGCCGATTTTTATTTCACTTTCCGGATCAAGGAAATCCACGCTGTTTATATTAATAAACGCCCAGCTGCTGTCATAATCAAAATAACCTGTTCTGAAAATCCCCGCAACAGTAAAGGTCTCAATTCCGCCTTCATCAGTTTCGGCTGACATGATTCCTGTTATCGAATAAATTGTAATTTCGTCGCCCGTTCTTAAACTGAGCCTTCTTGCAAGTTCAGTTCCAAGAAGCACATTGCGCGCGTCTGACAGATCAAAACCGCCTTCTTCAAACTCAAGCCTGCTCTCCATAAATTTATCTAACTGTACAGTATTTTCATACACTCCTCTTAAATGCACAGCCTGCTGCCCGTATCGTCTTCCCCTTGCAAGAGCTTGAAATTCTCTGAATTGAACAGCCGCGGTAACAGGCGGAACGCTAAGGACTGCTTCCTGAATTTGCGCAGCGTTTTCCGGCGTAAATGATTCTATGCGTAAATGATATGAAGAAATTTCAATAATGCTTTCTATAAAACCAAGCTGAAAACCGTTCATCACAGAGATAATCACAATTAAAGCCATTACGCCTACGCATATTCCAAGCACAGCCAAAACAGGAGAGCTTGACCTGCCTTTAAAAATATAACGCGACGCTACAAACAGTATCCATGACTTGTTCAATTACCTAATCCTTGTTTCAGAGATTTTTTTTCCGTCTTCCCAGACAGCTCTTAAAACTAAAATGCTATTAATATACAGTTCCTCAATATCAAAATTTCCTTCTGCGCGCACAATGCGTTCAAGATGTCCGTTTTTATAGTTTCTTTCTGTTGTTCTTTCTCCGTTTTGATTATACTCATATTCAGCCAAAAGAACAGTATCGCCTTCGGTTTTTTTTGAAGAGACAATTCTGTTATCAAGCCAGACATTTTGGATTATCCAGATAATTTCATCATACTCATTAAAATAAGTTTGGCTTAACACTCTTCCTCTCTCATCTGTTTCGTAGATCATCTTATAATTGCTTTCAGAATATATATCGCCGAAAAAAGGAGAGTAAAGGTTGATCCTTTCCGCTATAAAACCAAAGCTTCCCGCAGCCTGCATAACATTCCTTGGAAATTCAAGCCGCAGTGAATCGTCGTACGCTATCTGTAAATCAGAATGATATACCCTCTCTACCGCTCTTAATGACATTGATCGGTTATATCTGTAAAGATCAATATACTCAATAACATACTCTGAATCATGTATATCATTCTCATTTATTAAATACGCGCAGTTTAAAAGCAAATTATTATAATAAGTATATTCTATTTTACTGCTTTTTTGGTTATTAAAAAATCTGTATTCTGTTATCAAATCTGAATTACTGCCGTAAATTTCAATAAAACCATTTCTGTTAACCTGTTTGTCAGGTAAAGCCGCGTTCAGCCTTGTTATTCCGTTTTTATCTTTAAACAGCCACTGTCTTCTTTGCTCTTCTGCGTTTTTAAACAGCGTTCTAAGCTCGGCAATAAAATTATCTTCAAAAAACATTAAAAGCTGATTTGGTATTTCATTTATACCAGGGGTTTCTATTAAAAGCACGTATTCATTGCGTAACGCCGCTGTTTTAGAATATGTTTCTTCCAGCGCCATTCCACCAGAATTTGATTTGAACCATTTTGGCGGCGTTACAAAATATTCCTTCCCTGCGTCAGGATTCTGCTGGAAGAAATCCATTTCCTGCGTGACGGCGATAAATCCCGCGAAAACGAGCAAAAATAAAAAGAATATAAATAAAATTTTCTTATTCAATTCCCGCGAATTCCCTTGAAAATTTTAAAGGATCAAAAATTTCTATATCATCATATTTTTCGCCGTTGCAAATATACGCGACAGGCAGGTTTAAATCGGAAGCAAGAGAAAAAACAACGCCGCCTTTTGCAGTCGAGTCATATTTAGTTAATATTACCGCGTCAAGGTTTACAGCGCTGTGAAATATCTCTGCTTGTGAAAGCGCGTTTCTTCCGGTTGTCGCATCAAGAACAAGGTATTTCAGATAACGGGAGCCCTGCGCCTTTGATTCAACTACTCTGTCGATTTTCCGCAGCTCTTCCACGAGCGCGGATTTTGTATGCATTCTTCCGGCTGTGTCTGCGATAACAACATCAGTTCCTCCTGACGCTTCAAGCGCGTCATAGACAACCGCCGCCGGATCGCCGCCTTGTTTATGAGCGACAACCCTTGTTTCAAGCTTTTGTCCATGTATTTTTAACTGATCGATTGCGGCGGCTCTAAAAGTATCAGCAGCGGCGAGAATTGTTTTTTTATTATATTTTGTTTTATAAAAACCGGAAAGTTTCGCGGCTGTTGTGGTTTTTCCTACTCCGTTTACTCCAAGAAGAAGAACTACAGTAAGTTTATTATCTTCCATTTCTATTGCAGGCAATTTTATTTTATTTAACTCGTCATAAAGAAGAGAAGCAAGTTTCTGCTGTAAATAATCTGAATCCTGTTTTTGCTGTGCGCTGTCTTTCCTGCATTTTTCCTTTAAAAGATCAGTCATTCTTACAGCCTGGGAAGCGCCGAAATCGCCTTCAATTAAAAGATCGCAAAGATCATCGTATAAATCATCTGTGACATTATTTTTACCGAAAAAAAAGTTTTTCAGTTTTTGCCCGAATTTCATTTAACTCCTTCCTGATGTCAATACCGGCGTATTATCCCTTGTTGAATTATATATATACATTATCAGCCTGTAAATTCCGTATACAGCCGCAGCTCCTGCCGCTACTATCGAACCTATGTAAATATTATTCATTAATTGATAGTTATTGTAAAAATTTTGATTTACAGTCCCCGTATTAGAATAATTATGCATAATTGCTGCATCTGCGCCTGCAAATGTATAATAAGAAATCCATGCCGCGATTCCTGCTATCCATGTCCCGCCAAATGCCCAGTAAAACGAAGTCCTGTCTTTTTCCACACCTCCGTTTAAAAGCGGAAAAACAGCTGTCATCGTAACCGGCTGGTAAAAATTTGCAGCTAACGGCGTATCAAAAACCAGCGCCACCCTTGAAGAATCCTCTGTAAGCAGTTCCAGATATTCCATGCTTCCCGCAGGCAGCCTGACTGTTAAAGGCGTTTGTCCCAAATAAAGGGCGCCATGATAAACGCTTCCTTGTATATTAGAAAAAATACCAGCGTTCCCGTACTCAAAAGAATTTAAATTAAAATTGATATCGACAGTTTCACCGGGAAGCAGTTCTATTTCATAAGTTACACTTTGATGATCTTCAGCCGATGCAGTTACTGTAAGTAAACCCGGAGGATAGTCTGTCTTTTCCGCTTCTCCTCTGCCTGCAAAAGAGCCGTTAATCAATATCAGCGCCTCGGACGGCAGCGCGTTCACTGTAACAGACGCGGGCACATTACCCGAAAGAACAATTAAAAGCCTTCTTGATAAATCAGAAAGCGCGTCTTCAAGATCATTATTAGAAAATATTATAGAATCTTCCCAGATATATGATCTTGTAAAAACCGCGTAAAGCCTTATTGTTAGTAAATATCTTCCGTAAAAATCCGCAATTGCCCCTGATAAAAACGCGTCAAAATCCTGTGATGCGCAAAACCTGTACTCATTTCCGCTAGAAGGAGCGGAAGGAAATATATTATCAAGATTAGCGGCACTAAGAGTAAATGAAGGCTCGCTGTTTATCAAAGGGGAGCTGCTTTCTACACCGGATAACGCCGCTCTTAGCGCTTCAATCTCCGTGTCCAGTTTTTCAGCGTTCCGGCGGTATATCCAGCCTGCGTCCCCGCGGTAAATAAGAGCCGAACGCTCTTCAAGTTTCGCGTTAAGCGCCGCGGCAGCTCTTGATCGCTCGCGCGTGTGCGCGTACTGCTCATAATAAGCGTACTCAGGTGAAATCCGCGCGCGGTAATCGATCGCGCTCATTCTTTTTGCAAGCTCCCTAATCACAGTTTCGCTTATATTTGCCTTTTCCGCCGGAAGGGAAGCCGCGTCAAATTCTGTAAGGCACAGAATCCAGTTATCATTTTGCGTAACAGGCTGCGAATCGCTCTGCTGCGCCGCGCCTTTCGCGTAACAATGAGCGCATAACGCGAAGAAAATTAAAAACAGCAGAAGAATTCTTGTTTTCAAAAACGCTCCCTAATCGTTATCAACTTCGTAAATGCCCGCGGCGTCATTATGCCACGAATACTTTAAATACTCTTCTATAAACAGATCGATATCTCCGTCCATTACAGCCTGAATGTTTCCTTTTTCGGTTTTAGTTCTATAATCTTTCACCATTGTATACGGCTGAAACACATAAGAGCGAATCTGGTTACCCCATGAAATATCTTTTTTTTCCTGCGAAAATTTTGAGTTTTCTTTTTCTTTTTCCTGCCGGTAATATTCGTAAAGACGCGCTTTTAAAATGCTCATCGCTATCGCGCGGTTTTTCATCTGGCTGCGTTCATTCTGACAGGCGACAACGATTCCTGTCGGAAGATGCGTAAAACGAACTGCGCTGTCGGTTTTATTAACATGCTGCCCTCCTGCGCCTCCTGAGCGGTATGTATCAACGCGCAAATCTTCCGGTTTTATATCAACTTCGATTGTGTCATCAATAACAGGAAAAATGTAAACTGACGCAAAAGACGTATGCCGCCTTGCGTTTGAATCAAATGGACTTATCCTTACCAGTCTGTGAATTCCCGATTCGCCTTTCAGATAACCGTAGGCGAAATCACCGTCAACGCGGCAGGTCGCGGATTTTATTCCGCCCTCGGCTTCCTGCCTGTCAACTTCCTCTGTTGAAAAACCTTTTTGCTCCGCCCAGCGAAGATACATTCGATAAAGCATACCAGTCCAATCGCAGGCCTCAGTTCCGCCCGCTCCTGAATGTACAGTAAGAAAACATGAATTTTTATCCATCTCTCCTGACATAAGCTCGAAGATATTCTGTTTCTCATAACGGAAAGACAGGTTTTTTAATGAAGCTTCTATCCCTGAACATTCTCTTTCATCTTTCGCCTCAACTGCAAGTTCATAAAGCGTGTAAAGATCAGTCATCTCCTGATTAAGTTGCTTCCACGGTTCATAGCGGTTTTTTAGGTTTTTAAGCGACGACATTGTTTTATCTACATTTTCCTGATCATTCCAGAAACCTGGCTCCGCTGTTTTTGCTTCTATATCAGAAATTCTCTGCGCGAACGAAGCGTCTTCAAAGACGCCTCCATGTATCGTGGATTTTTTTTTGTAAATCTTCTATTGAAGCAGTTAACTCTGAAAGCTGCATACCAATCTCCTAATATATAAAAACTAACAGAAAAAAATTTTATTATCAATACATTTTAATCTAATAAAATTTTATATTCCTCATTCCTCATTCTTCACTCCACACTTCACACTCTTCACTCTTTCCCTGCCGCTTGATCATTACTTCGCATCAGGCGTTTTGCAAGAAGCTTTGAAAGAAAAACTCCATAATGCGGATATTCACGTATTATATTGATAAATATTTTTTGAGTTAAAAGAATTAACTTTCCGTCGCTTACAGCTTTAATTGTGGCGGATCTCCTTTGATCAAGAAGGAACGACATTTCACCCATAAAAATATCCTGCGCAGAAAGAGAGCCTACTTTTTTTTCATTGTGAATCACTTCATAAGTGCCGGATGATATATAGTAAAGATAATCGCTACGTTCGCCTTCGCGCATTATAATATCACCTTTTTTAACAAAAACAACCTTCTCTCCTGTGAAACCCGCCGGTACTTCATAATCAACGGATTTATCATGATTGATAATCAGTGACACCTGATTTCCTTTTGAATTGTACTTTAATTTATGCGACAGCATTGCCGCCATTTTTATTCCTCTGCCGTGCAAGCTGTAACTGCTCTGTTTTTTTACTTTTTCTATATACGTTTTAACATCAAAGCCGTTTCCTTCATCGCGGATCACAAAAGTTGATTTATCAGGCTTAATTTCCCAGCTGAAAAAGACTTTCTTTGCGTTTATCTTTGGGTCTTCGCATTTTTTCGTTATTAAATCAACGGAGGTTATTCCGGATTCAAGTGATTTTGTTTTTTCTTCATAACTGATGCCGCAGTTTCCGTGCTCTATCGCGTTTACAATAAGTTCGTTAAGCGCAAGCTGAAGATGCATTTTGCTGTCAGGATTAATTAACCCCCTTTGCGACAGAATTGTAGCTCCTATTCCCGCGTAAAGAGGAACTGTTAAAAGATCATTATTTAAAATGAAATGACCTGAAGCGCCTTCCAAAAATGTTTTTGTAAACTCTCTCTGGAAAATGATCTGATAATTCTGCTCTATGCTTTCTATGCTCTTTGCAAGATGCGACTTAATCCAAAGACTGTCAAGCATAACAAGGACATTGATATTCTTTAGTTTTTTTAGAAAATCTTCCTCCTTGTCCCTGGAGTTGTCAAAAATTCCTATAATCCCGAAGTTCAGTATCCATTTATCGTTTTGAATCTGCTTTATTATTTTATCAATATCAATTTTAGGATCGGAGAAATTTATTACAACAAGTTCAGGCAGAGCATATTTAATAAACTCCAGTATCTCGTTTTCATTATCCAAAAAAAGCAGGTCCTTGTTATAGCCTGAGTTTTGGCTGTAAACAAGCTCAACGCTTTCTTTTATCTTTGAGTCTGAATTAATAACTCCCAATGTACTCATATCTTTCCCTTATATTTCACTTAACGGTCTGAAGAAACACTCCGTCCCATTCAGGAGGCGGAGGATTTTTTCTGTATAAAAGGCAGCGTTCGCGCATAATGCGCGCCGGCGCGTCTTTTGGACGGTATTTTACAACAGTGTTAAAATACTTCAGCGCTTCAAGCCAGTCCTGAATAAAATAATACTGAAGCCCTGTTTCATAATACTCATTTATTTTTTTCTGATTTTTCCTTATCTCGCCTTTATAAGCTATAAGCTCATAAATATTCATCGCTTCGTTGCGCCCAAGCACTAAAACACGGTCAAGATGTCGGAATTCAAAATCATCAGGACAGCTTTTATGAACGCTCTCGCTTACGACAATCTCTGTACCGTAAGCTTTATTAATGCCTTCCAGCCTGCTTGAAACATTAACAGTATCGCCCATAACAGTATAATTGAGCCTTTCCTTATAACCTAAGTTCCCGACAAGCACATTGCCTGTATGAATTCCGATGCGCGTATTAAACGGATACTTTCCCCTGCTTTCCCATTCGCTGAAAAGACTGTGAAGATTTTCCTGAACTGCAAGAGCCGCATGGCACGCTTTTTTTGCGTGATCTTTTATGTGAACAGGAGCGCCCCAGAAAGCCATAACAGAATCGCCTATATATTTATCTATTGTTCCGTTATTTGCAAGAATTACCCTTGATATGTTTTCAAAATAAACGCAGAGATCCTGAACAACTTTTTCAGGCTCCATTTTTTCAGTGATCGATGTGAACTTGGCGATATCGCTGAAAAAAACAGTCAGTTCCTGCTGCTCTCCCCCTAAATCCGCAAGTATATTTTTATTTATAAGCTGAATAACAAGGTCAGCCGGCACATAACGCATAAAATTTTTAAAGAGGCTGCTTTCTTCATATACGAGGATGCCGAAAATTACAATTACAAGCAGCAAAAACGCGTAGGGCGCAAACCAGAAAAGAGGCTGAGCCGCCGCGCTTAAAAGAAGCATGTCGCGTAAACTTGCTCCGGCGACTGAAAGCGTTGTAAATAAAAGCAGGAGAATCATATAATTCTTTTTTAATATAATTGATAATACCGATATAATTATGCATAACGCCAGCGCCGGTATCATATAAATATTTGTCATAAAAGAGAAAGCTTCGTTTACAGCGAGTTTGTCATTGGAAAGCGCGACATATCCTACGCAGATTATACTGTAAAAAATAAACGCAGTTATAATATATTTTTTTTGCTTTGAAAAAAGCTTAACAGATTCTATTATAAACAGAAGATAAAATCCGACAGAAAGAAGCTGGCAGCACCGCGTGATCTTTATTATTAAAGTGTAATATTTTGTGTCAAAAGAAAAACCAATATTCAGATAGGCAAGAGCAAAGGACAGCGATAAAAGGGAAAAGAAGATATACTTTAAATCTTTTGCGCCTCTGCTTATAAATGATCCAAAATGATAAAAAGCGACAAGCAGTCCAAGAAACTGCGCCGCAAGCACCAGGTAAATATTCAAAAGATTTTTTATAAATACTTTAACCGCGTTGTCTTTGTACTCGCCTATAGACAACTGCGGCATTGAGCTTGTTTCATACTGCGGAAACACTTCTATAACAAGAAGATTCTGTGCATCATAATAAATTAAAGGCGGCGCAATCGGAACATGGAATGCCGCCTGCTCTCCTGTTGAATATACTTTATCGGTTTCCTTCCTGAATCCTTTCTGATAAATTACAGTATTATTAACGCTTATAATAACAGGCATATCAAATCTGCTGATATATAATGTTAAATTTTTTCCAATAAAATTTCCTGATACTTCAAAGATTGTTTTAAACACATGATAATTGCCGCCGCCAGGATCATTTACAAGTTTTTCCTTATTATAAGGCATAAAACCGCTTCCGCTAAACCCGCTTTCTATCATAGCGTCTCTGTCGGAAATTCTGCCCGAAAAAATCATATATTCACCGATACTTAAGCTGTCCATACCTGTGATTAAATCATTCTCGGCAAAGAGATGAGAACATAGAGATAATAAAAAAACAAACAAGGAAATTATTCTGCGAAAATAAACTCTATTAAACAGAAAAGTAATAATTAGTTCCTTAATAAATATACTGGAAATTATATTTTATACTTTTAAATACAGCCTGTCAATTTAGAAATATTAATTGGACTTGTTCGACAACTCGGTTAGTTGACTCACAAGTCCGGCATTTTCTCGCCTAACGGCTGCGAAAATGCAGTAAATTATAATGAAGTTGTTCAATAACTGAAGTTATCGAACAACTCTATTATACTTTTTTTGCAATGACCCAATAGGCGAGCGAAAGCGCGATTCCTCCTGTTATATTGCCCGCCGTCGCCGCGCCAAGGTTTATAAGCATTTTAATTAACACTTGCGCATTACACCCGGAAATCGCCTGCATGCTGAACAAAGTCATGTTTGCTATTGAGTGCTCAAAACCGCAGACTATAAAAATGTAGATGCACCAGAAGATCATAATTAATTTTCCGGTTTCGCTTTTCATTTTGAAAGCGCACCAGACCGCGGCGCAGACCATTACATTACAAAGGATGCCGCGGATAAAGAGTTCCCAAAAACCGGGCTGAATTTTTAATAACACCGCGTTTTGAATCGCTTCCAGAGTAGCTCCCTGCAGTAAGCCTGTTCCCATGAAAAGGGAGGCGATAAGCAGCGAGCCTGCGAAATTTCCAAGATAACAGAATACGCTAAGGAAAAGTAAATCCTTCATTTTTATAGCATTGCGGCAAACGCCTGTTGTCAATATAAAAATATTACCCGTAAACAGATCTGATCCGGCAAATATAATAAGACTTAACGCGGCGGCAAAGCTGATTCCCTGAAGGATTCTAATCCCGCTAAAATCGCCCAACATTCCGGCCATTGCCTGAATTAAAATAACACAGATGCCGACAAAAAATCCCGCCATCATCGATGATATAAAAAACGGAATTTTTTCTTTATTAAAAAAAATTACTTTATTTTCCGCGGCGGCGGCTACCAGTGTGTACTCGGCTTCAAGCATATTTTGATGATATAGAAATCAGGAAAATCAAACAAGTCATATAAGTTTAATCTTTAATGAACTTTCATTCTTATTGAATACCTAAACATACGATTAGTAGCACTAGGCAATAAAATGTTTTTCTGTTAACCTTTTAATATTATGGACAAATTAATTATTAAGGGAGCGCGTGAGCATAACCTAAAAAACGTCGACCTTGAACTGCCCCGCGATAAACTAATCGTTATTTCCGGACTCTCAGGATCGGGTAAGAGCTCGCTTGCATTTGACACAATTTTCGCTGAGGGACAGCGCCGTTATGTGGAGAGCCTCTCAGCATACGCGCGCCAGTTTCTTGGGCGCATGGACAAACCGGATATCGATTATATTGAAGGGCTATCGCCTGCTATTTCTATCGAGCAAAAAACAACCCACCGCAATCCGCGCTCAACTGTCGGAACTGTAACAGAGATTTACGATTACTACCGCCTTCTTTTCGCGCGAATCGGCGTACCTCACTGCCCTGTCTGCGGAAAGGAAATCCGCGAACAGCCTGTCGATTCAATCATCGAAACAATCATGCAATACAAAGAAGGCACAAAGATTCAGCTGCTTGCCCCTGTCATCCGAGGAAAGAAAGGCGAGCATCAGAAAATTATCGAAGACGCAAGGAAGGCCGGATTCGCACGCGCGCGGGTAGACGGAGTTCCAGTCAGCCTTGATGAAAATATAAAACTTGACAAGCAGAAAAAACATTCAATAGAAATAATAGTTGATCGTCTTGTTATAAGCAGAGATGTCAGGTCACGGTTAGCTGAATCTGTCGAATCCGCTGTACAGACAGCTGATGGCCTTTTAATTGTTTTAATTAACGAAGACGGAAAAAATTCAGAGCAGGTTTTTTCGCAGAAGAACGCGTGCCCTGATTGCGGCGTATCAATTCCTGAACTGCAGCCTCGCCTTTTTTCGTTTAACAACCCGTTCGGCGCGTGTCCCGGCTGCACAGGTCTTGGAGCGAAACTTGAGTTTGACGCGGACCTTGTAATTCCCGATCGCAGCCTTTCGTATAACGAAGGCGGAGTAATTCCGTATAACCCTGACAGTGCGTGGCATTCAAGCCGCTTTCAGGCTTTGGCAAAACATTATGACTTCAGCCTTGATACTCCCTTTAATAAACTTCCCAAAAAAATAGTAAACACAATCCTTTACGGCACAGAAGACGAAGTTAAAGTAAAATATGTTAACCGCGAAGGCACAGGCCATTTTCAGTATAACACCCAGTTTCCCGGCATCCTGGAAGAACTGCGGCGGCGTTACATTGAAACTCAGTCACAAGGCGTAAAAGACTGGCTTGAAAAATTCATGAGCCAGAAACCATGCGAGGACTGCGGCGGCAGAAGGCTGAAACCCGAAGTGTTAGCTGTAACTATAGGCGGAGACGAAGGGAAAAATATCTGGGAATTATCTGAACTTTCTGTAACAGACTCACTTAATTTCTTTGAAAAAATAAAACTGAGCAAAAATGAAAATAAAATCGCATACCAGATATTAAAAGAAATCAACGCCCGCCTTGGCTTTATGCAGAATGTCGGTCTTGATTACCTTAGCCTTGAGCGTAAAGCCTCGACACTCTCTGGCGGTGAAGCCCAAAGAATCAGGCTTGCCACGCAGATTGGTTCAAGTTTAGTCGGCGTTCTTTACATTCTGGACGAACCGTCTATTGGGCTTCACCAGAGAGACAACCAGCGCCTCATAGACACGCTTTTGTACCTGCGCGATCTTGGTAATACGCTGATCGTAGTCGAACATGACGAGCAGACTCTGCGCACAGCCGATCATATTGTAGACCTTGGGCCCGGCGCAGGCGTACACGGAGGATATGTTGTCGCTCAGGGAACGCCCAAAGATGTGATGAAAGTAAAAGAGAGTTTAACAGGCCAGTACCTTGCCGGAAATTTAAAAATTGATATACCAAAAAAAAGAAGAGAAGGAAACGGTGCTTTTATAAAATTAAAAGGAGTAAGCGAGCACAATCTAAAAAACATAAACGTAGAAATCCCGCTTGGAATCTTTACCTGCATAACAGGTGTGTCAGGCTCCGGAAAATCGACATTGCTTTCCGATGTTTTATACCCTGCGCTCGCGAACAAAGTCTACGGATCAAGCAGGCAGGAAGGTGCGTATAAAAGAATCGACGGCTATGAGCACATCGACAAAGTAATTGATATCGATCAAAGTCCGATAGGAAGAACTCCGCGCTCTAACCCAATCACCTATGTCGAAGGATTTACGGCGATAAGGGATATGTTCGCAGGTCTTCCCGATTCAAAGATGAAAGGCTACAAACCCGGGCGTTTTTCATTTAACGTTCGCGGCGGCAGATGCGAACACTGCGAAGGAGACGGAACTATAAAAATCGAGATGAACTTTCTTCCCGATGTTTACATAACGTGCGATGTATGCCAGGGCAAAAGATTCAATAAAGAGACGCTAGACATTAGATACAAAGGAAAAAACATCAGCGAAGTTTTGGATATGACTATAGAAGAAGCCGCAGGCTTTTTCGCGCCCATTCCGCAGATTGCGCGCAAGATGGAGACTCTCCTTTCTGTCGGCTTGGGTTATGTGAAACTAGGTCAGTCGGCGCTCACTCTTTCCGGCGGCGAAGCGCAGAGGGTCAAACTCGCTCTTGAGCTTTCAAAACGATCTACGGGAAGGACTTTATACATTCTTGACGAGCCGACAACCGGCCTTCATTTTGCCGATGTTAAACAGCTGATGGCGGTTATCCAGCGATTGGTAGATCAGGGAAATACTGTTATAATGATAGAGCATAACCTTGATGTTCTTTTACAGGCTGATCATATTATCGATCTTGGCCCTGAAGGCGGTGAAAAAGGGGGACAGGTTATAACGACAGGCACGCCTGAACAAGCCGCAAAATGCAAAAGTTCTTACACAGGTTATTATATAAATGAAATGCTGAAACGGGAGACATCAAGAAAAACAGGAAAGAATGGAAAGAAAAAGTAAAAATATTTTTTTTACCGCGAATATCACAAACTTATACACCGAACCTCCGGTTCGACTGTATGCTCCTGAGCTGTAATTATGAACTACAATGAAAAGTTCGTTAAGATTTGTGTGGTCCGCAGTTTTTTGTTTTTATTTATTTTTATTTTTAATATAGCGCTTTCCGCGCAGGAAGAAACATTTTTTTTTGAAGAGCCGGACATTGAAACAGAAATACAGCTAAGTTCTGACGAACCTCTTACACCCGCGATGCGGCGCGCGGAAATGGAGATTAAAACATCAACCTTAAGCGAGCTTGCCCTATGGTGCCGCACTCTTGGATTATCGGAAAGCGGTACAAGGGAAGAGTTATCGCAGCGGTTAAGGCAGCATTTCCAGCTTCCTGACGCGCCGCCTGCCGCTGATGATCGCAGAATTATTACAATCGAATCGGCGCAGGCTATCGAGTATTTTACAATTGACGCTGTCAATGAAGATTACGCAAGATTAAAAGGAAATGTTTCAATAAGCCTCATTGAAGGAAATACGCTTCACAGGATAAGCGCGGACGAAATACTTTTTAACCGCACCAGAAATATTGTATCGGCAAGAGGACAGGTTGTATATGTAAAAACAGACGATGATACAATCGAGACTTTCCGCGGAGAAAACATAACCGTAAACCTTGACACATGGTCAAGCATTCTGCTTGACGGAAGCTCTTCGCGCGAACTGGAAAGCGACGGAACGGCCTATCTTTTTTCCGGCGCTGTAATTTCGCGTAACGATGAGGATGTAACTGTTATCAATAAAGCCCGCATTACAAACGCGGCGAACCCCGACGCTCTTTGGTCAATTAACGCATCAAGGCTCTGGCTTCTTCCCGGCTCGGATTTCGCTGTACTTAACGCAGTCCTAAAAGTCGGCGAAATACCGGTTTTATATATTCCGTTTTTTTATTTTCCGGGAGACACTTTGTTTTTTCATCCTGTAATCGGATACCGTTCAAGAGAAGGCGGGTTTGTTCAGACGACAACATATTTAATCGGACAGCCGCGATCTGATCCGGATGAAACAAGTTCTATAAGCAGAATCTTGGGCAATTCCAATAATATGGAAAGGGAACGCGAAGGATTATTCCTTCGAAGCACAGGGAAAAAAATAATTAATCCAGATGAACTAAGCTTAAAGTTTATATTCGATTATTATGTCAATCTTGGTTTTTACGCAGGTGTTGATCTTGCGGCTCCGAAAACAGGAAGCTTAAACCCGCTGACTTTATCGGCTGGAATTGGTTTTTCAAGAACTGTAACTAATTCTGGCGGATTCTTTACGCCCTACGCTCCTTTATATGACGGATCGTTTGACTGGAATTACTCAAACTTGTTTTCGATGCAGGTTCCTTTCCGATACAGAATGAATTTTCAAAGTTCGATAACAGCAAAATACGGAAGTTTTCACTGGAATCTTCCTTTTTTTTCCGACCCTTTTGTAAACAGGGATTTTTTAAACCGTTCGGAAACAATGGATTTATTTAGTATGATGCAGCAGCGCTCTGATACAGTCTCTTCTGCTTCTGCAGTAAATGAAAACAGGTCATATATGTGGCATATAAACGGTAATATTAATCCTGTTATCACAAAGGCGAATCCTTATATCACAAGATTAAGCATTACAAATATATCATCAACACTATCATTTAAATCATTGATAGATAATAATGTTTCAAGTGATTCTCCAAACCACGAATTTTACGCGCCTGACAGATTTACAATTTATAATATATCGGGGATTATCGCAGGAACGCCTCTTTCGGTCGGAGGAACAAGGCCAAGTCAAAGCGGCGAATCAGATGAAATAAACGATCCGTTAAATGGCATCGGAACTCCAATTTCCCCCTGGTCAGAAAATGAAGATCCTCCGCCAAGATCGCCTCAGCAGGATTTATTAGTTCCTCCGGCCATTTCGCAGAATTTCAGCCTGCCTGCAGCCGGCAATTTAAATTTCAATATTAATTATCAGATAACGCCGTCAAGTTCTTCAGAACTGCAGTTTATTTCTACCGAACGCAACTGGAAAACAAACAAGGATGTAAACTGGGGCGATGTTCAGTCTGTTTTATCAAGCTTCAGCGGATCCGCGAACATCAGTTTTAACCTGAATCACACAAGCGGACTTTTTTCTAACACGTTCACATTTTCAGGAAGCGGTACTATCCGCGATTACGGTTATTTAAATGAAGAAGCGTTTCTTACAAGCGGCGGGCAGATTGATAATAACAGAATTGAAGCTGTTAAAAGACAGCAGTACAGTCAGACAAATTACTCGACATTTTATGCGTATAACGGAACGCTGCGCCCTTTCAGATGGAATCAGATTTTCAGCCAGACAAATTTCCAGTATAATTTCAGGGGCACTCTTGTAAGATCAAGAAGATGGAATGCCGCAAACAGCCCTGACGGCCCTGATTTTACCCCGCAATGGGGATCGTGGGTAAAAGACATAAGAACAGGGGCGCAGGACACACCAGGTCTTACATCCCACAGAGTCTCGGCAAATATTGCAGCTAACATAATGGACTTTCAGCAGAATGTTTCTTTAAGCGCCGACCTTCCTCCGCTTGATTTAATAATTATAACCGCGGCCGCTTTCAGATTTTCTATTTCAGAGACCACTGTTAATTTTAGAATGGAAGGACCAGGCTCTTCATCCGACAGATGGGTTTTAAAGCCGGTTTATCTGACAGAGACAATTAAATTAAATAATTCAATATCATTTATTTATAGTATGGTAATAAAACCGGAAGAAAACAATGATATTACAAATATCAGCGCATCATTGTCTTTATGGAATTTTAAAGCGTCGTTTTCAGCGGAAAAATCGCTAAGATATAATTTCACCCCTGCCGCAGGATGGCAGGAAGACAGCAGCCCTCAGGCTCTGTATCCAAAAGAACTTTTGTTTTCATATTCAGGCTCTTTCCCGCAAAGCCGGCTTATTAAAGACAGCTTCAGTTTATCTTTAAATGTCAACACATCACTTTCTTTTAACCTTCAAAGATATACAAACTCCAATTTTCAGATAACGCTTGGAGCGTCCTTATTCATCCCGGGATTTCTGGAGCTTACATTTTCCGCGACATCAAAAAATTCTTCTATATGGCGCTATTATATGGAACTGCCGGGAGTAGATCCGTCATCATATCAAAATAATGTCTTTCTGGATTTGGCAGATTCTTTTAATTTTTTTGATGAACAGGCGCGCAGAAGATCTGCGTTTAAAATACAAAGACTTGAATTTAAGGCGCTTCATTTTCTGGGAGACTGGACTGCGGAATTAGGTGTATCAATGTATCCGTCGCTGATTAATCAAAAATACCAGATAACAGCCGATTTTCATTTTATAGTCGCATGGAGACCTATTTCAGAAATCCGTTCAGATATAAAATATGACGGAAAAAACAGCACATGGGGAATAAGATAATATCCGCGCACGGCAGCTAACGCAAAAAAGCCGGCGCTTGACTAGGCTATTCAACAGTATATAATGTAATAAAGGCGGTTTATTTGGAGGAAGGAATAACAATCGCGTTTGACAACAGGGAGCTTTTATCGGGAATCTGCGGAGCGAATGACGGCAACTTAAGGGTGATAGAAAACTCTATAGGCGGTTATATCACGGCAAGGGGCAACGAAATTCATTTTGAAGGCGGCGATAAAAACAGCGTCAGGCGCTTTAAAACAGTTATGGACAGTTTAATTTCCACAATTTCGCAGGGGGATCAGCTTTCTGTTGATTATATAAAAGCGCTTGCGGACAGTAATCATCCGCAGATGACAGAACAGCAGAATTCTTACGAAGATAAATCAAGCGCATTCTTCATTGATTCTGTAATTCAGATTCCTCACGGTTTTTACCGCGTTCACGCTCGCTCAAAAAATCAAGCGCTTTATATCAAGTCGATGAGGGAAAATGAAATTTCTTTCTGCGTAGGACCTGCCGGCACCGGAAAGACATACCTTGCAATCGCCTTCGCCCTTTCGATGCTCCTTTCCAAAAAAATACGCAAACTGGTTCTTACACGCCCTGTAGTTGAAGCCGGCGAAAGCCTTGGCTTTCTTCCAGGTGACCTCGCGCAAAAAATCGATCCGTACTTAAAGCCTCTTTATGACGCGATGGAATCCTTAATTCCCTATGATGTAATTAACAGAATGGAAGAAACAAGATCGATAGAAATCGCACCTCTTGCGTACATGAGGGGACGAAGCCTAAATGATTGCATGATTATTTTAGACGAAGCGCAGAATACATCAAAGGAACAGATGAAGATGTTCCTTACAAGAATCGGAACAGGCGCAAGAGCGGTAATCACAGGGGATTCAACGCAGATCGATCTGCCGCGAAAATCCGAGTCAGGGCTTCTTCACGCGCTTAATATATTAAGAAATATCGAAGGATTAAGTTTCTCTTTCCTGCATACAGGCGATGTTGCGCGTAACCCGCTTATAAAAAAAATAATACAGGCGTATGATGAAAATAAATCCTGAATATGCAAAAAAATATATCATAAATTCTCTTAACCGCTTCCGCACGGGGTCTAATATATTCGGCTTAATTTTATGCGCCACCGCCATTGTAGTTATTATTTTAAGCACAAATGACGAGACAACAATTAATATCAGAAACATCATTGGAACAATTTTAATAATAATTATGCTCTACATACTTTATGTAATTCTGCAAAGCGGCATAATACTTGGAAGAGAGTTAAACGAAAGGGAGCGCTACCTTTTGGCATCGTTAACAGGCGTTTATATTATTGGCTCTGTCATGCTTAACAGCGCGTCTTTTGGCTTTGAAGGCTTCCCTGTATCCCTTGCGATGCCGACTGCCCTTTTCATTATGCTTTTAGCAGTATTTATGGGAAAACGGCTTGCTGTAATTTACGCAATCGCGGCGCCTCTTGGCGCGTTCCTGTGCGGCGCGTATGACAGTCATTCTTACATTATCGCTTTGGTTTCCGCCGTCGCCGCATCTGTAGTGCTTCACAGAGCGCAAAACCGCATGAGTCTTATAAAAGCAGGCCTTATTATCGCGGCGGCAAACTGCGTCGCTGTCGTAGTTGTGCTTCTTATAAGAAGAGCGTTTCTTTATGAGTACCCTGCCCTCCTGTTCTGGGCAAGCCTTAACGGAATCGGCTGCGGAATGTTAATTCTTGGCTTCCTGCCGCCGCTTGAACAGGCGCTGAACGCCGTTACATCATTTAGGTTGATGGAGCTTTCAGACCTAAATGCGCCGATACTCCGCAAGCTTTTTACGACAGCGCCGGGAACTCACAGCCATTCATTGATGGTCGCAACCCTTGCCGAGCAGGCATGTCAGGATATCGGAGCTAATCCGCTTCTTGCGCGGGTCGGCGCTTACTACCATGACATCGGAAAAATGGACAATCCCGATTACTTTGTGGAAAATCAGACAGATCACAACAGGCATGACGAAATCGCCCCGCGCTTGTCTGCTACCATAATAAGAAGCCATGTAAAACTCGGTGTTGAAAAAGCGCTCAGCCTCGGCCTTCCCAAGGATGTAATATCGATAATTTCCGAACACCACGGCAATTCAATCATTTCGTGGTTTTACAACAAAGCCGCCGAAAACGATCCGTCTGTTAACTCCGAAGATTTTTCATATCCGGGCAGCCCGCCAAAGTCAAAGGAATCAGCGATTGTCATGCTTGCCGACATTACGGAAGCCGCCGTTAGAACGCTTACTAAGCCTACTGCGCAAAAGCTGGAAAAATTTATCCAGCAGCTTTTTGACGCGAAAATTGAACATGGTCAGCTTTCCGAATCAGAGTTATCTTTTCACGAAATTGAAGTCATTAAAAAGTCGTTTGTCAGGGTGCTTGCCGGTTATTATCATTCAAGGATCGAATACCCAAAGCAGCCTTCCGCGGCGAAACCGCTGCCGCAAAAAGAAGAAAATAATGACGCGCAGAAACCTCAGGGCTGAAAAATGAACAAGGTGGCAATAAACACTGACGGACAGAGTCTTCCTTCATGGAAAAAGAACGCGCGCAGTTACGCGATCAAAGTGCTTGATATTTTACAGTATGACAAATGGGAACTATCGGTTCTTTTTTGCGGCGACAAGAAAATTAAAGAGCTAAATCATCAATACAGAAATAAAAACGAGGCTACTGATATACTGTCCTTCAGCCTAGGCGAAACCGTTCAAAGCGGAAAAAATAAAATTTATCTGCCAGGCGACATAATAATCTCGCTTGACACTCTCAGCGAAAACGCTAAAAAATTTAAAATATCAGAGGATGAGGAGTTACGAAGGCTTTTAATTCATGGTATCCTTCATTTGGGCGGCATGGATCATAAAACCCTGAAAAAAACCGATCCGATGCTCGCGCTGCAGGAAGAAATACTGGAAAAATTAAAGGATGAGCGTATTATCCCAGGAGGAGAAAAGTGAAAGGCCCTTTTAAAATAAATCCACAGGCAATGAAGGAACTTGAAGAGGATCAAAAAGATATGATCCGGGGCGTTGTGGAATTATCAAGCACTACTGTCAAAGAGGTGATGGTTCCAAGAACCGACACTACCTTTATTTCTGCCGATGATTCAAAGGAAGAAATTTTAAGCCGCATCAGCGAAAGCGAACATTCGCGTTTTCCCGTTTATAAAGATACTGTAGATAAAGTAATCGGCATCCTGCATGTAAAGGATGTGTTAAGCGCTGTTGTTAAAGAAAAACCTTTTGACATTAACAGCCTTGTAAGAAAACCAATTTTTGTTCCCGTATCAAAACATATTAATGATCTTCTGCGGGAACTTAAGCGGAAAAAAACGCATATCGCAGTTGTTGTAGACGAATACGGCGGCGTTTCCGGAATTGTATCGATGGAAGATATAATCGAAGAAATTATCGGTGACATTCAGGATGAATTTGATCACGAAACTGACGATGTAGTTGATCTTGGGCAGGGTATCTGGCTTTGCGACGCAAGGGTAAACCTTGAGTTCCTCGCGGAGGAGACAAACCTTGAGCTTCCGGTCAACGATTTTGACACCCTCGGCGGCTTTGTATTCGACCTTTTAGGAAAAATTCCTGTAAAGAACGAAAAAATTGTTTATAAGGATTACGATTTCATAATTCAGGAAATGGACGGCCACAAAATAAATAGTATAAAAATTGTTACGCACAAGAAAGAATAGTTGTTTTACTAAGGGGGGGAACAATGTTCAAAAATATAACCGGGAATCGGGAATCGGGAGTCGCAAATCAGGACTTTTGTATAAAAAATTCCTGTTATAAAAGTAAATTCGAATTTCAAGATGGATATCCTGTTCCACAATCCTCACTCCTCACTCCCCGCTCCCCGCTGCCTGCTGCCCTGTTATTTGTTTTCCTATTCAGTTTTTTTATCCTGTTTCCGGCTTCCATTACAGCCCAATCATCAGGTTCTTCCGCCGCTTATTATGAACGCGGGAAAAATTTCATGGCTCAGGAGAACTGGTACTCCGCGATTGAATCATTTCTTGAATGTGTCAGGCTTAACCCGGCTCACGCGGAGGGAACTGCCGCCCTTGCCGAATGTTATTATGAACTTGCCGAATTTGACGAAGCGCTTGGCTGGGTAAGAAGGGCAAGGCAGCTTGCCCGAACAAACATGTCGGTAGCGAATCTGGAAGTCTTTATCCTTATCGCGCTTGGCCACCTTGACAGCGCAAACTCACTTGTTAATGAAATCCTCGCAGCAGAACCCTATAACAGAGAAGCGCTTTTCGCAGCAGGCGAACTTGATATCGCAAGAGGAAGGCCGTCAGAGGCGCTCCTTCGCTACCGCGAAGCTGTGCGCCGATACCCTGACGATCGCCGCCTTACAATCTCGCTTGCCCTTGTTACGCTTTCTTTGGGCGACGGCGATATGGCGTTAAACTACATAAACTCGGCTCTTTCGCAGCATCCTGATGATTACCGCGTTTTTTATTACGCTTCGTATATCTATTCGATGAATAACAGGATTCAGGAAGCAATCCGTTACGCGCAAAGAGCGCTCTACTACAGGCCCAGCCACGGACCTTCCCATTCTCTTCTTGCATCGCTTCGCTACCGTAACGGCGAATATGAAGAAGCGTCCCGCCTCTGCGACATTTCCATCGCGACTAACAGGCAGGATATGAGCGCGTGGTATTTAAAAGGGCTTTCATTCATAAGAATGCGCCGTTTTGAAGAAGCGATAACCGTTTTATCAACCGCGGTTTCCATAAACGAAAATGACGAGTTTATCCGCGCGGTTCTTGAAGACACTTTAATTTCATCAACATATCTTGAAGACGCGCGCCGCGCAAGGTTTGCTGCATGGCATTTTAACAGGGCAAGAAGTTTCCGCCAGAGAAATTTAACCGATCAGGCTCTTTTTGAATACAGAAGAGGTCTTCGCCTTAACCCGTTCGCCGCCGACAGAAGAGAGTACGCCGAGCTGTTAAGGCTGCAGGGCTACCCTGCCCGCTACCTTGAGGAACTTCTCTTTTTGCAGGATCAGGGTATGGCTGACCGCGCTTTAAATGACGCTGTGGAAACTTATAATTCTCTTTTATCAAACGCGCTTTTCAAACAATGGCAGATAAACCCGATAGATGTCGCCGAGCGTCACTGGAAAGTGGCAGTCTTCGCACTTGAAGGCCAGTCAAGTTTTTACCACGCTGACGCAGGCTCTGTCGCCGCCGGAGTTATAAGGGAACTGCTTGTCCACGACAGGAATATCACGCCGATGAATACAGACCTTCGTCAGGTGACATTTTCTGCGGCTTTCAGGCAGGCAAGGGAAAGCGGCGCCGATTATTTTATGCTTGTTTCAGTCACAGAAAACGAACGTGATATTTCGGTAAAAGCGGAAGTCTTTACCGCAAGAACAGGCTCTCCGGCGGATGTTTTTTACACCTACCGCACCGGAGCGGACAGGCTTCGCGACGCTTCCCGCGGAATAGTGTCTCAGCTTTCATCATCAATGCCGGTACGCGGAAGGCTTTTAATCCGCAGGCAGGGACAAGCGCTTATAAACAAGGGAAGAGCTGACGGAATACAAGCCGGCGCAGTATACGATGTTGTAAAAAAAGGAAGTCCGCAGATTGCAAACGAAGGCATCGCGCTTGTTTATTCTAACGATGAACTTGTAGGCACTCTTACTGTCACCAATGTTGATGAAGAAATCGCAATCGGCACTTTGGCAAGAAACGGCTTCTTTGACAGAATCGAAGTAGGCGACGAAATTATTTTGCAAAGTCAAAGAACATCGCGCCCCGCTGCAGAAAGCGCGGCTAACCCTGAGCTTCGTTCTCTTTTGCGGACATTGCGGTAGATACTACTCTGATTAATCAGCTTAATTCAAAAGAAAAAAAATTCATATATCCTTTGCCAAGAAATTTAAAATATAATGCGCGCCTTCCGGGGTTTATATCCAGACAGGATTCAAAATTTCTAACAGTGTTCTTTGCGTCAACGGGTAACTTGCCTGCGATTACGCTGAAATCCTCTGTAACAGAAACTAGTACGCAGCCTTTACAGCGTCCGCTTACCGCAATGCGTACTCTGCTTGTATCCTGTATATCAAAGTACTTAAAACCGGCGGCAGCGCCGTCTCTCATATTTGCGATATACTGCATAGCTTTATCATCGCCGTCTTTTCCTGTCTGTGTCAAATAAGGATGCTTTCGTAAACGGATTTTTGAAAACAATTTGTCGATCCGCGCTGCTCCATCCTTTGACCATAAGTTGCATGCAATGCAGGCGCTGTACTCGCCTTTGCCCTGCAGCGGCGCGTTATTAAGGCCGCAGCTTGTCACTTCTGACTGAAGAAAACGGCCGCCGCTTTTCATTACAAGAGGCTGTGCGCATGCCTGTCTTGAATAAGAGTGTCTGTTTGTCTGCCTATGATAAAAAACATACCATTGATCTTTTATATTAATAATACTGCCATGCGTATTGCCAAGATAATTTTTCGCTATTTTTTCACAATCACAATTACCGCTGTTATCCGCACCAAGATCGCCGATGCTGATCAAAGTTCCGCTGTATGAAAAACCTTCGTTTGGCTTGTCGCTTAGCGCGTAACATAGCTCATAATTGCGCCATGATGAATAAATAAGACAGTATTTACCGTCAATTTTTCGCATTGAACTTGCTTCAAAAAATTCATGCCCGGAAAAATCTTTTTCGGCAAATGCCTTTGATAGGTTTTTACTTTTTCGCGGCAAAATAAGATCAGGGCCTTTTCTAATTGTCAGCATGTCTTTTTCCAATTCAAATACCACACAGCCAGGATTACTAAGATTTTTCATTCGTGACGCGATAGCCGGCGTCTTTACCGCAAAACCTGAGTATAAATAAATTTTTTCGTCATCATCAATGAACACCGCAGGATCAAATGGAAGAGGCTCTCCGCTGCGCGTTCCCCATACATGGCCGTCTTTAAATTTTATATGACCGTAAAAATCATAATTACCGGCAGGTTCATCACAGACAGCGACGCTCATTAATCCGTAAAAATCCAAAGCATAAAAAAGATAATAACGTCCGTCAGGGCCCTGCGTTACATCAGGAGCGTACATACAATGTATGCCGCTTTTATTTTTTGGATCCTGGCGTTTCTTATAAATTACCCCTTCGTAACGCCAATCTGATAAATCATCCACAGGCGCAGACCAGCATACATAATCATTCAGGCAGAAAATAAGTCCGTTAAATCTGTCGTGAGAGCCGAAAATATATACTCTGTCTTTGAATATATGCGGCTCAGCGTCGGGAATATATTCATTACAGGGAAGATACGGATTCACTGCCTGTTTCTTCAAATTAAAATCCTAAATAATGTTAATATATAATTAAGAATAATCAAGTAATAAAACCTAATCTGTTAAATTTTTCCCGTAATTTGTTTTAAATTCGCGGCGCAGATGGCCGCTCCCAGCGCGTCCGCCGCGTGATCGGGCGAAGGGATTTTTTCAAGCCCAAGAATGATGCGCACCATTTCCTGAATCTGTTTTTTATCCGCGCCGGCGCTGCCGCAGACGCCCGTTTTTATCGCGTTAGGTGTAAATTCATGCAGCGGGATATTTTTTTCGGCTATCGCGGCGGAAATAACGCCGCGTGACTCCGCGACAGGAATCGCGCTTGTTACATTTTTGCCGAAAAAGAGGATTTCTACCGCGGCTTCCGCCGGTTTATATTTTTTAATAATCGATTTTATTTTTTGCAGAATAAAAAAAAGACGGTCAGCCCTTGGGCAGTCCGCCTTTGTAATTATAACGCCGTGATCGACATAAGTAAGTTTTGAGTCAAGCTCGTCAACAACACCCCAGCCAGTGCTTGCAAGGCCGGGATCAATTCCAAGTATGCGCCTTTGAACGCTGGAAACTTCGCTTTTAGCCGCTGTTGTAAATACTGCGTCTGACTTCTTTGACCGCACTATTGAGCGACGTATCCTTCAGGTATCGCTAAGTTAGTGTAAACATTCTGCACATCGTCGTTTTCTTCAAGTTTATCGATTAATTTAAGCGCTTTGGCTGTTCCATCGTTATCCAGGGTTACTTCCGCTTCTGCGACCATGCTTATTTCCGCGCTCATCGTTTCAAATTCTTTTGCCTGCAGCGCGTTAAGAACGCTCTCAAAATCTTCCGGCGCGCTTGTGACTTCTATTATG
>Ga0209755_10002224_pt1 | contig 27137 bp, 21 predicted proteins | sample TergutCo191P1_FD_187301 | JGI IMG/M metagenome (GOLD analysis project Ga0209755, IMG submission 187301) | Cornitermes sp. P1 segment gut microbial communities from Petit-Saut dam, French Guiana - Co191P1 (SPAdes) (version 2) | ecosystem: Host-associated > Arthropoda: Insects > Digestive system...
CCATCGACTTTATCGGCGTAAACTACTACAGCGAAAACCCGGTGGCGGCCGACGACAAGGCCCCGTTCGGATATTCCCAGAGGCCTTTCTGGCAGGAAAAGACCGACATGGGCTGGCCCCTTACCCCGGGTGGCCTTGAACGTCAGCTTAAATGGATCGCCGAGGTCTCCGCTGGCGCCTTCGGCAAAGCCAACCTTCCGATTTTCATCACCGAAAACGGGTGCGCATACAAGGACGAAGTCGGGGCGGACGGCAGGGTTCACGATGTCGAAAGAATCGAGTATTTCAAGCAGCATCTTGCGGTCTGCGCGGACCTTATAAAGTCAGGATTGGACCTCAGGGGCTATTATGCCTGGTCCATGCTCGACAATTTCGAGTGGGCGTTTGGCTACGCGAAGCGTTTCGGCATAATCCATGTCGATTACGCCACCCAAAAGCGGACGCCGAAGGACAGCGCGTACTTTTTGAGGGATACTATCGCCGGTTTCGGGGAATGGTAACGGGCTTTCGGGCAGATTCTCACAAAGACCCAACTTTTCCTTTTCAAAACAGCCAGGATGGTATATAATAAACTCTATGGACGACAGAAAAAGGCAGATTAATGAGGCGGAACAGCGAAAGAAGGAGCAAACTGCCCTTCTAGATGCGTTGTTGGCACATATTGGGGAAGCCATTTTTGAGCGGACAGGCGATTCTTTCAGAGAGGATGATTCCGCTTTTGTGGAATTGGTTGCCTACAGGAGGTTACAGAACGACATAGCCAGCTCCCAGGACTCGATACAGGCTGCGGAAGAGCAGATACGTAGGTTTAAGAAGCTGGAAGAAGACATAGATGCCAAGGAGCGGGAGGAAAACCACTGCTCGAAAGAGTTGGCCAGCACGTACGGTCGGCTGGGAAAACTTCTTTTGGAGGAGTCGGCAAGGCACGACAACGATGGCAGGGCCTACGATGATTTTTGCGCCCCGTACCAGAGCCAGGCCGACGAACTGCTTGCCAAGGTGCAGTCCCTGGAGGAACGGCTTTCGGGGCTGGAGCATAAGGAGAAGGGTAATGTTTTCTCTTGGATCGGCAAAAGCGCCCAAAGCCTGGTTTTGCGGTCCTTCCTTGGCAAGGCACAGGAAACCCTTGAACAGGTTCGGCGCACCGTGGGCGAGCGTTTCAGTCGCCATGGTTCCGGGACTTTGCTCCCCGAAAACGGCGCGATGGACGCGCTTTGCAATGAAATAGAACAAAAGCGGTTGGAGTTGCAGGATCTTTCGCAGGATCTGGCAGGCCTAAAAGATGAAAAACGGAAAATCTCCGACAGCTTTAGTTCCGAAGGCGGTCCGATTAGGTATATCCAGAGCCTAAAAAACCACATTAGCCAAGTGCAAAACGAGCTGAAGACACTGTACAGACGTATAGGCGCGGAGGCGTCCTTGGTCGATGCTTCCGTGGCAGACATGGCGGTTGAACGCAGGGAGGCTATCCTGTCCTTTGTAAAACTGGAGGATCAGGAAAACCTGGACAACGCCATGCGTATGAATCAGACAATCAGTGACTGCGACGCGGTTATAGAGAGGTTAAGGGCCTCCCTTGCCATTGACGACGAGAAGGCAAAAATCGAAAAGTATCGCAGGATGATACACGAAAAAAGGGATAAGATAGCGCAGGCTGAAAAACACATCCTGGAGTTTGAGGGGGCCATAGCGGATTCCGAGGCAAATATTGAAAAACTGCAGCATCTTGTGTAATGATTGTTTCTAGAGAATAACATGGCAGTGACAAAGAAAACCAGCGTGAAGACTCCCGCTAAAAGCGGGGTTGCGAAAGGTGGGACCACAAAAGGCGCTATCGCCAAGAGTGTGCCCGCAAAAGGCAAGGGAAAAACAACCGCCAGCGCAACTAAGGCTGTTGCCGATGACAAGGCCAAGCGTTCCGTCAAAACCACACCCAGGGCCAGTACTGTCGCAGGGGCAAGCAAAAATGCAAGTACTACCAAAAACGCCGCGTCCGCTAAAACCGGTGTTGCGGCGGGCGACGGCAAGGCCCTAAAAGCGCCGGCAAGGGCAAAGGCCCCCGGCGGAAACCCTGGTGTGTACGACGAATCCAAAATCAAAACCCTTTCCTCGCTGGAACACATCCGCCTGCGGACGGGTATGTACATCGGGCGGCTGGGCGATGGTTCCAGCCCCGACGACGGCATTTACGTGCTGCTCAAGGAGATTATCGACAACGCCATCGATGAGTTTATCATGGGCAACGGCAAGCTTGTAGAGGTGGCGATTTCGAATAACGCCGAGCGGGGGGCGGCGGTCGTAAAGGTTCGCGACTACGGCCGGGGGATCCCGCTGGGGAAGCTGGTCGAGTGCGTTTCGGTTATCAACACCGGGGCCAAGTACAACGATGAGGTGTTTCAGTTTTCCGTTGGGTTAAACGGCGTGGGAACCAAGGCCGTCAACGCCCTTTCGGTGCACTTTAGGGTAATCGCCATGAGGGACGGTGAATATGCCGAGGCCGTTTTCGAACGTGGCAATCTTAAAAGCGAACGCAAGGGCAAGCTAAAGGAGAAACAGAAAGACGGGACCTATGTCGAGTTTACCGCCGACCCGGAAATCTTTCCCGATTACCTGTTCAACCTTGAATTTATCGAAAAGCGCATACAGAACTACGCCTACCTGAACGCCGGGCTGAATCTGGTGTTTAACGGCAAGCAGTTCGTGTCCAAACGGGGCCTTTTCGACCTTCTGTCCGAAGAAACCGGGGAAAGCGGCCTTTACCCGATGGGCTACTACAAGGGGGAACACTCGGCCAACGGCCAGCTTGAGTTCGCCTTTACACATACCAACAATTACGGCGAGGGATACTTTTCGTTCGTAAACGGCCAGCACACATCCGACGGCGGGACCCATCTTTCCGCCTTTAAAGAGGGCTTCCTGAAGGGGATTCAGGCCTATTTCAAGAAGGACTACCGCAGCGAGGATATTAGGGAAGGTTCCGTCGCCGCCGTCGCGATAAAGCTTAAAAACCCGATTTTCGAAAGCCAGACCAAGAACAAGCTGGGCAACTCGGACATTCGGGCATGGGTGGTGCAGGAAACCCGCACTGCCGTGGAGGACTGGCTGCACAAGAACCCGGAGGCGGGGAAAAAGCTGGAGCACAAAATCATCTCCAACGAAAGCCTTCGCACCGAGCTTAATGCGGTAAAGAAAGAGGCGCGGGAGGCGGCGAAGAAAATCGCCCTGAAGATCCCCAAGCTAAAGGACTGCAAGTACCACTTGGAGGACGAAAAGGAAGGCGAGAAAACGATGATCTTCCTTACCGAAGGGGATTCGGCCTCCGGTTCCATCGTTTCCAGCCGTGACGTTATGACCCAGGCGATTTTCTCGCTACGGGGCAAGGTCGAAAACATGTACGGCAAAAAGCGGGCATCGATCTACAAGAACGAGGAACTTTACAACATGATGATGGCCCTGGGCATAGAAAACGACGTGGAGGGGCTTCGTTACGCGAAAATCATTATCGCCACCGATGCGGACTTTGACGGCTTTCATATCCGCAATCTGCTTTTGACGTTCTTTCTTTCGTTTTTCGAGGAGCTGGTTACGGCGGGCAGAGTCTTCATTTTGGAAACGCCGCTATTTAGAGTGCGAACGAAAAAGGAAACCCGCTACTGCTACAGCGAAAAGGAACGGGACGAGGCGAGTGCCGCCCTTGGCAGCCAGAGCGAGATTACCCGCTTTAAGGGCCTTGGCGAGATAAGCCCCAAGGAATTCGGCCAGTTTATCGGCGAGGACATGCGCCTTGTGCCGGTGACCGTGAACACGCTGAAGGCGGTTCCGCAGGTGCTTACCTTCTACATGGGCAAAAACACCCCGGAACGCCGGGAATATATCATGAAAAACCTGATCGAGGACGCGGGGTGAGCGAGCACGGCGGCAAAATCTGGATAATCCTTAACCCCGTGGCCGGGAAGGGAAAGGCACTTAAGCGTCTGCCCAGAATCGAGGGCTTTATGCGCGAAAGTGGGCGCGACTTCGAGGTTATTCTGACCAAGGGGCCTGGCGATGCGCTGGAGGTCGTGCGGAACCTTCCGCTCGGGCCGGACGATGTTACGGTCGCGGCCGGCGGGGACGGCACCTGTAACGAGGTCGCCAACGGGCTGATTTTGCGCCGTGCGGAACAGCCCCCGCTTCTGGGGATTCTCCCGGTGGGCAGGGGCAACGACTTTTCCTCTACGCCGGGAATTCCGGAGGATGTCGAAAAGGCCTTGCGGGTGCTGCTTGCGGGAAAGGCCCGACCTTTGGACGCGGGGTTCGTAAAAGGGGGCTTTTTCCCGGACGGCCGGTACTTCGTCAACGGCGTGGGCATAGGCTTTGATGCCAAGGTCGGGTTTGCGGCGGCGAAAATGAAAATCAAAAGCGGCCTGTCCTATGCCCTGTGTGCGCTCGCGGCGGTGATTCGCTTCGAGCCGTCGCCGGTGGTGCGGGTGCGCTTCGACGAAAACGAGATTACTATTCCAGCGACGCTTGTTTCGATTGTAAACGGAAGGCGCATGGGTGGCAGCTTTTACATGGGCCCCAACGCGGTGCTGGACGACGGCCTTTTGGACCTTTGCGCTGTGCAACACCAGACCGGGCGGCTCAAACTGATGAAGGTCTTTTCCGCGTACACCAAGGGAACCCAAAGCGAATGCGAAGGGGTTTACTTCGGTAGGGCCCTGCGCTTTCACTTGGAGGCGATCGAGGGCGGAATGGCCGCGCACTGCGACGGCGAGACCGTCTGCTACGACGGCAAGGAACTGGAAATTTCCTGTGTTCCCGCTGCCTTGCGGTTGATAGGTGCATAGCGTGGAATTAAGAAGGGCAGCCGTTTCGTATTTTCTTAAGTGTGTTACGAGCGCACTTTGCAGGATAGACTGCCGCGAATACAGGGAGGCACTTTCCAGAAACGAGCCTATGCTCGTGGCGTTCAACCATGTCAACTTTCTGGAGGTGCCGATTCTGGTGGGACACAGCTACCCCGTTAAGGTGACGGGTCTTGCCAAGGCGGAAACCTGGGAAAACCCCTTCTTCGCGTTTCTGTTCGATTCCTACGGGGCGGTTCCCATCAAGCGCGGCAGGGCCTTTACCGAGGCGTTCAGGATGATGCGCGAGGCCGTTGACGACGGTTTTTTCATGTGCATAGCCCCGGAAGGGACGCGGAGCAAGGATGGTGTTCTGGGATCCGGCAAGCCGGGGATTATACAGATTGCGCTGGACACCGGGATGCCGATTCTGCCTGTGGCGCACCACGGCGGCGAGCGTTTCTGGGAAAACCTTAGGCGGTTGAGGCGCACGCCGCTCTGCTTTAGGGCGGGTAGGCCGTTCAGGATCAGGGTTGAGGGCAGGCCCGGCAAGGGGGAGCGCGGCGAGATTACGGCGGAGGTAATGGGTCGGATGGCCCGGTTGCTGCCGGAAGACAAAAGGGGCATTTACGCGGAACAGGCGTTGCGGGACGAGAGCGAATGCAGGTATCTTGATTTCCTATGAAAACGCACGTTTTCGACGTTGACCACACGATTATAAAAAGTTCGAGCATGGCGCATTTTCTGCGCGAGGCCTTGGCCGAGGGTGTCGTGCGCCCCTGGCAGATCCGTAGCCTTCCCTTTGAGTGGCTAAAGTACAAGCTGGGATGTCTGGATCTCGATTTTATCGAAAAGGCGGTGGAATTCATTGCGGGCATCGAAAAAACTGACCTGGAGCGCGTGGCCGAGGCCTGTTTCGAGCGGCGCATAAAGCGGGACATTTACCCCGGCGCGGCGCGGCTTATCGCCGAGGCACAGGAAAGGGGCGAAAGGGTCATTTTCGCGACTTCGTCCTTTCATGTGGCGATACGCCCGCTGGAGCGTTTTTTCGGCATAGAGGGCTCGCTGGCCTGTGAGCTGGAATTTAAAGACGGCAGGACAAGCGGCCGGCTTGTCGGGGAAAGCCTGTTGGGGGCCAAGAAAAAGGACGCGGTGTGGAAGTGGATGGAGCGCAATGGCATTAGCCCGGGCGATGTCTGCTTTTACTCGGATTCATATATCGACATACCGCTGTTGGAGTTTTGTGGTAAGCCAGTGGCGGTGAACCCCGACCGTTTTTTGGAACGAAAAGCGCGAAAACACGACTGGGACATAATTCGTTTTTAGGAACATGCGCCCCCCTCTTCCCAAAATGGGTTTTTCATGACAAACTGGAAATAATATGTCACAAGTTGGCCTTTGAGGGGGAAGGCGCGGTTTTATTCTGGAGCTATTTATGAAACGAAATATATCTGTTGTGCCTGTGCTCTTGAAAAAGGATTTGGGCCTGGCTTCAAAAGTGTTTACCAGTTTCTGCAAGATGGGGAAGATAAACTATCTTCGCAGGCGCGATTACGGTTACGACCACATGAAAAACTTCGCGCTGGTTTATTTCAAGCTGACCCCCGCCTGCAACCTTCGTTGCGTAATGTGCGGCCAGTATGGCGAAAAGGGTATCATGCACCACCGCGCCGAAGGGGAATCGCAAAAGACGCTTCCCCTTGATGCGTGGAAAAAGCTGGTTGACGAGGTTGCCCCGCATTACCCGACGACCTATCTTTGGGGCGGCGAGCCGTTTATGTACCCGGATCTTATGCCGCTGGCGCGGTACATGGTTGAAAAGGGTCTGCACGTAAGCGTCAACACGAACGGCACCATGATGGAACAGTACGCCGAGCAGATTGTGCGGGACAAGTGGGGAACGATCTTCGTCTCGCTTGACGCTTTCCGTGACGTGAACGATTCGATGCGGGGCGCGGGCACTTACGACAAGGTTATCGCCGGGCTCAAGGCGATTAATCTCGAAAAGAAAAAGCAGAAGTCCCAGTTCCCGGTGCTGGGGATCGTGACCGTGGTGACGAACCGCAACTACATGGATCTTGCCAACTTGGCCGAGGCGATCCGCGAGTACGGCATTGAGTTTCACATAATCAACATGGGCACCTACACCAACGACAATATCGTCGCCGAGCAACGCCGTTTTATGCGGGAGAAGCTGGATACCGACATAGACTGTCTGGCGGGCTACAACACCGGTTACAACCTTGGCATAGACGGGCACAAGTTCCATGGGATTTTGAGTGAGATCCAAAGCAAGAACTATGGCTACCTGACGCTGGCCGCGCCCGCGCTGAACCCGGACAAGGTAAACACCTACTATAGCGATCTGGAAACGCCGGTGCGGAACCGCTGCATCGTTCCATGGTGTCAGGTAAACGTCAACTACAACGGCGACGTGCATTTCTGCGCCGACTACCCCGATTACATTTTGGGGAACGTCACGGAACAGTCCTTTGCGGATATTTTCAACGGCGATCGCGCAAACAAATTCCGCAAGGAGATTAACGCCTGCGAGGGCGGAATGTTCCCCGGCTGTCTGCGCTGTTACCAGAATATGCTTTTCGGCAAAAAAATAAAGGGATTCTGACCAAGGGGGAGGGGGGCTTTGCTTCACATCGGTATTGACGTGGGTTCCACGACCGTTAAGGCCGTGGCGATTCGACACGACGCAAAAGAGATTCTGTTTCACAGGTACGCGAGGCACAACGCCTGCCAGAGCGAGATGGTGCGCGATTTTCTTTCGCAGATTTTCGCGCAGTTCCCCGGCGAGCAGTACAGGGTTGCCTGTTGCGGCTCCGGGGGCAGGGCGATAGCGGAGCTGATCCACGCGCCGTATATTCAGGAGGTTGTCGCCAACTCCATCGCGGTGCGGGATTTTTACCCACACGCAAGCGTGGCAGTGGAACTGGGCGGGCAGGACGCGAAGATCGTCTTTTTCCACACGGACAGGGCGACAAACCGGCTTGTGGCCGGGGATATGCGTATGAACGGAAGCTGTGCCGGGGGAACCGGGGCGTTCATCGACGAGGTTGCATCCCTGCTGCGTACCCCGGTCGAGGAGTTCGACGCGCTCGCCGCCCGGGGTACGCAGGTTTACGACATCTCCGGGCGTTGCGGGGTCTTTGCCAAGACGGACATACAGCCGCTTTTGAATCAGGGCGGGCTTTTGGAGGACATAGCACTTTCGACCTTCCACGCAATCGCGAAGCAGACAATCGGCGGGCTGGCGCAGGGGCTGGAGATCCGTCCCCCGGTCGTTTTCGAGGGCGGGCCGCTGACCTTTAACCCCACGCTGATCAGGGTTTTCGCCGAGAGGCTGGGGCTTGCGGACTCCGACATTATTCTGCCGCCAAAGGCCGAGTTGTTCATCGCCTATGGGGCCGCGCTTTCGGTGAACGAGATGTTTCTGGACTACGACAAGCAGTTCAGCCCGCAGGCCGCGCTTACCTCGCTTTCCATGTACCGGGAGATCGTCGCTGGGAACTCGGATCTGCACACTCAGAAATTTTTCGACTCGAAGGCCGAGCGCAAGGACTTTTCCGCCCGCCATAAAATGCAGACCCTTAACCGCGACACGATTCCGCCGGGGCTTGAGAAAGGCGACACGTTGCGGGTTTATCTGGGCATTGACGCGGGATCGACTTCCACCAAGTTCGTGCTGGTGGACGAGAACGAAAACGTGGTGGATGGTTTTTACAGTCCCAACAAGGGCGAGCCGCTCAAGGTGATCAAGCAGGCTTTGCTGGATATGTATGCGAAGTACCAAGCCGCTGGAATCGGTCTGGAGATTATCGCGCTGGGAACCACCGGCTACGGCGAGCTTTTGTTCGACAAGGCTCTGGGCGCGGACTTCCACACGGTGGAAACGGTGGCGCACGTTGCAGCCGCGCAAAAGTATATCTCCGGCGTGAGTTTTATTCTGGACATCGGCGGGCAGGACATGAAGGCCATCAATATAGCTAACGGCGTTGTCACGAATATAACCGTGAACGAGGCTTGCTCCTCCGGCTGCGGATCCTTTCTGGAGGCGTTCGCCGAAACGCTTAACATTCCCGTTGACAAAATCGCGGAGGCGGCCTTCTCTGCGAAAAACCCGGCTCGGCTGGGCAGTCGCTGCACGGTGTTCATGAACAGCACGATTATCACCGAGCAGAAAAACGGCAAGCAGGCCGACGACATAATGGCGGGGCTGTGCCGTTCGATTGTCGAAAATGTTTTTACCAAAGTTGTCCGCGTTTCCAATCCGGAGCAGCTTGGCAACAAGATAGTGGTGCAGGGAGGCACGGTCAAAAACGACGCGGTGCTTAGGTCGCTGGAGCAGTACCTTGGCAAGAACGTAGTCCGCGCCCCGTACCCCGGGGAGATGGGCGCAATCGGCATCGCGCTTTTGACCAAGCGGGAAATCGCCGAGAACGGCTACACATCGCCGCACGGCCCGACTGACCGCTCGCGCTTTATCGGCTTCGATGCGCTCAAGGACTTCGGCTACACGCAGGAGGCCAATCTGATCTGCCCGTTCTGCGGCAACAACTGCAACCGCACGTTGGTGCGCTTTTCCAACGGCCTCACTTGGGTCACCGGCAACCGCTGTGAGCGCGGGGAGATTGTCGGCGATCCATCCGATCCCGCGGTGCGGGAGGAGGCTGGCAAGATAACGCGGATCATGGACTCGGTTCCGGACATGATGAAAATCCGCGACGAGTTGCTTTTCAAGGATTACCCGGTCGAGCCGCTCATGCCGGAGAGGGGAGTTACCGTGGGGATTCCCCGGGCATTGGACTTTTGGCGCAATATGCCTTTCTGGAGGACGTTCTGGGCGGCACTCGGGTTCAAGACCCGGGTTTCCCGGAAAAGCTCTAGGGCCTTGTACGAAAAGGGGCTACAGTATGTTGCCTCTGACACGGTGTGTTTCCCGGCGAAGCTGGTTCACGGGCACATTCAGGACTTGATCGAAAAAAAGGTTGACAGGATTTTCTTTCCGCAGATCAACAGGCTGCCGCCGGACAACCCGGAGCCGGGCAGCACGTTCACCTGCCCGGTTTTGAAAGGCTACCCGCTGTCCGTCAGGTGTTCGGACAATCCGGAAGGAAAGCACGGTATTCCTTTTGACAGCCCGATTTTCCACTGGTTCTCGAAAAAGGATCAGGACTTCCAGCTTTGCCGCTGGATGCAGGAAGCTTTCGGCGTTCCCAAAAAGACCACGCTGGCGGCGATTCGGCAGGGGGAAAGGGCGCAGGATGATTTTTACCGCGCCATGACGGAGAACGGCGACAGGATTATCCGGGAGGTCGAGCGGAAGGGCGGGTTTGCCGTAGTGGTCGCCGGACGGCATTACCAGTACGACGAGCACGTCAACCACAATCTTTCCCGGTACTTCACCAGCATGGGAATTCCGGTGCTGACCTTGGACTCGCTTGCAAATCTGGGTAAGGTGCCGCTGGGCAAGTCCCGGATCGAGATTACCAACAACAACCACGCGCGGCTGCTTTCCGGGGCGATATTCGCCGCCGGGCATCCTGCGCTGGAGTACGTCGATATTTTCAGCTTTGGCTGCGGGCACGATGCGGTGTACACCGACGAGATTGTCCGGATCATGGACGAGATCTCCGGCAAGGCTCCGCTGATCTTGAAGATGGACGAAAGCGAAGTCTCCGGCCCCCTGCGTATCCGGGTGCGGTCTTTTCTGGAAACCGTGGCGATACGCCGTAAGTCCGAGAAGCACAGCGCAAAGCCGCTTGGCGATCCGTATCCGCTAAAGTGCACGAAAAGCGATCGCGGGAAAACGCTGCTGGTGCCGAACGCGAGCCGCGCCTTCTGCCTGATACTTAGCGGAAGCCTTGCCAACGACGGCCACCGCGCCGAGCCCCTGCCGCTTGGCGGTGTCGAGGCGATAGCGATGGGGAAGAAGTACGTCCACAACGATATGTGCCTGCCCGCCCAGATCGTAATCGGCGAGGCGATTCTGGCCCTGAAAAGCGGCAAGTACGATCCTGACAGGGTTATCGTGGGGACTGCGAAGGTGCTTTGCGACTGCCGTCTTGCCAACTACCTACCGCTGGCAAGAAAGGCGCTGGACGAGGCGGGCTTTCCGCAGGTGCCGCTTATCACCACCGACCAAATCGACGCGAAGAACGCCCATCCCGGCGTGAACTTTAGCGCATTGACCTACGCCAAGGCGGTGTGGGGGCTGATCCAGACGGACACGCTTGAGTTCCTGCGCCGCAGGATTCGCCCCTACGAGTTGCAGAAGGGCGAGACCGACAAGGTTGTTGAAAATGCCTTTGTCGAAATTGCCAACGGTATTGCGAAGGGCGGGATCCCCGGTTCGATGAAGCCCTTCAAGAAAGCCATCGCCGATCTGTGCAAGGTTCGCTACGACCGCTCGAAGCTACGGGAGCCGGTGGCGATTCAGGGCGAGTATCTTTTGGTCTTCCACCCCGGCTCCAATCTGGAGATCGAGCGGTATCTGGAGAAGAACGGCATGGAGGTGATCTACCCGCGAATGTCAGGCATCTACCGCCATCTGTTTTTGCAGCACACCGTTTCGGAGATCAAGGAGTTCAAGGTGCGGCACAAGCTTTACGACAAGCTGTACGCGCTGGCCGGCAACAGGTTCATGGATGCGGCGATAAAATCCGCCGACAAGATCGCCGCGCGGCACCCGCTTTACGAGCCGGATCTGCCCCTGCACGAAAAGGCGAAGTACAGCGACCACATCATGCACCACTCGATACTCTCCGGCGAGTCCTTTTTGATAGCCGCCGACATTCTGCACTACGCGGAAAAGGGCGTGCGGTCGTTCGTGATCCTGCAACCCTTTGGGTGTCTGCCCAACCATGTTTGCGGGCGGGGGGTTATGAAGAAGGTGAAGGAGGAGTATCCGGATATTATGGTGCTGCCGCTGGATTACGACCCGGATGTTAGCTTTGCGAATATCGAGAATCGGTTGCAGATGCTGATTATGAACTCGCGGGGGTTGAGGAAGGCGGGGTAGCTGGGGGGATCGTCAAGGTCGCTTTTTAAGGGGGCAGCCTTGCGTTATTATGCTTGTCAATGGCGGGGCGTAATGGAGAACGGTGTCAGATATATTTTTATGATTGCGCCGCGAGGTGATGTATATGGGAGGCTGAAATGAATTCGGCTTTAAGCGTCAGAGACGAAATTTTCGAAATCATTGGGAACATGCCAGAGCGCAAGCTCCATGCCCTGCGTGATTTTTTGGCGGACGATGACGACATGCTGTCGGACGAGGAAGTAAAGCTCCTTGAGCAGTGCCGCAAGGACATAAAAGAGCATCCTGGAAATTTCACTCCTTGGGAACAGGTTCGTAGGGAATCGTAACCCGCCAACATTGAAAACAGCTAGCAGATGTTGATTATGAATTCGCGGAGTTTGCGCAAGGCTGGGTAGCTTGACTGTATTCCATTTAGGGAATACAATGTAAGGCATGTGGGAGATCGAATACACCGATGAGTTTGGGGAATGGTGGGAAACCCTGAACGAGGCCGAGCAGGATGCGGTAACTTTTTCGGTGGATTTGCTGGAGATAAATGGCCCGCTATTAAAATTTCCACATTCCACTGACGTAAGAAAGTCCAGGCATGGAGCCATGAGAGAGCTGCGCAGCCAGTGCAAAGGAAACCCTCTGCGAACGTTCTATGTGTTTGATCCCAGAAGAACCGGAATTCTGCTTATTGGGGGAGACAAGACCGGTGTCGAGAGGTTCTATGAGGAGATGATCCCCAAGGCCGATAAAATCTATGATGAATACCTTCGAGAGATACGGGAGGAGAACGATGGCTAAAAAATTTGCGGAGCTTAGAGCGCAGATCAGCCCCGAACGCAGGGCAAAGATCGACGAGGAGGTTAAAAAGGCAATGGCCGAAATGCCCCTTAACGAGCTGAGAAACGCCCGCGGCCTTTCCCAAAAAATGCTTGCCGAGGCCCTGCGTATTCAACAGCCGGCGATAGCAAAGATGGAAAGGCGGACGGACATGTACATCTCCACGCTTAGAAGCCACATCATGGCGATGGGCGGCGAACTTGAAATTGTCGCCAGGTTTCCTGACGGCGATGTCAGGATATCCAACTTTTCGCAGATTTAGCCACCTGCCCAGCCACATGTTGAAACCCGTTGTTTTTTTCGTTAAGGTTGCCGATTATGAACTCGCGGGGGTTGAGGAAGGCTAGGCCCTAAGCAGGGGCTTATGTGCCGGAGCTAGCCAATTGCCCGTGAACCATTTCCGCAACCAATTGGGCGGGGGTTCGCTGCATTGACAATGCCCTGGCGTTCAGGATGCGGGCGGTGCCTTTGTGAAGCGCAATCATTTGGTAGCCCTTGTCGGAAAAAAACCTTCGCCGTTTGGCCCCAGTTCAGGGATGGTACGGGCCAATTCCTCATCCAGAATATCCGCCTCTTCATCGGTCATATATGCCATCTTATCTTTCACGGTGCTTAAATGCCGATGGGTCGAACAATACCCGATCTCCCATGATTAACATTACATGTGGCCCAATGTTTCAGCCAAGACACCAGGTGCCTACGACATGCTGGTTTTGCCCTGTCTTTAGGGCTATCACCGTTTCGGTTTACAAGATCACCCCCAGGGGGGATGCGCACGCGGAAATCCCGCTTCCCTTTGCCCCAAACCGCCCTGTTTAACCCGCGGCGTCCCGTGCCAGTGGGCCTGCCGGATTCCCGCCATGGCGCGAATCTTTTTCGCCGCGGCGAATGTTTTATTTGCCACGGCGGATGGGTTTTTCGCCGCGGCGCGGGCCGTGCGCGCCATGGCGCGAGTTGTTTTGGCCATGGCGGAAAAGTCACGCGCCACGGCGCGAATGGCGTCGGGGGCACTCGGGAAGGGTTTCGGGGTGGCCGGGACGGCGCGTGGGGGGCTGGGGGTGTCCGCGTCGTGGCAACTCACAACCCCCGCCCTCCGCGTCGCACCGCGCCCGGCAAGATTAGGGAATAAATAATCTTGCCGGGCGCGGTGCGACGCGGAGGGCTAGCCCTGGAAAGGCGCCCGAGGCAATCCGCGGGAAACCACAAAGGCCCGTTTCCAAGGGGCCGAAAACAGGTTTGTCGCAATTACGGAACCCGTGCCAGAACATCTGGTTCCTGGCGATGGCCTCCCGAACATGTTTACCACCAATGCCGTGGGCGCCAAAAAAACGGCCGCCCCGAAGGACGGCCGTTGGTTGTCACATGCACGTTAGATGTGGTCTACCCTGGTGCGCTACCAGATCTGGTGACCGTCACAGTGCGCTCACCCCGCACCTATGGGCCATCAAAGAATGCAATTTCTGTGACGGTAATCGTAAAATTCGCACTGTCATCTCGGTTGTGCCTGATAACCAGTGTATTATACGTAAAGTCTGCCCTATCTCCAGTGAACATCATTTGACCGTCTGTGGCAGATTCTTGCCAGGCAAGGCCTCCGCCCCATTCATTATGAGCAGTATTTGAAAACTCTAACTTCATGGGGAAAGCACTTGCTCCAAGCCTTGTAAGAGTTAAAGTCACTCTTATTGTATCAAACTCGGCAGCCTCAGTCGGGAATGGAAAGGAGATCGAGCCAGGGTGGGCTTGACCATTAGAGAAGTTGAATGAATTCATGTTCGTACCACCCACTCCGCCAAATCCTGCAAAATTAGGATTTTCGGTTGTATGGCCGCTTGCGTCATTAAGTACCACAGCCATGGTACCAACTCTTGCTCCTCCATGCCAGCCAGGACAAGAACAAGGATCCGCACCGCAGTAATCGCAAGTCACATCAGCATCACAACTACAGCCAGAACCACATGTGCATGGGTCGCAACCACCAGCGCAAAGAGCAGGCGTATAGGAAATCCTAATGTATCTGATTACCATGGTGGCCGGGTTTAATACAGGTGCCTGTATTTGAATTAGCAAATGATAGGTCCTGTCCATGGCACCAAGGACAAAATCACCTGTAGTTTTTCCACTCAATGCCCCCCAGGCCCCTAATCCACCTGTAGTAGTTGCGTTCCAATCACCGCCCGCGCTCGCATTGCCTAAAAGAATTCTGCCACTTGCTGCTGGCAGGTCCCCGTCAATATAAATTGAAACAGCTGTTGCAGCTCGGAGAGCCGTTCTTTGTGCCTCGGTAAGCGTGATGGCTACGGTTTGGCTACCAGCATAGAATGTATATGTCACATTATTTGCCGATGTTACAACTCTGGGTCTTCCAACATTGGTTGCAGCCAGCGCAGGATTGTCATGGAACTCATTAAGGTTCAGCCAGAATGCATTTGCCCCAGGTGATGTTGCGGGAATGGTATAGGACACGGTAACATTATCCGCAGGGAGGTTCCGGAACCCTATGTTCACGGTAACGGTGGTATCCTCCTCAGACTCATCCCTGTCCCCCGTAATCGCAACGTTAAACACATAGTCCGCGGCGGCAAGGACGCCACTCACGGGGGCCGGCGGAGTTGCGGCCCAGCTTACAACCACGGTCGCTTCCACGCCATCCAGTCCGGCAACCACGGCGTCAACCCGCTGCTGTACCGTCGTGAGGGCGAGGGTGGCAAGGGACGCTGGCGTCGAGCCCGCGACATAGTCCACCACGAAGGGCAGGCTTATGTCGCTGTCGTCGTCGATGGCGTTGCGCACCCGTTCCGCTTGCGTCATCCCGATCTCGATCGTAATGGTGCGGCCGGCGATGTTAAGCAAGACGCTGTCTATATAACCGGCTCTTGCCGAATCGCCCGCTATACTCGGCGTCATGTGAAGAAGGGGGATTTCCGTTCTACTTTCGTCCGCGCTGTCGTTCATATAAACGTAGGCGCGACCGGTCTGTCCTTCTGCGATCCAGTTACGGGACAGGATATTCGCCGCGCTCGAAATATCGCCGGGTACCAAGGGGAACGTGTATCGCCTTCCGCCAATCGTGTACACTTTGAAGGCGCCATCCAGGTCTTCTTCCGTTAAGTCAACAAGAACGGCAAACAGCGATTCGTGGAAGTCAGCACCCATGTCGTAAATATAACCGCGCGGCAGATCGATGGTTCCAGTAGCCAGATTGCCGGAGAAATAGGCCCCGGCCACCGCCGTGGCTTCCATGCTCCCGTCGTAGGAGAAAATCCCGAACCGCGGGACCAGTGGGTTGGTAACGTTGATCTCCAGCGTGAAAACGTTGTCGTCGTCCGTAAGGAAAATATAGGTCCAGCTTGCAGCCGTGGCAAGCGGTAGGCGCACCACGTACACAGGTGCCGCCGGGCTGCCACGCTCTTCTCGAACGATAAGGCCGGTCGTTTCGCGCGGAGCATAGGTACCACCGTGCCGTACCCTGGGCCGGTTGCCCTCGCCACCAACCCATTCTCCCTCGATGGCGTCCCACAGGCCGAACTGGTAGTCAACAAAGTCGTCACCGTGTTCTTCCACAAAGGACAGATCCACGTCGCCACTGACCGTCCAGGCGAGATTCTCGCCAACGCGGATCCCATCGCTATGCGCGAAGAACCCCGTAAGGTCGATTTCCAGGAAATTGTTCCGTATCGCGGCGGACCTGTTTCCCGATGCCACGGTAACAAAAGCGCCAACGTCAACGCCCAGCACGCCGGTTGCTGCCACAAAGTTCACCCCGGCTGCAGCCCCGGCGGCCACGTCCGGATAGGGGCTTACGGAATGTCTGACCACGGGAGCCGGCGCAAGCGGAAGTTGCCTTGCGACCACGAGAAGCCTGGCCGTGGCCGTTACGTCGGTATCGGTCGCCGTGGCCCTAACTTCCACCTGCGTCCTGGTCTGCACGCCCGCGCCGATCGTCAGCAAGCCGGCGGGGCTAATGCCAACGCCTTCAATGGCGCTCGCCAAACTCCAGTCAACGTCCTGCGGTACCCCGGCCGGGTACACCGCCGCGGCGAACTGCACCGAGGTACCGCGCTCCACCATCGTGAAGGGGGAACCCAGCACGAGATCGGCCGGAGTCAGAATGAAGACGCTTCCAGGTACCGCGTCAACCTCGACCTCTGGCGGATCCACCGGGTTCACACAAGATATGACAATCGCTGCCATAGCCGCGACAGCCGCCAAAATCCATCTGTTTAGCTTCATAGTTTATGCCTCCTTAGCATATCTCACGGACACTGCCCGTGACAGGTAAAAACTCGTTGCCTCCGCGCTACGCGCGATTAGCGTTGGTCCCGCGCCCAAACCCATGGGCACGGGACCAGGTCTGCCCTAGTCTGCTGCGATAACCACGATGTTGGTAACGGTGAAATTCACCGCCGCCGGAGCGGAAAGCCTTACATGCCTTGTTCCGATGGGGACAATGCCTTCGCCAGCCTCCTCTATCATGATTGCACCACCCACGCGCTGGAAGGGTGCCGTGAAAGTAAACTCGTCGCCGTTCTGCAGATCCTGTGGATTCGGCGCCCAGTTATCCTGGAGATTCAGCCTTACCGTGACAGGTGTGGGCGCACCGCCATCTATCCTGCCAGTTATGCTTATGGTGTAATTGCCGCCAACCCTGAATTCGTCGACGTTATCCGAAAGCCTGACCTCAATCGTTGCCCAGGCTGCAGTCCTGTTGGACAGGGAGATGGCTCTGGTTGCGTCATTGATTACCATGTCGGAACCGCTAGGATTGCCACCGCCGTTTAGGTTCAACCAAGCGGTGTTCCAAACCGCGCCACCAACTGGTACGCTGGCGGAAGTAACCTCATCGTCCAGAAGCAGCATGTAAACAAGGCCCTCCAGAGGCACGACGATAAGCGGGAATTCCCGCGAGGTAAAGCCAGCAAGCCTTATGGTTACGCCGTACACGTCATAGGAAAGCGTGGGAGGTACCGACAGAGTCAGCGTGCCTGTTCCCATGCCCTCGGCGTTGATCGCGATGTTTCCAGCCGCGTCAACACCTTCTGGCAGGTCAAGCACTACGCCTGGCGTGTTGAAGTGGACCGTGGTCCCCCTAAACGTGCTGCCCGCGCCGACAACCCTGACCGGGAAGGTCGCGTTCCCGCCGATGCCCTCCGATATGGGGGCGGTCTGATCGCCTACCGCTACACCTTCCACGACTATTCTGGTCGCCACGGAGGAAGTTCCGGCCATAGTAACAACCAGGTTCCCCACGTCTGCACCATCCCAATTCGCGTTGGAAATATCCAGCGTCAACAGGCCACTGCCACTGCCGTCCGTCACCGTGAAGCCGGTGGGAGCCCCGACGACGCTGACGCCATCCAGAGGTACCGGATCCTCGTCCGCCTCGAAATCATCAAGGTTACCGATCTCCCCTACTTCCGTGACTTCCACACCAAAGACAACCAGGCCAGTCCTAGTGGCCAGGTTGGAAGCCACGACCTCGAACGTCGGGCGTTCCTCGTTGAAGCCTATCTGACTCACGGTAACGTAGCGCCCCGGCCCCACCGTAAGCGTCGCGGTGCTGATTGCGTTCCGCAGCGCCACCGTGACAATGTAGGTGCCGGCCACGGAGTTATCCCCGACGTTCAGGACCAGCGTCGCCGCGGACGCGCTCGACCCGTAATCGTTTATCTCCAGCACGTCGGACTCCGCGCTCACGCTGATTGCCGCGAGCCCACCCGTAGGGCCGGATATGGTCACGACGCCAGGCGTCATAAAGTTGATATCCCCAGCGCCACCGTCAAGGAAGGATGCCCCGACCTGGAAGCTGGCCGTCCCGGCCTCGCGCGCCACGATCGCGGTACCGGTCTGGTCCCCGACGGTCACTACGGACGCGGCAACGTTCCTCTCCACCACCAGGTCGGTGATGATGTACACGCCGCCCGGGGTGTTCCCCCTGAACCTAAGGACCGGAGGGCTCGCGGACGCTATGCTCATGACATGCGATGGCGTCATGTGCGCGTATTGGAACGTAAAGAACGCGTAGGCGCCCGCCTCGACGAACGGCCTGTCGTCCGTTATCCCGATAGTGTCCGGGATCACGTCGTGGACAGGGAACGGGGGGGCCCACGCCCCGCCAAGGCCGAAGAACACCGCCCTGCCGCCGGTAAGGTCGCCGGAGGACAGGAACTGCCCCGAAATCTCTATCGTGTCGCCAGCTTGGAAGGCGAACACGGGGCCTTCGGCGTGCCCGGCGAAGTTCGCGTGGGCAAGGTCCATGCCGGCCCAGTCCGTCACCGTCTCAATCCTTAGCGCGTTCCTAATGGGACGCCCGTCGTCAACCGCCGGGTATACCCACCTGCTGTTCTGCTCGTCGTAGGAAACCTCCACGACCTCGAACAGGACCTGGGCCTCCCCGCCAGCGCCGGCAATCGGCGCGCCAGCGAATATCACGCCGCGGTCGGTCTCGCCCACGGTCAGCCCGTCCAACTGGTCCGCCAGGCTGAAGTAGCCTTCCATCTGGACGGGCGGGGGGGGCGCCGGCCTCAGTGGGCTGGGGCACCCCGCCAGAACGACCGCCGTCGCGACCGCCGCGACCGTCGCCAGTATCCATCTTCCTATTTTCATTGTCATGCCTCCTTAAGCATGTCCGCGGGGCCTCGCCCGCTCCGGAAATATTTGTGCCTCCCTCGGGGGGCCCGCACGGGGCGCGTCCCGGGGGGAACCCTACCACTCAAGCTGTATCCCCACCGGCACGCGCCAGACCACGTCGATCTCGCCGTCCGCGTTGCGGACGCCACTGGACTCGAAGTGCAGCCCGGCGAATATCCGCGTCGGGCCCGCTATCATCCTGGTCACGTAGGGCGTCGCGTGCCAGCCTATGGAGGCGCCGTCGCCGTGCGAGGCGACGTACGTTATCGCCCCGGGGCCGTCGGCCGCGGCCTGGAACTGCACGCCCGCGTTAACCGACACCTGCACGGGGCCGACGTTCAGCCTGGGATGTATGTTAAGGCCAACCTGCAGGGGGATGTTGTCCGTAACGAGGTGCGCCGCCACCGCGGGCTCCGTCGCCGTCGCCGCAGAGGCCGCGACCCACCTGTCCTGCGTGCCCATGAACGTCGCCGCCGCGCGGACCGCCAGCCGGAAAGGGCCTCTGGTAAACAGCACCCCAAGCCCGACCTCGAGCGGGAACGCCGTCTCGAGATCCTGCGCCGGATCGTCGCTGAACACGGTGAAGGGGAGCGTGTACACCACCCCCACGTTGAACTGGAGGCCCAGCGCCATCAGCGCCGGCATCCCGGTCAGGAACGAGAAGTAGAACCTCGACGAGTTTGTCTGGTTCGTCCCGCTGCCGCCGCCGACGTGCACCCCGCCGGGCCCGCCAAGCTGGCCGCCCTCGACGTCCCAGCCCCAGGCGCCGGGGGCGCCCCACCAGGTGAAGTTGATGTCGCCGACGCCCATCAGCCCGAACCGCGCGCCGGCGTGCGCGTTAAGGAAGTGCGCCGCCCAGTGCCCCCCGTCCGGGGACAGCTCGGGGCCATCCATCGGCAGCGCCGCCATCAGCGTCAGGGGGAGGCCCTCCACAGGGCGGAACGTCGCGGAGATGCCCGCGCACCCGAAGCCCGCGTAGAAGCCCGCGTTGCGGCCAAGTCGCGTCCCGCGCTGCGTCGCGCCGTAGTGGTAACCCCCGGCCGCGCCCCACCCGAGAAGCCAGTCCTCGGAGTTGTTCGCGTTGAACGCCCACCCGATTATGTTGCCCAGCCCGTAGCGCCTCCAGGGGTCGCGCCCGCCGGTAATCCGCAGCCGCCCGTCGAGGGCCTGTGGCTGCCACCACAGCCAGCCGTGGAACTGCGCGCCGCCCTCGCCTATCTGGCTCGGGAGCATCCATGCCCGGAACGCCCCGCCGGCGGTGCCCTCGCCGTTGCTGACGTTCATCCCGAAGCGCGCCTGGTGGTCGTAGGCCCTGCCTACGGAGTGCAGGCCCTCGCCGATGCCGTCGTTGTTGGCGATATCGGTCCTGGCGCCGAGCATCCCGGTCAGGCTGGCCTGGGCATGCGCCGCCGTCGTCACCATGGCAAGGACCGCCAAGACCGCTATTAGCTTCTTCATTTATGCCTCCTTAAAAAGCACGTAGTTTACGGGATACTGCCCGCAACAGTCAAAATATTTCCAACCGCGCGACGCGCGATTTAACCCAAAAACAGCCCCGCCCGCGCCGCTCCACGCCACGGGAAAGCGCAAAAGTAGCCTACGGTATGAAATTACAGCCCACGCCGCCCGCGGGACAACCGGCCATAACGCCCGTTCTGTCTACTACGCTCGCGAAGGGAAATAGCCTGCGGGCGACTTTTAGGGGAAATGCGGGAATGTATACATGGTCCCCCCCACCGTCGTTAAAAACCAGCGAAAATACACCCCCATTGTGTTCAGCAAATAGGAACGCGCCCTCCCCTGCTGAACGGAAACAGGGCTCATTTCCACCGGTCGCTGACAGGGAGCCAGCATACCAGTTGACCAAAACCGTAATTTCCTGTAAGCTAACTAAATGGCATGAGTTTTCCGAGCATTTCGGAAGCGTCATATACCTAGGAGGAACGATGAGCGTCAGGATACGACTCAAGAGGTTTGGCAGCAAGAAACGCCCCTATTATCGAATTGTGGTGATGGACAACCGAAGCCCGAGGGACGGGAAGACAATCGACGAGTTGGGGTATTACCACCCCATCGAGGCGGAAGACAGACAGATCCACTTTGACGAGGGAAAGGCAAAAGACTGGCTTGCAAAAAGCGCGATCCCAAGCGATACGGTTCGCAAGATTTTCAATAAAAAGGGCCTTCACGTTACATAAGGCGCCCGCAAGGTAAGGTTATCGGCATGGAAAAGGATCTGGTGGAATATATTGCAAAGTCTCTGGTGGACGATCCGTCGCAGGTTACGGTTGACGTGGTGGAAGGCGAAAGATCCACGATACTGGAGCTGCGGGTTGCCGAAAACGACATCGGCAAGGTAATCGGCAAGCATGGGCGTATTGCGAAGGCAATACGCACGGTGCTTCTGGCCGCCACCGCCAAAACGGGCAAGCACATGGTGCTGGAAATTCTCGACTAAGGGCGAAAGCTTTTTCTGGTTCCATTGCTTCCAAAACTCGTCCCATGAATTCCTATCGGAAGCCAACGCATGACTAAACAGTTTGTCGTCGGGATTGTCGGCGCACCCTTCGGGTTGAAGGGGTTCGTAAAAGTAAAGTCGCTCTCAGGTGAAACGGAACATCTTCTACGCCTAAGGTCTGTAGTCCTTAGGCAGGACGGAAAGGAAAGGGTGGTGGATATCGAGGAAAGCTCCTCCGTTCCGCCAGCCTTGATCATGCGTTTTGCGGGATTCAACAGTCCAGAGGAAGCTAAAAGGCTTGCAGGGGCGGAGCTGTTGGTGAACCGGGAGCAAGCGACGCCTTTGCATCCCGGAGAATTTTACGTAGAGGATCTAAAGGGGCTTACGGTAGTTTCCAATTCCGGGGAGGCTATGGGACAAATTGTGTCCATAATCGATGCCGGTGGCAGCGATCTTGCCGAAATACGGTTGCAAGACGGGAAAACAAGATTGGTTCCCTTCCGCGAGGAATTTTTATCCGACGTTGACCTGGAAAAAGGGCAGGTGGCACTCAAAAACGCCTGGGTCCTGGAATGAAATACACGGTTCTGACGCTTTTCCCCGAGATTACCGACGCTTTTTTCTCCACTTCGATCATGGCGAAGGCGATTCAACGGGGGATTATCGATTATAGGGCGATTAATATCCGCGATTTTGCGTTTGACAGACACAAAACCTGCGATGATGCGCCCTATGGCGGCGGGCCCGGGATGCTTATGCTGCCGGAACCGCTGGGGCGGGCTTTGGAAGCGGCTGGAGTGCCGAAGAAGGGGGCCGAGGATCGGGAACCAAAACCTCGGGTCATCTATCTTAGCCCCTCCGGCAGGCCCTTTGGCCAATCGCTTGCCTGGGAGCTGGCCAGGGAACAAGAGCTGGTACTGCTGTGCGGGCGTTACGAGGGGATTGATCAGCGGGTGATAGATTTGTATATTGATGATGAGGTATCGGTGGGCGACTACGTGCTGTCCTCGGGCGAGGTTGCGGCGCTGGCGATTGTTGACGCAACCTACCGGCTGATTGGCAAGGTTATTACGCCCGAATCGCTGGACGAGGAGAGTTTTTCGGGTGGCCTTTTGGAGTACCCGCAGTATACACGCCCGGAGATTTATGGTACGATTAGGGTTCCCGAAGTGTTGATTTCGGGGCACCACGAAAAGATACGGCGCTGGCGGCTTGAAAAGCGGGTGGAAAAGACGCTTCGCAACAGGCCAGACCTGGTCCTTCTAGGCAGGGAATCGGGGCTTTTTGACGGCGAGACGAACGGCATCATAGACCGCCTGCTCCCTGCCGAGGGGGTTGAGGCTGAAGGAGATAAGAAGGATGAACGAGATTAGGGCTATTGACGCATCGCAGATGAAAGAAAATCCGGACAAGTTCAAGATCGGGGATACCGTCAAGGTACACTTTAGGATTATCGAGGGTACGGATGCCAAGACGGGGCAGGCGAAAGAGCGAATCCAGGTCTACGAAGGGCTGGTTATCGCCATGAAGAATGCCGGCGTGGGCAAAACCTTTACGGTGCGGAAAAATTCCTACGGCGTGGGTGTCGAAAGGGTCTTCCCCCTGCATTCCCCCCGTGTTGCCAAAGTCGAAGTTGTGCGCCAGGGCAAAGTTCGCAGGGCGAAGCTGTACTATATCCGCGGGAAAATTGGCAAAGCCGCTAAGATCAAAGAGCTTATTGTCAGGAAAAGGGACAAACAAGCAGCAGCCGCGGCTGTTCCTGCAAAGGTAGAAGTCGCAAGCGCGGAAGCCTAATTTTTTTCGGGGATCCGTTGGATCCCCAAAGCATTTCAAAAACATTACCCCAAAAAAGGCCCTGCAATAGAGGAGCATGTTGTGGAAATCAAGCAAGCTATTGATTTGGGTGACGGTACCCGTGAAAAAATCAGCGAGATTTTCGTTGACGGCTTTTACGGCGATTTAAAAATGCTCTGCAAAGACAGGGATATGCTGGTAAAGGCATGTGCCCATATGTTCGGGCTTAAGCATTTTTACGCCGCGGTAATCGACGGCGAGGTTGCCGGGGTCATTGCGTGCCCGGATAAAGACAGTTACTGCGTGTGCCCTGACCGAAAGATGCTTGTAAAGCACATGGGGCTTTTTAGGGGGTTGTTCGCCAGTTTTTGTTTCAAGTACTTCAGCCAGGATCCGAAATACCCGCCGGAAGTTAAGACGGGCGAAAAAACGGCGTCGATTGAGTTTGTTGTAACCAGCACGAAGCACAAAAAGAAAGGCGTTGCAACGGCTATCCTGAACCACTTACATTCGCTCCCCGAATACAGGGATTACGTGCTCGAAGTAAAAGACACAAACACAGGCGCGGTGGAACTGTACAAGAAAATGGGATACAAGGAAGTCTACAGGAAGAAATTCCGCTGGGCCAAATATACCGACTTCGAATACTTCGTGTACATGAAATATTCGAAGCCGGCGCACAGTTAAGAAGCCTTCTCCATCAGTCCCGCAGGGAAAAAGATGTTGAACACCGTGCCCTTGCCAGACTCGGTCTGCAGCTTTATTGTACCGCTTGCATCGCGCACGCGATCCCGGACCAGGCTTAGGCCAACACCTCGGAAGGACTGGTCCCCCTCCCCATTATCGGCGGTGCTGAACCCAAGCGCAAAAATGGCGTTAAGAAGCCGGCCCCTGTTGTCAGCCTCGTCTTCCTTGACCAGGTTGAGGCGCACGGCTTTCTCGCGAATTCTGTCAAAATCAAGTCCCCTTCCGTCGTCCGTAAGCTTTACGTGAATGTTGTCGCCGGAGTGTTTTATGGAAAGGCTTATCGTTCCCGTCTCGTTTTTTCCGTTGGCAAGCCGCTCGCTTGGCGGTTCCAAGCCGTGTGCCACGGAATTGCGGACAAGCTGCATCAGCACTTCCTTTATCGCGCGCTTGGGCCCATGTTCGATCGCCTCAGGATCCACGTCCGATGCCACAAACCGTACCTTCCTGTTCATGTCCGACGCTGTCTTTTCCGCGATTTTGCTCAACAGCTCCGAAAGGAAACTCCTGTCCGACTTGCTGGGCTTTTCATTCCCGATCTTGAAGGCCTGTATCCTATCCAGAATTTGCTTGAAACTGTCCTTCTCCTTCGACAACCGTTCAACCTCTATGGTAAGGTGCAGCATGTCGTCAAATTGAGCGCCACCTTCCATATCCCTAAGTTTCGTTATTTCCGTTTCCAATTCCTGCACCCTGGCGCCAAAGTTAAGAAGCCCAAGGTTGAGGGCGTTAGTTTTCATAGCGTGCACCGAAGCGTAAACCTTTTCCAGTATCTCGTTGCTGGACAGGTTTCCGTTACTCATTATTTCGTCCATGCTGGCAAATTCCTGTTCCACGTCCTCGCGGAAAGACTCGAACGCCAAGGGATCCAGATGGAGAAGCTCGAAAAGGTTCCGCATCTCCCCGTGCCTCTTTTTCTCCTCCTTTTTGAGCTGCTCCTGCAGCTCGATCTTGGAGGTAATGTCGTAGATCGTAACCATGGTTATGCTTTCGCCGTTCCCAAGCTCGACCGAGATAGGCTCGCAGTGGAATATCTTTTTGGTGCCAGTGGCGTCCGTGTAATACAGTTCGTCGAGGGGGTTTATTTCACGCAGCGTTTCGGGATCGTGGGCGCGGTTGATAACCATGTCCAGGTAACTTTTTATGAAGTCCACCTTGTCGGGGGCAAGGGAGGTCGCCAGAATGTCGGTAAAACGTTTTCCCTTTAGGTTGGTGTCCGACAAAAGTTCCTCCAAATACCGCGAGTAGTTGTCCTGTATTTCGTAGTTCTTGTCCATAAAGAAAATACCGATTTTCAGGCTGTCCTTCATGGCGGCAACATCCTGGAATGCGTCCATTACCGTAAGGACGGGTTTGGTCAGGGACTTGGACATGAATATCGCCGCCGGGATAACCAGCGCGACCATGACGATGCCCAGGACGATGGCGGTAATCTCCATCGTCCGCATAGTCGCCATAACCGTCCTTCTGGGGATTACCAGAGCGAGACTCCAAGGGGTAACGGCGGTCCCAATCTGGATTGGGGTGATGAACATGTTCATCCACGCCTGGAAGCCTGGGTGGAAATGCCTATAGGAAAGATCCTCGCCCCGCGCGACGGCCCTTCCAAGTCGCTCCATGTACGGCCCGCCCATGTCCCGCTCGGTGTCAAATATGCTCGTGCCAAGGTTTTGGGGATACAGGTGGTGGCCTACAACCGTGCCGTTGTTGCTGAACACTTTGGTGATGCCGTCGCCGAAGGGGAAAAAGCCCATGACCATTTCCTGCATACGCTCGGTGCTGAAGTCCACGCCGACCACCCCCACGACACGTGGGCCACTGTGAATGGTCGCCGTAATGGTGGCTACCAAAAGCCGTTCCCCGGCCACGTAAACAAAGGAAGGATCGCGGATGGCTCCAGGGACGCTCATCCTTGCCGCTGGATAATGCAGCCCGGGCAGGCTGAATTCGTCCAAGGTCCGCAACCTTACATCACCGCCGGCACGGTACCAGTAAGGGACAAAACGCCCGCCGGTACCAGCGCCCTCGGTTCCCATGCGCAACGCGTCGTTGCCCTCCAGGGCGTCCAGTTCCCACATTGTCCAGACCCCCAGAACATCCGGGTTGCCCGCAACGATGCCCGTAAGCGCACGGTTTATGAAGGGCCGTCGCGAATCCGCGGTCATGCTTCCGTACTGTTCCAGCATTCGCGCGGCCGTCTGCGCGACGTGCCATTTCTGCGACAGCAAGCCACCGAACAATTCCGCGTACTCCTTCGATGTCGCCATGGCCTCGGCGTAAAAAGCCCCCAGGATATTTGCCCTCGCCTGCGTAAGCATGGTAATGCCTACAGATCCAAGAACCAGCAGGCTGATCCCTGCTATCGCAATAGCTAGCTTAAATCCGATTTTCATAAGACTCCCCCTCATTCAAGTTCGAATTTCGAGGCTTGTGGAAGTTTCGGCTCCTTGGAAAAATCCAGAACTTGATTAACTTAAAGGCAGTGAACAACCTCACCCCAGCAATAAAATAATACCACATCATTTCAGGGTGTCAACACTTTCTGCCAGGAAAATCATGTCCCCATTACATTGACAAGACCATGCTTTTCGTCTACAGTACGGTATCGATATTTTCTGGAGGTTCTTGATGGTCGCTACTGGTTTAATCAATGACGTTGCCTACGGGCAGTTGTCAATGGGGAAGACAAAGACAGCCGTACTGGGACAGGTTCTGTTTCTTGCCCTTGCCCTAATCATTCCCATGGTATTCCACGCCAGGGGGATAGGTTTCCCCGCCATATTGGCCGTGCAACCGATGCACT
>Ga0209755_10002225_pt1 | contig 27124 bp, 23 predicted proteins | sample TergutCo191P1_FD_187301 | JGI IMG/M metagenome (GOLD analysis project Ga0209755, IMG submission 187301) | Cornitermes sp. P1 segment gut microbial communities from Petit-Saut dam, French Guiana - Co191P1 (SPAdes) (version 2) | ecosystem: Host-associated > Arthropoda: Insects > Digestive system...
CATCCACTTTGGTTCGGCGGATCTGGAAGGGCTTGGCAAGCGGTACGCCGAAAAAATACTCGATCTGATTTACAGGTAGCGTTTCCGGGGCGGGAAAACGGTTTTGGGGGGCGGCGATTTTACCCCCGGAACCGTTACCTTAACGCCAGTTCCACAATGTACAATTCCCGGGGTCTGCCAAACGAATCCGCCCTAACGCCAATCAGGGCAATTACGTTGGATCGTTCCGGAATGTCCACCAGAAAGTTTGTGTCAAAAGACAGGATGCTTGAGTCCTGCGCCGAAGCGTCCAGAAAAACCGTTCTGCCGCGCTGGGAAAAATACCAGGCGTAAACAATGTAATAGGACCCTTCGCTTAACATGTCGGAGGCCCTCATAAAGTCAAGCTCGCGAAAGGAAATGAACGTAGCGCCTTCCGCATTGGGGTTGCTTAACGTCGGAGTTCTGTGGGCATCGACCAGTTGGCGCAGGGCCTCATATGGAACGCCAAGCTCATACGCATGTTGCCTTATCTGTTCGGACGTAAGCTCCGGAACAACATTGCTCGCATACTCGTCCCGACCGTAGACCGGCAGGAGCAGCGCAAATGCAAACACAGAAAGCATCCATATTTTCTTCATGTTTCCACCATAGCGAATATCGCGCTCGCCGTAAGGCGCAAAACGCAAACGCGGGGCGAAACCGGAAAGCAATCGGCTCTCCGGTTAGCCCCTTGCTCCTCTTAGTTTTCCGCCAAACTTGTCGGGTGAAGAACAGCCGCAGTGCCGTCCGCCCGCTGGGTTAAAAGGCTGCCCATCTGTATGTTTATCGACGCGTTGGGGTGCAAAACCACTTCGGACCGAGCCTGCAGTACAAGGCTCCTGTCGAAGCGGCCCAGATTCAGCGCGCCGCCGTTTTCATGGTCTGCGGTAATAACGTACAGATACGCGCCGTTTTGCCAAATAAGGCTGCCGGGGTGAACGTCGTCCTCCCCCTGCGATACCATTTCCAGAGTCCGGGGGTCTATTTCCACCAAGCGCACCGCTCCGGCGCCAACGCGTTCGCCGGCAATTGCAATCAACCTTCCGTCAATAAGCGTAACGGTTCTTACCTGCACGGTTGTCAGCGACGACCGGCGTTCGTGCCTGGTAACCGGGTCAATGCTTACCAGCCGTCCCATGGTGGAACCCGCCCGTTCAATAACCACCGTTAAAAGGCCCTGTTGCAGGGGGGCCACCGGTATCTGCGGCGGCAATCCGGCCTGGGCAATGATAATTTGCTGATCCTGGGCAATGGCTTCCCTGTGCTGCTGGGCATCGTCGAACCTTTGCTCGGCGAATTCCGCCTGGCGGTCCGCTTCGGCTTGCTGGGCGGCGGCGGCGGCTTCCTGAGCGGCAAGCGCGGCGGCCTGTTGCTCTGCGGCGGCTTCCGCCTGGGCAAGCGCTGCCTGGGCCTGGGCGGCTTCCGCCGGCGTAACCTGGCCCGCGGCCTGGGCTTGCGCAAGCTGCTGCTGCTCCTGGGCAATCCGCTGCTGTTCCGCTTCCAGCCTTGCCCTTTCCTCGGCAATCGCCTGCTGTTCGGCCCTGGCGGCTTCCTGGAGTTCGGCGGCTCTGGCTTCCGCCTCCGCAGATTCACGCTCCATCAGATCAACCAAATCCATCCGCAGGTCAATCCCCATGTCGTCTTCTCTTCGAAGTTCGTCTATTACACGCTGATCCGCAATCGCCGCAGTATCAATCGCACTTAGTCCGCCCATACCGGCCAGAGGAATCAGCATACGGGTTCTGCCGGCCCACTCGTCAAACCGGACGGAAAGCCCGACATTCTGCGGGGTAAGGTGCCCCAGAACGGGGGTCTTGTAGCGCGTCGAAACAAAATCCCAGTCGCCCCGGTTCACGGCGTTGTAAATGGTAACAAACTGCGCCAAAAGCTCCGCGTCCGCCTCCGAGTAATTGTAGGCGGCCTGTAAATACCCCTGCACTATGACGCGGACGTTCCGGATATGGTCAACGGCGGCCCCGGACCCTATGCCGAAAATAGCCGCGTTGAGCCTGTCCCCGTCCGGCGGTGAAATGGAGTGGATTACGAAATAATGGTGCAACACCCCGGCCTGCGTCTGTCCGGCGGCTATGGCCTGCCCCAGAACCACGCCAATCTGGCGAATCTGCTCCCTGGTTTCATTCCGGATTACTGGTCCCTCAAAGTTGACAAACTCTACCGGAGCCTGGTGCCTTTCCAGTTCCTCCCGGTCAACCTGGGCATGGCCGGCAATCAGCGCGGAGGAAAAAAGGACACAAAAAAATAACGTTCTGCCGAAATTTTTCATACGACTCTCCTGGTTCTCGTTCTGTATCGTGGTGTTTTCGCCCGTTTCAAGAAACTGGAAAACACGGGGCGACAGGAGTACGCGACTACCCAAACACCCCCTCTGTAATATTATAGCACTTTTCCGCGCTTACGTGTAGCAACGGGAGCAAATTATTTGCAGGCGGGCCCTTAGTGCCCGGGCGATTTTTTCCGTTTCAGCACCAAATCCTTAAGCTGGAAAGCGGTCAGAACCAGGAAGTAAAGCGCAATCACCAGAGCCACCCACCACAGGTTTCCGGGCCTGGGTGCCTGGGCGATAAGCAGCAGCAGCGGAATCCCCAGAACAATGGCCGCGGACGACCCCAGAACCAGATCGTCGCCGGCCGGTGTTTTAAAATCGCCGTCAATCTCGCGCAAAAGGATCATACCGTTGACAATGGTTCCGGTTAGCATTCCGTACATCGCCAGAAAGCCTTCGTCCTTGTAGTCTTTGTAAACATAGTTGCACAAACGGCGCAGGTAAAACATGCACGCCAAACCGCCCAGCGTGGTCATTACCAGCACCGGAATCCAGAGCGTGCCCAGCGCCCTGACGGAAACGGCGCAAAGGGCCGCGACAATCGCGATGTCAAAGGACGCGCCGCTAATCCGGTTCATCATATAGTTGTTGGGATACTTCCGGTGCATGACTCCGGATTTAACCAGGCGGCGCAAAATAAGTTTAACGCAAAGCGCGACAAGCGCCGCAAGCATAAACGCAAAGCCCCAAATCGTGGGAACAAGATCAATCAGGAAGGGAACGCCGGAAGCGCGAAACCCTATCTCTATACCGATGATGAGCCCTATCGTAAGAAGGTAAACGCCGCCGACCATGCACACCTGCAGCGAAAACTTGTCGATGGATTCCGAAAGCGGAATCTCGTCCGGGCCCTCGATTTTGTAGCTGGAAAGCTCGCCGCACTTCTGGAACTCGTTCCGCGTAATCCTGATGCCCTTTTTTTTCGCAATCGCGTTGATAAGAATAATCCCGGGGATTGACGCCCACAGAAATCCCAGACCGGCGATGGTAAGCCCGAAGTTTCTGGCGCTTCCCGGCCCCCAGTAATCCATGTGTCCGGCCGCGTCCCAGATGTACCCCGTGGCGTTCGCCTGTTGCGGCCCCTGCCCGAAACCGAGCGCCAGCATTATGCCGGTGGCTTCGTTAATCTGGGGCATAAACGTGAGCGCAAAAAACACCGTTACGGCAAGGCCGATCATACCCTGGAGCAGATAGGTGCTGATAATCACGGCGCCGGATCTGGCCGCCGTTACGCGTTCCAGGTTTATCTTGCCCCTGTCGAATTCCGCAGTGTAGTTGTCCCTGTCGCGAAGACACAGGGCGATAAACGCCACCGGCAGCAAATGGTAAATGAGCCCGCTTAACGCGGGGTGGCTAAAGATGTAAACGCCGGTAGTCGCATAGATGACCTCCTTTGCGACAAGCCCCGCCAAACCGGCAATAACCGCGGTGGGCATAAGCGAACGCCGGAACAACGGAATTTTTCGGCGCATAACGTTTGCGATTAATATGAGCGCGCAGACTGTGCAGACCGTAACAATGCCGAAAGACAGATTCTCGTTCGCAAGAACGTAACGCCAGATTTCTCTAATATCCATAATACTCCTCCTTCACGCCCAATGCCTTGTTTCGTAAATGGTATCCGCATATCATGAACTTTACGAGGTTCGTCCTGTGGGGAGCCAGAACCGCGTATACTTCGTCTTTCCTGTAAATCGTGAGCTTGCGAACGCCCTGAATCGCCATTGTAATATCCGTAAGGTGGAAGTCATGGTCGCAAACGTTGATCCTGTCGGCGTAAAACCTAATGTAGCCTTCCCCCAAAAAGTGTTCCTTTTTGGCGCGTTCGGCTTTGTAAAGAAGGATGCTGTCCTCGGTAAACACAGGGTCTTTCGTATACCGGGAAAAGTCAAAACTTTTTACGAACTCCAGTTGCATGCGGCTCCACTCAAGGATCGTGTCCGGAACGTTTTCCGCATAGCGGATTTTTTCGATAAAACCGGTGTCGTTTATTTTAATCTTTGCACCGCACCGCAGACACATAAGTTCGTTGCCGGTAGAAATTAGCCCTCCCATATCGTCTTCGTTCATTTTGTTGCATCCGGGGCAGTAAAACAAAACGCTTTCAAGGTGTTCCGCCTTGCGGTTTCCACGGAACGCGATTTGCGCCGTTTTGTTCCACTCAAATTCGTTAAAACCCAGTTCCCGCTGTATTACGTCATCAACCTCGGCAGTGGTCATTGTTGCGAGTTCCGCCGGCTGGACAACCCTGGAAACAACCGTTGTTACTTTCCCCCGGTTTGGTTTTACTTTCCAGCGCGGTAACGTGTTAAAACCGCCGCGCATCTGTACAAGCACAAGCGGTACGTTAAATTTTTTTGCAAGTTTGCCAATCCCCGGAACGATTTTACATTCATCCCCGTAAAAACTGCGATTGCCGGACGGAAACATGGCCACGCAACCGCCGCTTTTTATTACCGCCATCATGTTTTTCAGGGCGATTAAATCCGAGTTTCCCTTGGAAAAAGGAATCGGTCTGGTCAGTGCGACCATAAGTTTGCTTAACAGGCCATGGCGAAATATCGTGTCAGAGGCAACATAGTTTATGCCAAACCTAAAACCCATGCTGAGGGCAAACTGATCGAACACGCTCTGGTGGTTGGCAAGAATCAGGCAGGGGCGTTTAATGCCTTTCGAGCTTTTCTGGTTAAACCTAAACCTGTACAGCAGCCAGAGGGTTGGCTTGAAGACCGCCCGCAGGAAAAAGAAGATTAACGAATTCGCTTTCTTGATGCGCGTCGGCTTTTTGCCGCTCTGTACCGCAACGGGTGGCGCAATAACGTGCTTGCTGACTTTGCCATCAGTCTCCATGACCTTCAGTATAACATATCCGCCGGAAAAAGTTTAGGGGAAAAACGCTCCGGTTTGTTCGAATTGGAACAAACCGGAGCGTCTTTTTTGGCGTTTTAGTGTCGAAAGCCCTTCCTGTTACGTTTTCTCGATACAGCGGAACCGGATTACGCCGTCAATCCGTTTAAGCTGTCCCAGAACGTTGTCCGGTATTTTCTGTTCCGTGTCGATGATGTTGTACGCAAACTCGCCCCAGTGGTGGTTGATGAGGTCGGCAATGTTGATGTTCGCAGCGGCAAGAATCGTGGTTATCTGTCCAACCATGTTGGGAATGTTGCGGTTTGCCACGAGCAACCGGTACGGAACACGCTGGTCCAATCTGCAACGTGGATAGTTAACCGAATTCAGAACGGCGCCGCTTTCCAGAAAATTCATGAGCTGCCTTACCGCCATCGCCGCGCAGTTGTCCTCCGCCTCCGGAGTGGACGCGCCAAGGTGCGGAACGCAAATAGTGTTTTTGCACGACAGCAGTTCCGCCGTGGGGAAATCCGTTACGTAGGCGGAAAGCTTTCCGGAGTTCAACGCCTGGATCATATCCGCGTCGTTGATTAGCCCCCCCCGGGAAAGGTTTACCACGCGCGCGCCTTTTTTCATGAGCTGGAATTTTTCGGCGTTGAAAAGACCTTTAGTGGTATCGGAAAGCGGGGCGTGAAGCGTAAGGTAGTCGGCCTTGGCAAGCAGACTGTCAAGGGAGTCGGCGCGAACCACTGCCCTGGAAAGGCTCCACGCGGCGTCCACCGAAATGAAGGGATCGTAACCGACAACGTTCATGCCAAGCGAAACGGCATCGTTTGCCACCATTACGCCGATTGCGCCAAGCCCGACAACGCCAAGGGTTTTGCCCCGTAGTTCCGGCCCGTCGAATTTTGCTTTTTCCTTTTCCACCAAATCCGGAACCTTGTCGGCTTCGCCCGCGATGGAAGCGGCCCAGTTAATTCCGCCGACAATGTTGCGGGAGGCAAGCAGGAAAGACGCAAGCGCAAGTTCCTTTACCGCGTTGGCGTTCCCCCCGGGGGTGTTGAACACTACCACTCCATTGTCGCTGCATTTACTGATTGGAATGTTGTTGACCCCCGCCCCGGCGCGGGCAACGGCCAGCAGTGAATCCGGAATTTCCACGTTGTGAAGATCGGCGCTGCGTACCAGGATCGCGTCCGGGTTGGGTATTTCGCTGGCCACTTCGTACCTGTCCCTGGGAAACAGTTCCAGTCCCAGAGGGGAAATCTTGTTCATAGTTCTGATACGAAACATTTTCATACTCCTGCCTCAAATTTTTCCATGAACCGGATTAGCGCTTGCACGCCTTCCGCCGGCATGGCGTTGTAAATACTGGCCCTCATGCCCCCAACCAGCCTGTGCCCCGCAAGGTTGATTAAACCGGCGGCGGCGGCCTCCTTTACGAAACGGCTTTCCAGTTCCGCCCGTTTTTCCGCGTCTTCAACCCGCGTGACAAACGGAACGTTCATCAAACTGCGGTAGGGATTTTCCACCGGCGCGTAAAACAGCTTCGAGTTGTCAAGGTATTGGTAAAGCAAGCCGGCTTTCTCCGTGTTCAGTTTCGTAATCGCCGGAACACCGCCCAGGTCTTTCAGCCACTCAAGCACCAGCCCGACGACGTAAATCGCGAAACAGGGCGGCGTGTTGAACATGGAACCTTCCCCGGCAAGAACGTCGTAGCGAAGCATGGAGGAAGTACCGGGCCGCGCTTTGCCTATCAGGTCTTCCCGGATAACGACGACGGTAACTCCGGCCGGCCCCAGATTTTTCTGTGCGCCGGCGTAAAGCAAACCGAACTGGGAAACGTCCAGCGGCTCGGAAAGTATGCCGCTGGAAATATCCGCCACCAGCGGCACGTTTCCGGTGTCCGGAATTTTCGCCCACTTGGTTCCCACAATGGTATTGTTCAACGTTATGTGGTAGTAGGAGTCGTCCGGCGTGGCGGCAGGCGCGTCCGGAATGTAGGAATACGCGCGGTCCTTGGAACTTGCGCGAACATCCACCTCAAAGGCGGCAAACTTCTGCGCCTCCTTAATGGCCTTGTCCGCCCAGATGCCCGTATCGATGTAGACGGCTTTTTTGCCGCCCCCGTCCGGTGTCATTGCAAGGTTCAATGGAACCATCGCAAACTGGAGCGAGGCCCCCCCCTGCAAAAACAGCACCTTGTAGTTGGAAGGAATACCCATTAATTCCCGCAACAAAGATTCCGTTTTTTCGATGATGGGCTTGAAGTCCTTGGACCTGTGGCTCATCTCCATTACCGACTGACCGGTACCGTTTGCGTCGCACATTTCGGCGGCGGCTTTTTCCAGAACCGATAGCGGCAATGTCGATGGCCCCGGAGAAAAATTGTAGACACGTTTCATGCTACTCCCCCTGTCTTGCTGTTTTGGGAAAACTTCCCATATTTACTGACAAACTTCGCAGTTCGTCAACAAGATACATGTTTCGCACCACCACTTCCGGCGGCAGGCGCAGAACCACCGGAGCGAAGTACAGTATGCCCCGGACTCCGGCGGCAACGCATTTTTCAGCCACCTCCTGCGCCGCCCCAGCCGGAACGCAAAGCAGAGCGATCTCTATTTCAAACCGGGCGATAACCTCCGCCATTTTGTACGCCGGATACAGCGGCACCGACGACGTGAGTATTTCCACCCGGTTCACGTTGACGTCAAACCCGGCGGCAAGCTCAAAGTCCGCAAGCTCCGGCGGCGTAAAACCAAGGTACGCGGAACCAAGCCGGCCCAAACCCACAACGCAGAATTTCCTGCGGCGATCCAGTTCCAGCGCCTTTCGTATAAGCGGAACCAGCGTCTCCGGTTCGTAGCCCGCGCTGCCGCCCATCGCGCCGGTTTCGGTTCCGCCCACGGCCTTTCCAAGGAAGGAAATGTCCTTGCGGATAGTGTCGCGGGACCAGCCCGTCAAATCCTCCACCTGCGCGGAGGTTATCATTCCACCGTTCCCCGTCCGGGCGTGCTTTTCGAAGATACGCATAAGCTGCAACAGCCGTTCCCGCGCCGGCCTTGGGATATCCGCCATAATTCCCCTGTGAAATACTTCACAACCAGAGTACAGGATATCCGGGGGCTTGTCAAGGGGCGTTTCCAGAACGTTTTTGAGGAATTGGTCGACCCTGTGACAATTTGAAAGGCGGATCTGCGATAACACGCCGCTAGCTCCACGAACACTGGAACCGCAGGCGGTTGTGTGTTTGCTGACTGTTCTTCAAGCCCTTGACTGGGGTTCCTTGTCGGTTTCTTTCCGAGAGTGCCGGGTCAATGCCGCATACGCGATATGTCGGAAATCTGCCAGTTTCCGCGCCTGTTGCGGGCCAGCGAAACAATGTCCGTATGCCGGAAATACACCGGCGGCGGTTGCTCGAAAGTTTCGGTTTCCGCCCTGGTGTCCGGCGTCGCGCCGGAACCGCCGGCCATCTGCGCCGGAACCCACAGGCGGTAATCCACGCGGAAGTGGACTTCATCATCGTCGTTGTTTCTTCGCCGGTTGGCGGTGGGGGTGATTCTTGTTTCCAACGGCTCAATCTGCAAATCGGTAACGCCGAATACCGCGAAGTTTCTGGGCAAAAGCAAATCCAGAATCTCCATGACGTCTAGAATATCGTACGGCGTTTCCAGTTCCTGCCTTCGTTGCCTTTCCTGCCACTCCTGCGCGGAAATGATAAGAGACCGGGGACTATGTTCATGGGCCATCCTGACCCTGTTTATGACAAACAAATGCGTAACCATGTTAAGATCGTTTCTGCCCACACCGCGCATGAGCATGCTTTCCATCAGGATGTGATCGAGTTCGCCAAAAGCGTTGTAGTAACTTTTGATAACTTCGATTGGTTCCATGCCCTCCGTAGTTGGCCTGGCGGCGCGGCTTTGCACCATGGCGTGAACGAAAAAAGAAAGAACGCCAATCCCGATAAGGCAGGCGACCAAAATACCGGTATTGCGCTTAACGAAACGCTTGGTGTTTACCGACGCGGTTTTGACTCTCAGAAACTGCTTTTTTTCCTTTTCCAGCGACAGCCTGTCCGTTTCCGAAACAGGCCGAATCAACGAGCTTACGGATGCCGCCAAACCGGTATGCGTGGAAGTTTCCACCCCCCCGGGGGGGGGCTCCAAAGCCGGTTCACTCCGGGGCGGCGGCTGTATCGCCGCAAGCAGTTCTCCGGGAAGCGGTTTTTCCATGAGCGTTCCGGTTACCGCGTTTCTTCTTTCGTGCGGTTCCAGAACACGCTGGATAAGCTCCGCAAGTTTCCCGTCCAGCCCCGGAACGGCAAGGCGAACCGGAAGAAAATTTCCTTCCCGCATGTCCTGGTGAATTAGAATGTCGTTTGTCGCCGGAAAGGGCGGCGTTCCGGCGAAAATTCTGTACAGCATTGTTGCGGCGGTAAAGGCCGCCCGTTTGTTCGCCTTTGCAATATCCGCCTCAAGCCCGGCTTGACCGGGGCCGCTTCCGGAACCGGAACTGCGCCAGGCCAGATGCTCCGGAAGAATAGCTTCGTTGTTGTGGCTTTGAACAAGTTCCGCACTGCCAAAGTTCGGGTGGGAGTACCACTCGTAGCCGCTAAAGTAAAGCGCTTCATCCCCGGCCCTAAGACAACGCAGGGCTAGGCTGGGCGGCGCGAAAAAAACCCGGGGGGTACCGCCGCCGGTTTCCGCGCCGGTGTTATCGGCATTGGCGACAAGCGCCGCGCAGGGCCAGACCGGAATCGCCATTCGGGTTTTTTCGTCCAGAGTGGTAACCGCTTTAAGCCAAAGGACAACGGCGGAAAGCGCCTCGTCCCGCCGGCTGCTGTCGTTTACTGGCAGGTCAAGGCGCTCCCCTTCAAACGCCGGCCCCCAGACCACCATTGTAGGGGAGGCCGCCGTTAGATTCGGCCCTTCGCGTTCCGGTTCGGAGTATTCGATAACTCCGGACGTTTTCCAGAGTTCAACGGAACCGGCCGGGTTTTCCCTGTTGCCGGGACTAACAATAAGCCCCGGCTCGGTAAGAAGCTGCGCCAGTTTTGCGCGGGCAAAGGCACGGGCGTCAAGGCCCGTGTCAAAGCCCGTAACTTTTTTGCCGTCCAGCTCAAAAAGAAAAACCTGCCGTCCCATTGCCGCGCGTCGTCACCCTACGCTAATTGGTGGGCGAAAACAGAAACCGGAAATACTCCATGTCCGTGGAGAGCATGGCGTTGAACCCGGGAAGCGTAATCCGGTAAGACTCTATCGCGCGCCAGAACTCAAAGAAGCTCTGGTTTTGCATATACGCCTCGGCGAAAATTCTGGCCGCCTCCGCGTCCGCCGCACCCCTGATGGCTTCGGCCCGTTCGTAGGCTTCCGAAAGAATCTGGCGGCTTTCGAGTTCCGTGCGACCCAGCCAGCTTGCCATCTGGCCCTCGCCGGTGGAGCGGAAAAGCTGCGCGATTTGCCCGCGTTCCCGGATCATTCGCGCATAGACGCTAAGGGTAAGCTCGTCGGTGTAGCGTACCTGACGTGTAACAACGTCGATAATCTCAATACCGTACTCGTCCATGGCAATGGGACTCGCAAGTGCAAGCACCTCTTCGGTAAGCATCCGGCGGCCATATTCAACGGATCGGTGTTGGGTCTCCGTCTGTATCACGGCGGCGATCACCGCGACATCAACACCATCAACACCGTCGCCAAGGCCAAGCACGTCCGTGGGTTCAATGTCGCGGCCTATAATGAAGTCGGTGTCTCTAACCATTTCATGCAGGTAGTTTCTGGCAACGACGGTACGAACCGCGGAATCGATAATCTCGGAAAGTTTGTGGTGTCCGGCATCAAGAGTGGTAAGCGAAGTGTAGAACAGCACCGGGTTTACAATCCGCCACCGCGCGGTAACATCGACGAAAATAAACTGCATCTCCCGAGTGGGCATACTCCGCGCCTCACCGTCCCAGGTCATAATCCGCGTGGGGTACCTAACAACCTGATCGATGAAAGGAGCCTTTAGACGAAGCCCCGGACGCCGGACGGCATCCTCACCTTCGCCAACCAGAGCCCCGAACCGCACGAGTATAGCCTGTTCCCCCTCGTGTACAACGAAGAACGGACCGGCGACCACAATACCAACGATAATCACAAAAATTATGATAATCGTGCTAACAAATTTTTTCACGACTTCCTCCTTTACTGCTGGAGATTCAGCAGGGGCAGGAAATTGCGCAAATTGTGGTCAACAAGAACCGTGCCCTCCATGTTGCTGAAAATGTATTCCATCATTTCGTAGTACAGCCTTCGCCTTGTTACAACCGGCGCCCGCACGTACTCTTCCAAAACCGCAAGGAAACGCGCAACATCACCGCGCGCCCTGTTTACTCGCTCCGCTTCGAAACCCTGCGCAACCAGCACCATGCGTTCGGCCTCGCCCCTTGCCCTGGGGATCGTTTCGTTGAACGCGCGCATACCGTCGTTGATGAGACGCTCCATGTCCTGGATCGCGATGTTTACGTCCTCGAACGCGTGCTGTACACCGGCCGGCGGGCCAACGTTAAGAAGCTGAACCGTAATCACGTCGATACCCAGGCCGTACTCGTTGAAAAATTCGCTCATCCGAACCCGTGCCTCCGACTCGATCGCGCTGCGCTCGCGTCCCATAACGTCCATGATTGTCCGGTCGCCGACAAACTGATTGATGACCGAACGCGAAACGTCCCGGATCGTGGGGATTCGCTCCATTACGTTAAATGTCCACGCCACCGGATCGGCAATGCGGTACTGGACAATCCACTCGACCTCGACAATGTTCAGGTCGCCCGTAAGCATGGTGGCTTCGCCAAAATGCCTGGTGTGCGCCGTCCTGCCGCCGGTCCCCGTAACCCGGAACCCGAACTGTTCCGTCTGCACCGCCCCGGTGTTGACAATGTGGCTTCTTTCAACGAATGGGATTTTGAACTGTAGGCCCGGGCCTCTCACATCCCCCTCATACCTGCCAAAACGGGTGATTACCGCCTGCTCCGCCTGACCAACGACAAACACGCTGGACGCAAGCAGGACGATTACGACAAGTCCGACTATTGCGATGGTAAGATTTTTTGGGGTTAAATGCTTGCTTACCTTAGCCGGGGTAAAATGCTCCATGAACGCCTCCTTGGAAATTCTTTTTGGAAATTGCTGTCTTCGGCCCGGCGCCTGAGTTTTGACCGCCGAGCGTTAGATCCCCGAGTAATTATAGCGCAGTGTGGGGAATCATACAACAACGAAAAGGCCCAAAACGCCCCTATGTTACGGTAAATTGCCGCCGCCGCCGCTTTTTACCGCGGTTTGGGCAATATGGTACCACCGGATTCCTGCATCCGCAGATATCCCGCGCCCCCGGGCCGTTTACCGGACAAGCGCAAAGTCGTTATTGGTCAGCCGAAAAACCCCGACAAGACCGTCGGTAATTTTGACGTTCCGGTTTTCAAAAATGAAAATCGCCTCAACGCCGGGCCTGGAATCGATTACCGCCCTTCCCCGGTCGTAGCCCAGAGTGAAAGCCACGGCGGAAAGGCCGTCCGCGTCGGTTGAGCTTTTTGTAACCACGGTAACGGAAAGAAGCCCGTTGTTCACCGGAAAACCGTCCGCGGTGGAAAGCAAATGGTGGTAGCGCCTTACGGTTCCGTCCGGAGCCCGCACTTCGAAGAATCGCTCGGAAACGCCGCTGGTAACAAGGCTGGTGTCGTGAGCCTCCACAACGCCAACAATCGCGTCCCCCCAGTCAAGCGGATTCCGGACCCCGACCCGCCACGGAAGGTTTTCGTGTACCCGCCTGGAAAACAGCCTTTGCAGGAAGTTTCCCCTTTGCTGCCGCCAGCCTACCGCGACAATGTTTCCGCCAAGGTTAATCATGGCGCGTCTCACGCCGGCTTCCCTGGCAATCCGGGCCGCTTCGTCCCCGGCGTAGCCCTTGGCAATTGCGCCAAGGTCCAGCGACATACCCCGCCGTTGCAGGAACGCCGTTCCGGCGGCGCTGTCGATTACCAAGTCCCGCCAGTTTATCAAATCCAGTGCGGCGGCAATTTCCGCGTTGCTTGGCACACGCTGGTTTTCGGTGCCCACCCCCCAGAGTTTGGTCAGCGGCCCCACCGTGGGGTCAAACGCCCCGCCCGATATTTCCGCAAAGTACAGCGCCCTTTCCAGAACCTTGATTAAGTCCGCCCCAACCTGCACCGGCCTTATTCCGGCCTGCCTGCTTATTTCCACCACGCCGGAACCCTGCGTACCGATAACCGGCGGAAAAGCCGTCATCGTCCGGTCGATTTCCCGGATGCGCGAAAAAATATCGGAATAAATCCTGGCGTTCCCGTCCTCGAACAGATTGACCACGCACAAAGTCCCCAGCGCGAATTCGGCCTGCGGGGGGGGGCTGTCGCAGGCGGTTAGAAAAAACGAAAAAAGTACGGCAGCAAAAAACCGCGCCGGTTTAATACCCATCGGACATGGCGCGATTCTGGTCGCGCTGGCAAAGCTCCTGGTACACGTAACTGCGGGTGCGCAGCTTGTCCTTGACCTCCTGGGAGAACGGCATGTGCCGCCAGAAAATGCCCCGGACGTTTTTGTCGAGCTTCTGTATGCCGTCGGCTTCCTTCGTCATCCAGAGGATGTAGTCCTCGATAAAGTAACCCTTTATGTCGCCCTTCAACTTGTTCGACAGATACCACTGGTAGTAGTGGCCCGTAAGCCCCTCCTCCATCCAGTAGTAGGATGCCTTTTCCTTCGCGACCTGCCAGCGCAGATCCGCCACCGCGCTAAGAATGGCGACGTAAAGGTTTTTGGGGTACATCGGAATAAAAACACGCCCGCGGCTGGTGGCCCTGTTGCGCTTGTCGAACGGCTCCCAGCAAACACCGGTATCGCCGTAGGACGGAATCATTACCACGTAGGGGACTATGCGGTTCGCCCTGTTTTTGTAAACCCGGAAGAACACCTCCGGATCGATGCTTTCAATGCGGGCCAATATGCTGATTACGTTTTCGCGGAAAGCCACGTCGTTGGGGCCGCAGTGGAAATACTCCGCGGCAAGAATGGGGTAGTGATTCCCCTGCCGGCCAACCGTCATTTTCGCCGTCTGCCTTATGGTGTCGAACTCGGTGTCCACCGCCTGAAGGTCCAGAACGTCTTCGGCGTCGCCGCTGTCGGCCTTGTCCCGCAGAGCGCCCACGTCCGCTTCCGCCTGGTGATAATCCTTGAACAGAGAGGTAAGTTCGCGGTCGCACTTCAGCAGATCCTTGATAATGTCCTGAACTTCGACGAAAGCACGCCTCTGGGAATCGCTGTAGACTGCGGACACCCCTTCCAGATTACCGGCGGGAAGATGCTCGACAGCCACTTCCAGATGCTTCTGCATGGAGTGTTCCAGATCGTGGCGCTGCTGGTTTTTGGCCTTTAACAGCGCTTTGGAACCCTCCAGTTTGCCGCTGGCCTTTTCCAGAAGCTGCTGAATCTTCATTTTGGTGTTGTTGCGGGCAATCTTAACCTCGTCGGTGGTCGAAGCGCCTATAACACCGGTTCCCACCGCCTTTAGCCATTCATCGACATAGTAGATTGGCTGGGCAAGCTCGTTTTCCATTACCAGTTTGGCGAAAAAGCCCCTGGCCTCCGCTTTTATAAAGTTCGGATGTAAAATATTGAAACGAAGCAGGAGCTTTTTGGACACCGCCAGTTTCCCGGGAGCTTTTTTTGCCACGTTGCGCAGAAATTCCCAGTAAGCGGTTATAAGCTGCGGCCGGAAAACACTGCGATCCTTGGGATCGGTAACTGTAAGATACTTCTGTAGCAGGTTGTGAACCCTGTGGGCAATATCTCCTTCGTCCGTAAGCGCCATTTTGTAGTAAGCCGCCGGATCGGCGAAAAACTGGTGCGGAACAGGCTCAAAACGCTTGGTTATTTCCGGAAAAGCGGTCGCGCTAAGATCGACCTCGGTGTTTTCCACCGCTGTGGAATCGTCTTCATTTGAATCAGAAAAAAAATCGTCCGAGTCCGGATCGTCACCCAGGCCGGGTTCCCAGTCAGTAAGAGTGTCATTCTGTGCCATTTGGTATCCTCGCGTAAGGTAACTGTTGTTGCGGGCAAGAGCCCAACATCAAACCAGCGGTATGTTCAGTCTATTACGGCTGTAACAAAATGTCAACTTGTGTTTAATATAGAAGCATGACGATACGGGAACACTTTGCGGCAGCGCGAAAAATAGTATTCAAGTTCGGGTCCAACACCCTTGCCGGAGACAACGGCACGATGAATTCGGTTTTTCTGGGGGGATTCGCCGAACAGGCAGCGGCTTTGCTTGACAAAAACAAGCAAATTGTCATAGTTTCATCCGGAGCGCAGGTGGCGGGACTTTCCACCATGGGCAAATGGGCGCGAAAAAGGGATTTGCACTACCGGCAGGCTCTGTGCGCCGTTGGCCAGGTTCAGCTTATGGAAGCCTGGCGCAAGGCGTTTAAGCCGCACGGGCACCACATAGCCCAGATTCTGCTAACCCGGGACGATTTCAACGACCAAATACGCACCCTGAACATGCGAAACACCCTGTTTACGCTGGTGGACGAGGGCATTATCCCGGTAATCAACGAAAACGACACGGTTTCGGTGGAAGAGATAAAAATAGGCGACAACGACACCCTGGCGGCACGTTCCGCCGTCCTCTGGAACGCCGATCTTCTGGTTCTGTTCAGCGACATCGACGGTCTGCACGACAAAAACCCCAAGGAATTCCCCGACGCGAAACTGGTGGAGGAAGTCCGCGACATTAATCTGGTGCGGGAAAACGTAAGCATCGGCGCCATAAGCAGCTTTGGCACCGGCGGAATAGCCACCAAGCTGGAAGCCGCGCAAATGGCGTCGTCCTACGGCATTCCCACGATACTCGCCAACGGCGGCAAACCCCGGTGCCTGGAAGCGCTTGCCGCCGGAACGCAACAGGGGACCGTTTTCGCGGTTTGAGAGCTTTCAAAAGGTCCCGTGTGCGGTCTATTCGGCGAACACCTGTTCCAGCAGAATGTTCAAGCCGGGAAGAACCGCGACGGGAACCGCGTCCATGCTTTTGTAGACGTTGAACCCCGGGTTCTCGCCAAAAAGAAACACCGTAACTTCCTTGGTTTCCGGATCCACGACCCAGTATTCCCGAACCCCGGCCTTCTTGTACAAGCTGAACTTTCGCTGCATTTCCGTCGCCGTGTTTGAAGGGGAAAGTATCTCGACCACCAGACTGGGCGCACCCCGGCACCCCTCGCTTCCGCGTTTTTCCTGGTCGCAGACAACGGTAATGTCGGGCTGTACCACCGTGTCGTCGCTTTTGTTTCCGGCGTAGAAGAGCCGCACGTCATAAGGCGCGGGAAATACCTTGCAGGGCCTGCCCCTTAGATATACGTGAAATTGGGCAAACAATTCCCCAAGAATAAGCTGATGCAGCTCGCCGGGAGCGGCCATGGCAAAAGCCTCTCCGTAAATAAGCTCGTAGCGTTCCCCTTCGGCAAGTTCCCAGCTTTCGTAATCGGCGTAGGTGTACAACTGATCCGGTTTCGGCAAAGCTCCCATGTGTTTCTCCTGTACCAGGAATTGTAAGGCAGGAAAGCGGTTTGCTCAAGCCGCCGGTGCCCGAAAGCGCTTGCCGCCGGAACGCAGCGGGGTACCGTTCTCGCGGTTTAAGGGCTTGTTGTTAACGCGAGTTCGACGGTCAACTAACGGGAACGGGGATAGATGAAGAAGCCGATGCCCTTGCCGAACAGACAGCCAAAAATCCGCCCAAGGTTTAGGGCGGCGGGAAAAGCGGGCTTTTCATGAAGCGCAAAGGTAACATCGTGATTTTGGACGACGTGTCCGCGACTTGGCTTCGCGCGACTTCCCAATCCACCGACAAAACGCCGCCTGAAATTGTCGGCGATATGATACGGGAAAATATCTCCGTGGCGGTGCAGGCCGCGTGTCAACCAAAAAGGCGGATTGTGTTTCGGGAGTTTACCACGCCCAGCCGGCTCCAATGCCGGCCCTGACGCGGAAACCTCCGGGGCCTGGCGATATGGGAAAAATGCTAATAAACGGGTTTGTAAAAAAGCCGCCCGTTCGCCCGCCAAGGCGTACACCGGCACCCAGGGATAACATCACTCCAGTATACGATACGTGAGAGCCGTAGCGTAAGTACAACGGCCCGCTGCAATCGTAACAGCAGAACACCACATATCCAAAGCCAATTCCCAGTCCGCCCTCAAGATAAAACGGGGAGTCGCCCAGGAAAAAACGGGCGGTTACCACTCCTCCGAAGTCGAAAAAAGGATTGTTAAGAAGAACAACGCCCATTGAAAACATCTCGTTTATGTTCCTCTCATAACGAAGGCCGAATCCAAGACCAAAACTCTCATGCCAAGACAACCCCGAAGTATAGGAAACCTCGGCCGATAGCCAGTTTATGCGCAGTCGATTTGGATCCCGCCGCGGTTCCCTTGGCGGTGTTCTCCCTGCCGCGCCCAGCAGGGTCGAGACTACGGCATCGTTACGGACGTTTGCAACGTGGATGCGCCGGATGATCGCGGTTTCGACCTCGATGGCCTGTATTCGCAAGCGGTAGATGTCGCCAAAGGGTTCAAACGCGCCGGTAAAAATAAACTGGACGCCGGCAAGCCTTCCGATTGACTGTGCCGTTGCGTCGTCGATCCATCCGTCCAGGCCAAGGTGCAGTTCCGCCGCAACCAGTTCCAGTTGCGCACGATTTACCACCAGAAGCCTTTGCGTTTCCACAAACGCCATTATCATTTCGTCGAGCAGGTGGGCCGACATACGCATGGAGTCGGCACGCATGGAAATTACCGCGACCCTGACATCCGGTGCCATGCCGGCGGAAAGTTCCCCCGCTGCGTTTCGGATTGCATCGCCAAGGCCGGCGGCCTGTGCATAAGCCGTTCCCGTCGCGAATGTCAGCATACATGCCAGAATCCCGGGCATGAGCAAAAGTTTCTTCATAAAAAGCCTCCTCGTTGTATTTTATGCAAAAGCCGCTTCGCAATGATAGCGAAATCCAAAAAATGCCGTATGCAGGCGCATGCTGCCGCCCACATAATTCTTTGTGTGCATACATTTGCCAAGAAGCATTTCATTCAAATGCAGACCGAAATATCATAACATTGCAGGATGAATGCGGGGTTCTTCTGGGGAATGGTCAAAAAGGAGGTGGAGCGGCAACGCACCAGTTTTGAGTGGCTGTACCGGAAGACGCGGATTCCCAAGGGGACTTTTTCGTCCTGGAAAAGCAGGAACATTATCCCCAGGGCCAACGAGGCGCTTCTTATAGCGGACTGCCTCAAGGTGTCGGTGGAGTACCTGCTGACCGGCGCGGACCGGCCCGGGGGTGCGTCAAACCAAACCGTACACGAGATAACCGAGACGATCCCGTTTTTTGACGACTATGATTTGCAAACGCTTCTGGCTGCCGTCCGCGCCATGGAGATCCGGTACCGGGGCAAGAAGTAAACGCCCGCCGGGGCTCCGGACGCGCCCGCCTGTATCCAAACTCAAAGCCGGTTATCCGGTTTCCATGCGCTATAGAGCCACCTTCTTCCATCCTTTTGCGCATTTAGCAATCCCTGCTCCCTCATGCGCTCCAGAAGTTTGTATGCGCCGTTCACGCTTATGCCCAGTTCTTTGGCGGCATCCTCTTTGGTGAAACCGGCTTGGGGGAAGGCGGCAAGCAGCCTGTGTTCTTTGGAACCGGTGCCGTGAACGGCGGCGGCGGCTTTTCCCTCCAAATGCCGGGGGGCGTAATTCCTGTTTGGTATGCGTATCAAAAAACCGCCGTCGATAACCGGGATTTCCGGCTTCGCGGTTGAATTTTCGTACGCGCCAAAAATGCGCGGTATCCCCGTGCCGAACGCCTCGATCATGTTCAGTCGATAAAATATCTGCGCCAGTTTTTCGTTTCGCGCCACCGAAACGCCGGCAAGCATTAGGTCGTGGGTTACCCCCGGCATAACGCCGCCCAGGGACATGATCTCCAGCCGGTCGTCGAACATGCTGACAAGGACGCTGCCTTCTATGTAATAGTCCCTGTGGATTAGGGCGTTGATGTAGGCCTCGCGCAGGGTTACGTCGGGATAATCGGCATGGTCGATTCTGTACGCCCCCTCAAACGTCCCGACAACCCGATTGTAGACGTGAAGGTATGCAAGCACCTCGTCAATCTGCCTGAAGACGGAGCCGGTGAATTCCTTGCGGTCCTTAAACTTTTCCTTGCTGGTTCCCTCGAAAATTGCCGCCTTTGTCGTGTAATGGCACTGGTCAGAAAGAATCAGCGCGAGGTTGGTGTAGCGACCGTCGGGACGCAGAAGGCCCAGCGACTGTTTTTGCTCCAGCTCGAATTTTACGTCGCTGCCAGAAAACATCCTGCCGGTGTACTCAAAGGTTAGATCCTGTTCGATGGACAGTTCGGCGACAAACCGGCCCGCGCCGTTGTCCTTGATCATCTGGCGGATATGCTCGCGAGTGGCCGTAACGGTGTTGCTTCCCACGCGGACGTAAACGCCGTGCGGGACCAAGCCGTACTTGGAATAGCAGTATGGTATCGCGCTGCCTGGCTTCACGGTTATTTTGACGATGGATTTCCCGCCGCGTTTCTCCGGTTCCACTTCAAAGTATCCCGACGGATCCGGGATAATCGAGTCCCGGAAACTGGTTGTTACCCTTCTTGCCTCCTGGTCGATATTTCCCTCTATGCCGAAAACACTCCCGTCATCGGACAGGCCAAGGTAGAGCGTGCCCCCTTCGGTGTTCAAAAACGCCAGCATGGTGTTGATAACCTTCTGGTTGAACTCGCGTTTGAATTCCGTGGTCGTGTTTTCGATCATAAAACCTCGCTTAACGTGCCGTTTGCCATTATACCGCGCATCTCTCCCGAAGTAAAGGAGAGATGGGGAGAGATGGGGAGAGATAGGGAGAAATGGGAGAGATGGGGAGAGTTAGGGAGAGTTGCCGCCACCGCCGGTAGGCTTTGACGAACCGGGGAAATCCTACTAACATACACCCATGCAGGAACAAATCATAATTTTAGGGGCCGGCGTGATGCAGGGGCCCGCGATAAGAATTGCCAAAATCCTGGGGTTTTTTACCGTGGTGCTTGACGCCAGTACCACGGCCGAATGCGCCAAAATGGCGGATCGCTTTGAGCAAATCGATCTCAAGGACAAGGAAAGCGTAGAGGCTTTCGCCCGTTCGCTGCACGACGGGCCGGGCGGTCTTGGCGGGATTATGACCGCCGGAACGGATTTTTCCACCACCGTTGCATGGGTCGCGGAAAAGCTGGGTTTGCCTGGAATACCGTACGAAACCGCCCTGAACGCGTCCGACAAGGGGCGTATGCGTTCCTGCTTTAAGAAAGCCAGTTTGCCGTCCCCGGAATTCGTTACTATTACTTCCGCCGACGGGCTTGACGGCGGATCTGGCGGGGTTTGTCTGCCCGCGCCTTTTCCCTTGGTGGTAAAACCGGTGGACAGCATGGGCGGCCGGGGTTGCCGCAGAGTGAACACCATGGAGGAACTGCGGGCGGCGGCGGCGGATTCGCTGCGTTTTTCGCGTTCCGGACGCGCTATTGTGGAGGCCTTCATGGAGGGGCCGGAATTTTCGGTGGACGCCATTGTGCATCACGGGGAGATTACCGTCTGCGGGTTGGCCGATCGGCATATTTTCTTCCCCCCGTTTTTCATCGAAATGGGGCACACCATGCCTTCCGGCTTTCCCGAAGAACAACAGGAGGCGATTCTGGAAACGTTCCGCGCCGGGGTACGCGCCCTGGGTTTGGCCGACGGTAAAAACGTGGGCTCGGCAAAGGGGGACATCAAGCTCACTCCGGCCGGCCCCATGATTGGCGAAATAGCCGCCAGGCTTTCCGGGGGCTACATGTCGGGCTGGACTTACCCGTATTCGTCCGGAGTGGAACCGGTTCGCGCGGCGATTCTTGTCGCAATGGGCCGCAAACCGGAGAGCCTTGACCAGCTTAAGGACTGGACCAGCGCCGAACGGGCGTTTATTTCCATTCCGGGCACCGTAAAGGCCGTTTTAGGGGAGGATGCCGTCCAAAAGATGCCCTACGTACGCGATCTGTTCCTGCGTGTCGCCGAGGGGGAGAAGGTCGTTTTTCCGGAAAACAACGTCTCCAAGTGCGGCAACGTTATCAGCGACGCGCCGGATCGCGACTCTGCGGTGGAGGCTGCGGAGAACGCCGCCCGCGCCATTCTTATTCAGTTGGATCCGGCGGCACCGGAAACGGAGGATTTCCTTCGCGGCGGTGAAAACGGCTTTCCGCCGGACGCTTTTGGCCTGAACGCCGAACTGGAGGCTCTGCTGGAGTCGCTTCCGGAAACAGTCGCCTGTTCCGCACCCGGGGGCGTGGAAAACCGGGGCGTTTTTCTGGTTTCGTTCCCGGAATTTGCGTCATCCGGTCTAAAGGACTACGCCGGGCGCAGCGTGGAGGAAAGCCTTGCGGCGGTGCGGAAACTGACGGGGCTCTGTCTGCCGGAAATGTGCGCGAAAAACACCGTGGAAAGCCGGAAACCGGCCGATAATAATACAGTCTACCTTGGGAAATCGTTCTGGGCGGCTTTTGTCCGGGGTTCCTACCAGGGTGCGGCATACTACATTGGCCAATTAAGAGGGGAAAATTGAGACCGACCCGCATCGGCAGCCTACTGTTTCTCTGCGCCCTGTTGTTAGCGCCGGCATTACCCCGGATTCACGCTCAGGCCGTGGATACGGCGGCGGCAAGCCGTGTTTTTACACTTGACGAAACCATAACGCTTCTGAACGCCGCCGCCGACGGGCAGGGCGTGTTCCGGTGGGATCCGTTTTTCCAGGAAGGCTCCTTTGCCATCGGCGGACACCACGGGATTTTCTCCACGGCGCTAACGCCGGACCAGAGCGGCTTCCTTATGCTGAACAACAGGGACGTTTACGCCGTTCCGCTGCCCTATTTCGAGAACGGCGAACTGGTTTTCCCGGAAACTTTCGTGATTACGGCCAAAGACGCTTTCGCCCGCATCGCCCGGGAAAATTTCCACTACCGGATTTCCGCCATTGTCATAGATCCGGGACACGGCGGCAGGGATCCCGGAGCGGTGTTCTATCATACGATAAACGGCAGGCGGCAACTTGTAAGGGAAACGGACATCGTTCTAAACGCCTCCATGATGCTCAGGGACATGCTCGTAAGGCGTTTCCCGGACAAACGCATACTTATGACCCGCGAACGCGACGTGCATCTAAGCCTTGCCGACCGCGCCTTTATTGCCAACTCCGTTCCGGTGAGAGACCACGAGGCCATTATCTTTGTTTCGATGCACGCAAATTACGCAACGAACAGAAACGCAAGGGGTTTCGAGGTGTGGCATATAACGCCGACCTACCGCCGCCAGATACTGGACGAAAGCCAGGTTCCGGACCCCGCCTTGCGCCACCTTTTGAACATGCTTACGGAGGAGTCGTTTCGTACGGAAAGCATCTTAATCGCTCAGGCCATTCTGGACGGGCTCCATGATGCCAAAGGCCACGTCATGCCCAATCGCGGCCTTAGGGAAGAAGACTGGTTCGTGGTACGGCGCAGCAACATGCCCGCCGTTTTGGTGGAACTTGGCTTCGTGAGCAACAGGGAGGACGCTATACTGATGACAAACGACGCGACTTTGCGTATAATGGTGGAAGGCGTGTACAGAGGTATCGCCAATTTTGTGTACGTTTTCGAGCGTTCCGGGGGATTTATCATAGCGCAATGAGCGGCAAGGACATGAACCGCAAAAGCACATTTTCCCGCGTCCGGTTTGTGGTCGGTATTCTGCTTGCCTGTGCTATGATTGCACTTACAACGGCAGCTTTGATCGAATTTCACGTTTTGGGACTTGCAAGAAGAACGTTCGTGTTTTATGCTATTGATAGTGAGGGAATAATTATCGAGGAAAGGATGCTTAGGCGCTCCGGTTCCACGGAAGGCGACATTCGGCGGTACGTGTCGGAGGCGCTTCTGGTTCCGGTTTCGCTGGAGTTCCTGCCTCTTTTCCCCAGGGGAACGCAATTGCAGTCCCTGCTGTACCGTAACGGGGTGGTTTACGCGGATTTATCGGGAGATGCCGCGTTGCCGCCACTTGAAGGGGGCGAGGTTTTTCGCAACTTCGAAACCCTTCGCGCCGGAATAAAGAGGAATTTTTCCTCCGTCGGCGAGGTACGTTTTTTTATCGACGGAAGGGCCGCGTTTGCGACCGCTTCACGTTGAAACGGTAGTTTGTCGGTCCGGAGGGGAACCGCCAACTGTCAGGGCCGTGAAAAGCCCGGTTTGCGGTGGAAGCGAAATTCAAGTGTAGTGTCGTTGACAACATAGCTTGAATTCGTTATATTCTTAGCAACGCTAAGGTAAGGTCAATAACACATTTGAAAGGAGTTGTGCATGAAAAAGATGCTCATTCTTGCCGTCGTCGCGTCATTAGTGACAGGGTCACTCTTCGCCAATGAAGCCGTTCTTATCGACTTCGGTCTGCTCGCCGCAGACTACACCGTTTCCGCCAACGGAAACGGGGAGAACGGTGAAAACGGAAATGGCGAGCCAAACGAAAACCGCGCTACCTTGATGGATTTTTCCAACGTCAGGTTCGCGGGGTCATTCACCGATGACCAGAGAAGGATGATGAGGACCTCCCTCGCCATCGAAAACTGGGACGTGGATCTTGCGCCTTCCGCGCGGACGATCTTCAACGTGTCCCGTAGCTTTACCAGGGAAGCCAATTCCAGGCGCTACGGCACGGTTATGGGCGTCAGGGTTCACTTCCCGCTGGAGCCCTTCCATTCCTGGGCCCTTGTTAGACCGCCTTTCGAAATTCCCGCTTTTGAAGCGCGTGAGGAGAATGGCGAAAATGGGAACGGTAACGGTAATGGCAACGGCAATGGGAGCACGCGTTTTGAAAACGGCTTTGGTGTCGTAAAGAACGTTGGTTCCCTTAGGGCCGTTGCAGTTACCGTCCATGGGATGAACTTCCCTCATTCGCTTAACGTCATTCTGCTTGACCATAACGGAAACCGCAGGTCTGTACCCATGGGTAACCTGCACTTTGACGGATGGGCGCAGCTCCGCTGGGACAACCCCGCCTACATTCAGGACGTACGGAACCGCGATCTTCGCATCACCCCCGTATACCCGGATTCCATGCCTTTCGTTAAGTTCGGCGGATTTGAAATCAGGCGAGACGCTTCCCATAGGGGCGGCGATTTCATAGCCTATTTCAAGGACGTGAGGATTCTCTTCGACAAGGCAATCCTTGATACGGATCGCGACATCGACGATGAAGGCATCTGGGGTATTATCCAGGAGCGGGAAACCCATCGTAGGCAACTGGAAATGGAACGCTTTGGTCAGAACCAGATTCTGCGCCATATCGAAGCCCAGAGGCAGTCCACCCAGACCGAGTTTACCCCCAGCCCGACGGCTGACGGTAATGGTAACGGCGCTGAATAAACTACTTGACCAGTTAATGTCAGCGTGATATACTGAACACGGAACCGTCTGAAAATCACCAGTTGGTTTTCAGACGGCTTTTTTTGCTATGAATGACGATACCAAACCACTGGTTTCAAACTTGGAAACAGAAACACTTCCCATTCCTAACAAGGAAGTAATGCGCAGAGCGTTCGAGTCCAAAAAGAATGCAAGGGAAAAAACGGAAGGTGATTTTAAGCGCGAACTGACCGAAAAAGTACTTTCGCGTATTTTTCCCCGCCCCGCACTTAAAACGCGGTCAAAAAGTTTCGAGAGTTATTACAAAAAATACCTTAAGCAGTGCAACACCGGCAACCCGCAGATCAGCGATCAGGTGGGTCTTAGGATTATCTGCCATTTTAAAAATGATCTCAAGCAGATTAAGGCTTTGATAGAAAGTAATTTCACGGTTACCGAAGTCGAGTACAAAGGGCATTCCTTTGGTGAAGTAGCGAATACATTTCCCCAAGTATCCCGCAAAAAACAGTTCCTCTCCTTCAAGGAATTTGGTTACGAATCGATCCACCTGCTTGTCAAGATACCGGCGGAAACCGTTCGTCTGATGGGCAATACCGGCTGTGATGTGGTGGAAATACAGATTCGTACGACTTTGCAGGATGCATGGGCGGAAGTGGAACATGAACTGTTCTACAAAACAGAGTTTAGCGCCCTGGATGAACCGATGCAGCGCAAACTTCATGCAGTAAGCGCAAGCCTTTCACTTGCGGATGCAATTTTTCAGGAAATTCGCGACCACCAAAAAAAATACAACAACAAAAGGGTTATTGGGCGGGCAAATTTCTATGACGTCGTTGACGAAGTTATCGATGACTTTGTTGTTTCCAGTAAGCCCGATGCCGAGGAACAGCAACACGAATACGATTTGGAGAATGTGGATGCGGACTCCATAGACGAAATGTTGCTAAGTGCGCTTACGTTCCATGCTAGTAAGCGTTTTAAAGAAGCCATAGCCATTTACAGCCAGATTCTGGAGCAAATTCCCACTGTGGCGAAACCAATTTGCACGCTTATACATAAGCACCGGGGGCTGTCGTATTTTTCCCTCTCAAGATACGACGACGCGATGTCCGACTTTACCAAGGCCATTGAGCTGGGCGAGGAATCCGGCGTGTGCGCTTACTATCGGGGGATTACACATTTCATACTGAAGCAGTACAAGGAAGCCATAGACGATTTTACTCTGTCGCTGGAGTTAAAGCATTACCACTCCTACTGCTTGTATAGGCGCGGTCAGGCATACTACCACATGGGCGACTATCTACAGGCCCTCTCGGATTGCGAATCCGCACTTTCCTTGGAACCCAATCTCGAGAAATTTCGTAAATTTCGCGATATTGTACAGGAGAAACTGCAACTGTAGAATGACTATGGATTTTTTCGCAGATGTGTGGAAGACGGCTTGACACTGCCGCACTAAAATTTGTAGACTGGGATACAGTGCCGAGCAGAAGTTCGGCTTTATATACAGGCTTGAAAACAGTGTTTTTTAGCCATGTCTCCATCGTCTAGGGGTTAGGACATCGGGTTTTCATCCCGACAACGGGGGTTCGATTCCCCCTGGAGATGATATTTGTAGTCAAAGACCACTGGCATAGCCAGGGGCTTTTTGAGTTACTATTTTAACAAACAAGCGGTGGAGATGACTGGGCTTTCGTAATATCTTTCCAGCCTGTCCCTTTTCTTTTTGAGTTCCTCTATCCTGCCGGAGCACTCCTTATCTAGGCGTTCGAGGGCAGCTTGTAGCCGTCTATCGCAAACATTTCCCCTGTTATCAGTCTCAGTTCGGCGCGTTTTCCCTCCGGCTCAAAAACATGCTCCATAATCTGCCCGCTGAATTTGCCGATTACGTCATCCCTGCCGTCCAGCTTGCCCTTGATGCTGTAGCAACCCGCAATCCTAAAATGTAACGGTCGAAGGCGTTTATCTTTATGCGAAGCACGACACAGGGATTTGAAGAAGGGATAATGCATTCACACGTACGGGCGGGAATTTTATCTTGACATTTAACCGCCGCCCCGAAAGTTGGGGCGGCGGATGAGGAACGGTACTATACCGCCCACCCCGAAACCCGAAAACGGATGCCAGGGCGGACGGCCCGGTACGCAGACTGTAGCGCGGCGGTGCAACCGCCGTGCTGTACGATTCCAGTGACCGGCACCGCGCGTTTACCAATCTACTGAGACGCTACCTGTAGCGTGGTTGGGGTACAGCCACGCTACTTGATTCCGGTGACTCCTATGATTTATGTCAAGGGAAATTTCCGATTTTTTTTCCCTTGACAGCCCCCGGCCCCCTTATGCGCTAATTCTTGCCTGTTCGACCAGTCCCGCCGTTTTCCCAACCGGCTTTTTCCAT
>Ga0209755_10002226_pt1 | contig 27117 bp, 24 predicted proteins | sample TergutCo191P1_FD_187301 | JGI IMG/M metagenome (GOLD analysis project Ga0209755, IMG submission 187301) | Cornitermes sp. P1 segment gut microbial communities from Petit-Saut dam, French Guiana - Co191P1 (SPAdes) (version 2) | ecosystem: Host-associated > Arthropoda: Insects > Digestive system...
CGTTTATAGGTGGTGTTGTTGGGTCTGGGGTTGGGGTTGGGCTTGGGCTTGGTGTAGGCGTTGGGTCGTTACTATCATCTCTCCGCTCCCACACCCATGTGCCAGCCATTGCAGCGCCGTTAAAGTTTTGCATAAGTTGGACTGACGTAAAACGATGCGCTGGGCTGTTTGTTGTTGTGTTTACCCAGTATCCAGTGTAGGTGGCGTTTGCTGTGATGTTTGGCAATGTGGTGGCAATTCCACCTACGAATTGGAAGTTTGTGCCGAAGGTAAGCTCGTTAAGGCTACTTGCACCAGAAAACATATTCCCCATACCCGTCACATTACTGGTATCCCAGCCAGATAAATCTAGGCTTGTTAAACCACTTGCACCAGAAAACATATGCCGCATATCCGTCACATTACTGGTATCCCAGCTAGATAAATCTAGGCTTGTTAAGCCACTTGCACCAGAAAACATAGACCCCATAATCGTCACATTACTGGTATCCCAGCTAGATAAATCTAGGCTTGTTAAGCCACTTGCACCAGAAAACATAGACCCCATAATCGTCACATTACTGGTATCCCAGCTAGATAAATCTAGGCTTGTTAAGCCACTTGCACCAGAAAACATATTCCACATATTCGTCACATTACTGGTATCCCAGCTAGATAAATCTAGGCTTGTTAAGCCACTTGCACCAGAAAACATATGCCCCATATCCGTTACATTACTGGTATCCCAGCCAGATAAATCTAGGCTTGTTAAGCCACTTGCACCAGAAAACATAGCCCACATATCCGTCACATTACTGGTATCCCAGCCAGATAAATCTAGGCTTGTTAAACCACTTGCACCAGAAAACATCCACGACATAAACGTCACATTACTGGTATCCCAGCCAGATAAATCTAGGCTTGTTAAACCACTTGCACCAGAAAACATATTCCACATATTCGTCACATTACTGGTATCCCAGTCAGATAAATCTAGGCTTGTTAAACCACTTGCACCATAAAACATAGCCCACATACTCGTCACATTACTGGTATCCCAGCCAGATAAATCTAGGCTTGTTAAGTCACTTGCACCCAAAAACATATTCCGCATATCCGTCACATTACTGGTATCCCAGCCAGATAAATCTAGGCTTGTTAAGCCACTTGCACCAGAAAACATATTCCACATAACCGTCACATTACTAGTGTTCAAGTAATGTAATCCGTCTATTGATTGCACGTTCACTAATCCAAAAAAAAGCCCTGAAAGTGATGTCCCGGCTGTAATTGAGCTGGTAAAAATAATGCGACTAATATTATTGCTTTGGGAATTCCACGGACTAATACTGTCAGGCCATTGAATATTTCCACCATCCACAATCAATGTACCACAACTATACAACCGCCAAGGTAAATTACTGCCGTTTCCCGTAACTGTAGCGAGTTCTGCTATAGTACAAGCGCAACTTGCACCACAATCACAACCATGGAGAGAACAGGTAGCACTCAACGGCACTAAGCTCACATACATCGGCGTAGCCTTAGCCGCAACTCCCCCAACCTCAAACACAACAATTCTACTAAACTCACTATCCTCAAACCCCCTCCCACCAACAGCCCTTACCTTCAACTCATACCTACCCTCAGCCAAAACAAACCCCATCAAATCAACCTCAGTAACCTCCACCGGAATAAAAAACCAACTCTGCAAACTCTGCTCAACCCGAGTCAAAAACCTACCATCAATATAAACCTCATAAGCCCCAGCCCCATCAACAGCATTCCAACTAAGCACCCCATCACCACAAACAGCCACCCCAACAGGAGCATCCAACCTAGGCAACTCCACAGGCGGCAAGTATGGCAAAACAGGCTCAACAACTTCCGGTAAATCATCTACATCTACATCATTATGCTCATCTTCAATATTTTCACGTTCTTCATCTTCTTCCCCGCCAAGCTCAGGAATTTCCGGTACTTCTGATATTTCCGGCATTTCCGGTACTTCCGGCACCTCCGGCAACGCCTCTATATCAATCTGCGGATAAAACATAAAACTACCCACATCATACAAAAACCCCACAACATCCGCTTCCAATGCAATAGAATTATAACGCACATCAAGCCAAATAAGCCCCTCATTAACCACCAAAGAACTAAGCCGATTATCCCGCACATCCAAAGCCAAAAGCCCCGCTAAGCCACTTACATCCAAATGCCCCGTAAGCATCAAACCGCCAAGCCGTAGCTGACTTACACGCAGTATGCCCACATAATCATAATCCCACTCAGCAAAATCCCAATCACAAGGTATGTATGTGTCATATGCAAAGTCTACCAGCGCAAAGTTTAGTAAGTTTGTGCTTATTATCTCGTTAATAACCTCAATATCACCCGGATATACATATGCCAGGTTTATATATTGCGGCTCGTAATCGTCAGTAGCCGGGTATGCTTCTTCACAGCAAGCCCCGTTTTTATACTGCTCGTAAACTTCATAGTCATAAAGCTCATCCATAGCCCTTACCGGCGGCGCAAACGTAACAGACCAGACGGTCAGCGCCAGTAAAATTGCCATACCTCTAAATAGTAAGTTAGTTTTGTTAAACATTTTTTATCCCCTCTCTACAGCAAAACATTTAATTTCTCTTGCATAAAACCTCATATATTTGCTACACTTACTTACAAAATTAACATGTAATCCGAATAACTAAATCTGGAGGATGATCCCAATGGCAAGTAATATAACCAATGTTAGCTTTGTAATAGATACCGACATCAAACAACAGGCAGATACCCTCTTTGAACAGCTTGGCCTTAATATGACCACAGCTTTCAATATATTTTTGCGCCAATCTATCCGTGAAGGAAGCATCCCCTTCTATGTAAGCCTAGAAAAACCAAACGAAGAAACAATTGATGCAATGCTTGAAGCCGAAACTCTTCTAAATAACCCAACAGTTAAACGCTATACAGATGTTGAAGAAGCTCTACAGGCGTTAAAATCATGAACCGCACAATCATCTGGACGTCAAAGTTTAAAAAGGATTATCAGCTTGCAATAAACCGCAAACTCCCTATTCGGCTCCTTGACGACTGTATCCGTATGCTTGCCGCCGGAAAAGAATTACCCCCAAAATATCGTGACCACGCTTTATCTGGAAGGTGGACCGGCCATCGTGAATGTCACATACGGGGCGATTGGCTATTAATCTACCGTATTGAAGGTAACGATCTTGTTTTGACCCTATCACGTACTGGCAGTCATAGCGATCTGTTTAAGTAAAAACCCCGCCGCCCTTACCGGCGGCGCAAACGTAGCAGACCAGACAGTCAGCGCCAGTAAAATTGCTATACCTCTAAATAGTAAGTTAGTTTTGTTAAACATTTTTTTTCCCCTTCCTAAACGTATACACTTACATAAACTATATATTGCACAAGGCCTAAATTGACGTATAATGACAGTAACTAAATCTACCCCCAAGGAGGAATCACCCATGCGCTATACCTGGCAACAAATCAAACAAACATACCCAGACCAATGGGTGTTAATGAAAGACATGGAGTTTATTAGCGGTGATCTCAGATCTGCTGTAATCATCTGTACCGGCAAAGAGCGCCAAGATATTTTTGACTTTGAAGATGAAAACCCAGATGTTTTTCAAAATCTAAACCTTGTTTACACACGCTATACTGGCGAAATTATCGAGGGTGTTGAGTATAGCGATGATGACTTTTATGCGGAGGAATTACATGATGTCGTTTGATTTTATGGATTTTGAATTCCTTAAAGGAAGTTGTATAGTTGTTCCGGCGATGGTACTCTCCGACACAAAAGAAGCTCAAACTCATAATAAAATGATTGATCTAATTTTAGATACCGGTGCTACCTCCGTTCATATTTCAATATTTCTATAAATGCAGATACCCAAAGAGTAGTAATAGAACACAGTCAGGCTACGAAGGCAAAATTGCGTAAAGCTACATAATCCCCCCCAACTTTAAGGAGACCAAGGCCATGATTAAAAAAATTGAACCAATCGAAATTATGACCCAAAAGGAAGCCGAAGAAAAATATCGCGATTACCAAATCTACTTCATCATCACAGAGGAAAAAGGCTATACACCTGACAAAACTATAGGTTATGTACTTTATATTTTTGAAAAAGATGCCGAAGCCCGCCTAATACCTAGGGATGAACTTAAGGGTAAACGTATAGCACTAACAATTGGTGATAATTTGGGCGAACCTCCCTTCAATTTTTCAAGAACCTATAGAGGTGAACAATGGATAAAATTGAGCTGACACCACAAGGACGTGCGATCTGTGTCATTGCCATCAAGCCTTCAAACGATGTTGAAATGAAAAATTTACGATTCAAGCTAGACACAGGCGCAGATTACAGTACTCTGCCCAAACGATACCTTTACGAGCTAGGCTACGACGACTTATGGATCAGCGAAAACGCCAAACAAAAAGACGGCGTTACCACAACAGCTTCCGGTATGCCTATAGATGCCCATACAATCCAACTCCCTTTAATCAACTTTTACGGTTACGAAGCCATAAACTGGCCATTTGCTATATTACTAGACCCAGAAGAGGACTTCCGCGCCCTGCTTGGCCTAGACCTACTAGGCGGTTTCAACTTCACCTTCGATAATGACAGCGATAGCCTGATACTTACAAGAACAAAGGCGTTCCGGCAAAGGCAAGCCTTTATGCCGGGGCAAGAGGTACATGAAATATTGCACAAGGCCTAAAATAACGTATAATATACAAAACATAAAAATCCAGAGGGTCAAAACAGCCGCTCATGAAATCTTAGAGTTAAACGGAAAATTAACTAAACCTACTCCCCAATCTCAAACAACAACTGCTTAGTATAAAGCCTAATAAAATCCCCATTCTTAAGCGGTGCCGATACCCCTGGCGCTAACCTCATATCATTTACAAAAGTCCCGCCGGCCGATCCTTTATCTATCGCATAATAGCTACTGCCATCAAAAATAATAGCGGCATGTACCCTGCTTATTCCCTTATCACCTGGCCCATCGAAGCAGAAATCTACCTGGGCGCGGTTGCGGCCTAGCACAAATGCATCGCTGGTGACGGGTATTTGCACTGTTCTTGATACGCCTTCCATTACAAATAGCACCGGGCGGTTATCGTCGTCGCCGTAGGCTGTAAAATCTATCATTGTACGGTCGTCTATGCTTGGAACATAATCGTCTGGGTCGTCTTGTTGTTTTATTCCTATGCCAAATACTTTTGATAGGAAGCCTTGTTTTTGTTCCGGCGGTTTAACTGCCGCCGGTATTGCCTTCGGCTGGGAAGGTGGCGCAATCTGCGGTTTAGCTACCTTCTTAGGGGCTATAACTTCCTTTTTATTTGCCGCTTGCACTACTACATTTATAATGGCGTGCATATTAAAATCATCTAAAACAATGTCCCTTATAACAGATAGTAGCTTTTTAGTATTGGGAATAGTCGGGTCGGCCACGCCGTCCAAAAAGTCTAGTAGCGAGATAAACTCATCCTTTAAGGACATGTCTAGCATGGTTGGTATGTACATTAGGTAGGGCTGTATAGAATCGTGCTTTAGATATACATAGCGCGGGTTTAAGATAAATGAGTCCTCTATTAGCTCACATTTTTTTGCGTTGGAAAGCGTATGTACTACCCCGTATAGTAGTAGAATTAGCTCTTCAAAGTTGATTTTGCGTCTGCGGAAGGTAGCTTCCAGCGGTATGTAGCCTTGTATTGCATAACAGATGCTTTCAGAGCCGTCTGGTACTTGGTGGGTGTATTCCACTATGCGTAGCTTATCGGCGTTTGCTATTATGACTTCCCGGTGCTTGGGAATGGACGGCGCTTCTAGGTGATAGTAGAGGTATTTTTCGTTTGCTATGGTAGTCTCCATAAAGCTATAATTATCCATTTTCTTCTCCTTTTCAGAAAACGCAAAAAGGCGGATCGCTTTCCCATTCGGGAAAACGACCGCCTTTAGTTTATAAGTGGCTTATTAATATTTAAGTTTTTGCACGCTAAACGGACAGAATTATGGCTCTGCTCTGCTCTGCTCTGCTCTGCTCTGCTCTGCTCTGCTCTGCTCTGCTCTGCTCTGCTCTGCTCTGCTCTGCTCTGCTCTGCTCTGCTCTGCTCAATTATTTGACGGTCAAGCACTTTGTCAACCCCCAATTTTGTCTTATTGGGATAATTATAACATAAATATTTCCAAATAACAAATTTATCTTCTCTCCGCGCCCAACCTCTTACCCAAACGCTTAACCACCGCATTAGCGCAATTTTCTATCTCATCAGAAGTCAGCGTTTTCTTAGGCGAGCCTATCACCAGCCTAAACGTAAGCGACTTCTTACCCTCAGGAACCTGCTTGCCCCTATACTCATCTACAAACGACACAGCCTGCACCAGATTATCCGCGTTTGGCTTACCTGCGGCTATTTCACTGATTTCTTCCCACTTAACAGACAGATCAAACAACAAAGATATATCGTAATCCGTAGTAGGATACTCAGAAAGATGCCTAAATTCGTTAGTCCTAGATAAATACGGCTTCAAAGCATCTATATCCATTTCAAACAGCATAACCGCGCTATTTTTTATACCGCAATCCAGCGCCGCTTTTTTAGATAGCAATGCCAAACTGCCTATCTTTTCCTCGCCGGAAGGTCCGGTGCCGCCGCTAACGATATTAAGCCACACAATATTATCTGCCCAGGGCGGCTTTTCCATCTGCTTAAAGCACAAAGCGTCAAAATGAATAAAACGCGGCATAGACTCAATTATTCCCTTTGTTTGCCTAAAAAGCTCGTCAACAGCGTCATAACTGCCCACACAGGCACCGGCTATATTTCTGCGGTTTTGGGGTAGTGATTCCCGGCTATCGTAGGGCGTTTCTGCAAACTTGCCGGAAAAAACCTGCGCAGACTCAAATATCGAAAAGCCGTTGTAAAAGCGCAAGTTTTCCGATACCGCCTTACAAAGATTAGGCACAAGCGAAGCGCAAATATATTTTTCCTCCGGCGAGGGCGGCGCGGCTAGTGATACCAAGCCTTCTGTACTTCCGAATAAAGCATTCTGATACGCTGTAGTAAGCCAAGGATAGGTAAAAATCTCCTGCATTCCACATCTAAACGCAAGGTACTCCCTTAGCTTTCTATCAATATCTACGTTTGGCTGATTTATTGCCCCCTCAAATGAAGTATATATCAGCGAAGGCTCAAAATTCTCGTAGCCGTACATACGGGCTACTTCCTCTAAAATATCGTCCGGTATAGATACATCGCCCGTAGAGCGCCAGGTCGGCGCTATTACTTGTAGCTTGTCGCCGCTGATGCTTACCTCAAAGCCTAGGCTTTTTAGTTTGCTTGTTATTACATCATTGCTTAAACCTTTGCCCAAGCGCTTTTCCATCCAACTTAGCGATACTTCTATCTCACTACGCTTTGGCGCTGTTGGGTTGTTGTCGCCGTAGGCTGTTATTGCCATTTCCGGAAATGCCTCTTTAAACATTTCCATTGATATTGACAGGGCAAGATCACAGCGCTCTGGGTCTACGCCTTTTTCAAAGCGGGTGGCCGCGTCTGTGCGTACTTCGTAGCGGGCGGCTGTTCGCCTTGTTGACATGGCTTCAAAGTTGGCAATTTCCAGTATTACTTTGCTGGTGTTTGGCAGTATGGAATCCTTTTCCCCGCCCATTACACCGGCTAGGGCAACGGCATCTGCTTCATCTGCTATTACCAAAACTTCCGGGTTTAAGTCTAGCTCTTTGCCGTTTAGTAACAGCAACTTTTCCCCTTCATGGGCTCTGCGCACTGTTATGTGGCCTTTTATATGGTCTGAGTCAAAAGCGTGGGTCGGTTGCCCGGTCGCTAACATTACATAATTTGTTATGTCAACTATCGCGTTAATAGGCCGCAAACCTACCCGCCATAAGCGGCTTTGAATCTCAAAGCTGGCCGGTTTGTTTGATAGTCCTTCCATTTTTATGCCTATATATCTGGGGCAACGGCTGGTATCTTCCAGGATTATTTTGTATTCCTCCACAGAAGGTACTTCAAACTTCTTTAACTCTTTTAGCGGCAAGCCGTACAGCGCGGCTAACTCTCGCGCTATCCCGTAGTGACCCCATAGATCAGGACGGTTGGTCATTGATTTGTTGTCTATTTCTAATATTATGTCATCCAGGCCTAGCGCTTCGGCTAAAGACGTGCCGGCCTCTGCCTCCCAGGCGGATATATCCATTATTGTTGCCTCGTCTTTAACTTGGTCAAAGGGGAACAAGTCAAATAGGCCTATCTCAGAAGATGCGCAGATCATGCCAAAACTCTCTACTCCGCGTACTTTCGCCAGCTTTATTTCTACCAAATCGCCTTCCCCGTGCCAGCGTACCATCGCGCCTGGTTTTGCTACGGCGACCTTTTGGCCGTTCTCAAGATTGCTACCGCCGCAGACGATCTCTTTAATTTCGCCGCCTATGTCGGTCTTGCATAACTTGAGCTTGTCCGCATCGGGATGCGGTAAAATCTCTACAATTTTGCCTACTACCATCTTGTCAAAGTTTAGCTTTTCCGCGCTTTCTACCTCTACGGTAGACATGGTTAAATCGTAAGCTAGGCGCGAAATCTCTAAATCTGCCGGTAGCTCTACATAATCTTTTATCCAATTTAATGATAGCTTCATATCTGTATACTCCTTAACTGAACTGGCTTAAAAAGCGAAGGTCGGCACTTCTAAACAGCCTAATGTCATCTATGCCATAACGCATCATGGCTAGGCGGTCTAGGCCTATGTTTACGTAAAAACCGGTAAACTCGGCTGGGTCTAGCCCTGCGGCTTTTAGAACATTCGGATGCGGGGAACCGCCCGGCATTACCTCTATCCAGCCTACCTGCTTGCAGACACTGCAACCTTTTTGCTGGCATACTAAACAGCCCATGTCTATTTCAAAGCCCGGCTCTACAAATGGGAAAAAGCCCATGCGCATTCTGATAGGTACGTCCTGTCCGAATACCTTCGACAGAATACTTTTTATCATGATCTGCCCGGCCGAGAAGGTGAAATCTCTATCCACTATCAGCGCTTCGTATTGGAAGAATGCGCGTTCGTGCCTTGCGTCTGTTGCTTCGCTACGGTAGGCTTTTCCTGGGTACACGAAGCGATATGGCGCTTTGTGGGTTCTAAGATAGCGCGAGCTTGCGCCTGTTAAGTGCGGCCGCAGACATAGCTTGTCGTGACCTTCCAGCCAATATGTGTCCATGCTTTCCCGCGCTGGATGATCTGCCGGGAAGTTTAAATTATCGAAAGAATACAACTCGCTGGTTATTTCAGATTCCTCAAATATCTCAAAGCCCATGGATCTGAAGGTATCGTTTAGATCGTAACACATTTGCGTAATAGGGTGCAAAGCGCCGCCGCTCGGTAATATGCCCGGAACACTCAAATCAAAGTCCGGCGATATTTCTGAGGCTTTTAGTTGAATTTCTTCCCGGCGGCTTTCCAGTAAGGCGCTTAGGGTTTCTTTAACTTTATTGGAGGCGCGGCCTACTTCCGCACGCATGGCCGGTTCAAGCTTGGGTACTTCCCTTAAAATATCTGAAAGTGCGCCCTTTTTGCCCAAAAAGGCTGTTTTGGCCTCTTGTAGCTCTGTTATTATTTTGGCGTTTTTAATGCGCTCTTCGCCTTCACGCAGTATGGCTTCTAATTTTTCGTTCATTCGTAACAAAACTCCTTTTCGATTAGTGTTGCTTTGGCCGTCTGGTAATCCTCCGGCGCTACCAGAATTATAGGGCCGGTGCATCCCATTCCGCTAGTCGCAAATATATTTGCCTTCCATAATACACGCACTGCATCGTCTAAGGCAAGTATATCTATGCCGGGAATCTCCTCGGTCACTACCTTCTCTGGCGGTGGTTTTATGTCATCTTCTGGTTTTTCGGCTTCGCCAAAGCCAGCTTTTTTGGCGGCGGCAAATTCCGCTTGCACCTTATCTGCCAATTTCCCCTGTGCGCAAGCCGCCGCGAAAGCGATAGACCCGGCAATAACAGGCGCGCCAGATGTTCTGGATACGATATGCACAATTTGCCTGTATCCTTCGCCGACCCCGGGGCCGTAGCCGTCTCCTACGGCTTCGTAACTGCCGCCGCTTGAGAACGCGCTCATGGTTTTCATCATTACGTTACCGGTCATAGAGTCCATGACCATTATATCCGGAACGCCCTGTAATAGGTCGTTACCGCGCATAACTATTCCGCCGTCCTGACGGGCGCTTTCGCCAAAGTTGATGTCGTAGCCCGCGTCACGCAGACCTTTTAGAGCGCGTTCGGCTGTTCTTGCGCCGTCTATGTTGAGTATGCCCACGCTTGGACGGCTGTTGCCACAGGCTTTTGCCACGGCTATGGCTTGTATGGTGTTCTTTATTAAGGCGTTTACGCGGTCTGTGTCTGATGTTCCGGTGGTGTTGGCGATGTACATTCGCCGTCCAAAGGCCGGGGTGATTACCCGCCCTACTGTCGATACGCCTATCGGGAAGCTGTAATTCATGGTGACAGCCGCGTCTATTTCTCCGTTGCGCAGAAGTTCTTCCATTATTTTATGGGATTCTATTGTCACTACCTCAATTTCCGGATCGTTTACTAGGGATATGCCTTTTAAAATTTCTGCCTCGCCGTGTTCGCTACCCATTAAAGTGATGCCTACGCGGGTTTTGGCAGATAGCTCTTTGTTTCCTTCAAGCAAAAAGGAAACGCCGTCAAACTGGTTGGTAAGCCGACCCAGAAACAGACTGCCTTTACCGACTATCATAACGCGATTAAGTTTGCCAGCCTCTATTAAATCTTTGGCATGACCCAAGAATGGCACGCCAGAGGGAATATGCCCCTGGGTAGGCGCAAAGCCCGGCATGGAGATTCTTTCGACCACTTCATTAAGCTGGCTACGCTCAAACTCCTTACGCATAACGCCTAAGGCCGCTATCATTTTATAGTTAGCCTTGGGAACATCCCCGGCTCCGGCTGGCTCTGTAATATCCGGATTCTGCATTTCTACAGAAAATGCGTCTACATCGGCCAGCTTCAAGCCAACTCGCTCAAGCGGCTCTGCCACTATAGACTGGGTTACGGCTTGCGGGCTAGAGCCTGTTCCTACGCTGTGCCGTCCTACTATATCCGTGCGTATCATAGGGGATTTTCCGTCGTTTTCCCCTATATGAACCGCAAATGCTCCTAGTACGTCCTCCAAAACAGGTATATCTTTTTTGATGTGGTCTTTAGCGTTCATGCCTAGCTTAGCGGAAGAGCCGCCGGCCACTACCACAACATTTTTATATATTCCGGCTTGCACCAGCGAAGCCGCCATTAAAATTGCATGAACAGGCGCGGCGCAAAAGCCGCGCACGTCTGAGCCGGTGGCGTTTACACAGCCAGCGGCTTCGGCAATAGCCTTGGCAAAGTTACCGCCGCCCCGCTGGTTCATGTCGCCACAGGCTTCCTCAGAGCATTCGATAACATAGTCAACCTGGGAAGGAAGCAGATCAGTCTTTTTAAAAAGCAAATCCAGACAAAAGGTCGCAGAGGCTTTACTGACAAGATTCTCGAACATAACATGTTCAGATAAGGCCTGGTCAAAGGCATGGGCCTTTTTTACGCAACCGACAAGCTCGCCGTCCAAATACATAGGCTCTGCCTGTTTGCTGTTTACAAGCTCGGCTATTTCTTCTTTTTCTTCGTTAAGTAGCACAAGATTAAATGAATCCGCCGCCTTCATTAGCTTATAAAACTCGCCTAGCGGTATAATTTCACCGTATTTTCCTTCGCGCTTAGCGCCGCTTATCGGGTTTTTGTGCCAAGGACGCGGAATGCCGTCAAGCTCCTTTGGTAGCATAGAACCGATATAGACCTGATTAGGCGGGTAGGCCACCACATCTTCAAATGTGCGTAAATGCTTGGGCAAATTTTGCAGATATTCGCTATTGGGGTTAAGATGGCGTTCGCTTGTTTGCGCGCTACCCTGGTGCAGAATCATGTCCCTTGCATGAATTAAGGCGTAGCTTGCGCCTTTTAGAACAGGAAAGTTCATGTGGATCAGTCCCTTCTGTTTGGGGAATTGTAGCAATTAACCTGAGGTGCGTCAACTAAATTAACTTGCGAAATCCCTCCACAAGAGTTACAATACCATCGAAAAAGCAGATAGGAGTGAACATACAAATGTTAAAAGGATTACTTTTCGTAGTAGGCATAGTATGCATAGGCGTACTGGTAGCCTGCCAGACCAACACAGCGGCCAGCCCGGCAGCCGAGCCAGAGCAAGAGGCCGAACCGGCAACAGAGGCACCCGCACCAAGCACAAACGCAAGCGAAAGTGACGAATCCCCGCACATGCCGGCGGGCAACTGCGGCACTGTTGTAAGCGCTACCGACTTAAATCTACTGCAAAACCAGCTTCCTAATAGGGGAGACACCATCGCCATACTACACACAAACATGGGCGACATTACAATACGCTTCTTCCCGGAAGAAACGCCAAAGGCTTACGAAAACTTTGTAACCCATGCCCGCAACGGTTATTATGACGGGGTTATATTCCATCGGGTAATCGAAAACTTTATGATACAAGGCGGCGACCCAGAGGGTACCGGTATGGGTGGCGAAAGCATATGGGGTGAAGGTTTCGGCGCGGAATTTTCAAGAGATTTGCGGCATTTTAGAGGAGCCTTAAGCATGGCGCAATCTGCTATGCCAAACTCTATAGGCTCTCAGTTTTTTATAGTGCGCAACCAAAATTATGAACAGTTTACGCCGCCGCAAGTTATGGGCACCTTCCAACACGCACGGGACAACCAGGACGAGTTTATAGACACCGATCCAGAAGGCAATCGCGTTTATATGCACGAGCTTGTACCGCTTGATAAAATATTGGCTTACGAGCGCTATGGCGGCACGCCTCATTTAGATTTGGTATTTAATCAGGGTGGGCATACGGTTTTCGGTCAAGTTATAAGGGGCATGGAGGTAGTAGACGCCATTGCCGAAGTTGAAGTAGGCGCAAATGATAGGCCTGTTTCAGAAGTGATTATTGAAAGGGTAACAGTCACCACATTCTAATGTAACCGTGTAATAACTAAATTTAGATTGCTGATACTATTAAGGTCTAATAGCTCACCGTTATCAGCCATTTTTAGCAGGGGGCGTTTGTTGTTGAAGTTATCCACAACTATGCCCTTGCGTCTATTGGAAAGCTCGACTATTGTATCTATGGGGTACAAATCGAGCTTTTCTTTTAATGCTTGTACAATTTCTGGGTCAAAGGCCTTGCCGGAATCAAATTGGATAAGCTCTAGGGCATCGGCAGGCACCATAGGCTTGCGGTAGGGCCGGTTAGATGTTAAGGCATCGTAAACATCCGCTACGGCTATGATGCGGGCAAATAGCGGAATATCCTTTCTTCTTAGTTGACGGGGGTAGCCTGTGCCATCGTATCTTTCGTGATGAAACATAACGCCCAGCAGTAGGCTTAAATCGCCAAATACCCCGTTTTTTAGGTATTGGCCGCCGTGCTTGGTATGTCCTTTTACTACTTCATATTCGTCCAAATCCAGGCGGCCTGGTTTTGTTATTAACTCGCTAGGTACCCATATTTTGCCAATATCATGCAAAAGGGAAGAGCGACAAAGCTGTTGCAGGTCATGCAAGCCCAGCCCCATTGTTTGCCCGATAGAAACCGACAAAATCGCCACACTTAGTGAATGATGATATGTATATTCGTCGTAGCTTTTTATGTCGTTGATATGTATAAACTCTTTGCGCGAAATTAATAGTGTATCTACCAGTTGTAAAACCAAATCGTCCAGCTTTTGAACCACTTGGAAGGCGCTTGTTAGGTCGCCGCCTTCCTTCATTCCGTCTTTTGCCGCGTCAAATATACTGTGTATGTTGGATACGGCTTCTTCCCGTAATTTATCATCTAATATTTGATTTGCTTTTGGCTGGTACGCCGGTACTATCTGCCGTATTGTTTTCTGGCTGGGCGGTTTTTCTGCCTGGTAAGGGTTGGAATATATCGTTACATTTTTTACATTATGACGGTATAAGCGCTCGATAAGTTCTTCGTCTACCCGGGTATTTACCCGGGCAAAGATTAAGCCGGAACCGGCTCCATCTTCTTTTATTACTGCGTCGGCAAGCATCATGTCCGCTTTAAGAAAGCTTACTGGAATAGACTGCTTGAATCGAGCCAATTTAATACCTCCCTTGTTGCAACAAAATCTACACCTGTATCAGCGGCGTTTTTTAAAACTACATCACCTACCTTTACCGGTGCCTGTACTTTTACCGTTTTTACCGCCTTCACACAATCCATTATTTTATCTTTTGGTATGGGGCTGTTGTTTTTTACCGAAAGCATAACAACATCCCCACCCTCTACAGTTATCGAAGTAGCTATGTTTCTGGTGGGATTTACCGATTCTTCTTTGCCGAATTTTTCGCCTATTTTACATTCGTGGCCAGAAACTTCCAAGTCAGCATTTACTTGTAGCTCGCAACCCAGCGGACATCCTATGCAGGTCAACATAATACCACCGTTTTTATTGAAGATTCTTTGTTGTTTGCTGTCCATTCAAAGGCTTTATCGGCCTCTTCAAATGGGAAGCGGTGGGTGATGATCCCTTCGGATTTAATACGCCCATCAGCCAGCCATGCAATTGCCGCATCGTAACAGTTATTATATCGGAAAACGCCTGTGTAGTTAAGCTCCAAATCCATCATTCGGGTTATATCTATAGATACATGGCTATCTTGCGGGTAGCCTACCTGAACAATACTGCCAGCGTGCCTTGCGTGTGAGAATAACTGCTCAGTAGCCTTTGTACTGCCGGTACATTCAAATACCACGTCTGCCACGGCTGATAAAGCCGGATCGCCCGGTTTGCAGACCATATCTGCACCCAGGGTTTTGGCGATTTCCAGCCGTTTTTCTACGAAGTCTACGCAGATGGCTCTGCCTCCGCCAGCGGCTTTAAAGGCCTGTAAACACATAAGACCTATTGGCCCCGCTCCTACTATAAGGCCAGTTAAACCCCATAGATTAGCCTTGGCCTGTTTTACCGCCTGTACACCCACAGCGGCGGGCTCTGCCAGCGATGCTACTTCTAAGGAAAGATTATCCGGCATTTTAAAGGCAAGATGCTCCGGAAGGCTTACATACTCACAAAAGGTTCCGTTTATGGGCGGCGCTGACATGAAAATAACTTCGGCACACAAATTATACCGGCCTTCTTTGCATAGTTTGCATAGCCCGCATGGGATTCCCGGTTCTAGGGCTACCTTGTCGCCCTCGCGTAGGTGCTTACAGCCTTTTCCGACCGCTGATACGGTGCCGCTGGCCTCGTGGCCTGGTACGTATGGCTCTGTTACTTTAAAACTGCCCAACTTGCCGTCTAGGTAAAAATGAATGTCTGAGCCGCATAGACCGTTGGCGGCTATTTTGATTTGTACCTCGCCGGATTTTGGCTCTGGCATTGGCATTTCTTTTAGCTTTAGACTGCGTGGCGAATCTAAAAACCAAGCTCTATTTGGCATGATGTTGCCTCCTTTATCTCTTCGGCTTTTAAGTTTATCTTAGCCATTTCGCCCGGTGTTATAATTCTTCTGGCGGCGGATTTTATTAGGCGATCCCCGTCAAGTACCTTTATTTTGGCCTTGGGGTATACCCCGTCACTGCGGAAAAGTAGCTCTACCTCTTGGCCTTCTATTATATAGTTGGGCGATATATAGCGTACTCCTTTGCCTGGTTTAACTTCTATTCTTTTTTTGTTGGACGTACCATGCTTAATAAATTCTGCGGCGGCGCTTCCGGCTCGGTAGGCCTCTAAGGTGACATCGTCGGCTAGGTCATGTACATGCAGAACATTCCCGCACGAGAATATTCCCGGTATGTTGGTAGATAAATCGCTACCCACTATAGCCCCGCCGGTTATGGGCGAAAGGGCAACGCCGGCCTTCTTAGAAAGCTCGTTTTCTGGAAGTAGCCCCACAGATAACAGCAAAGTATCGCAAGGGATAAACTCTTCTTGCCCAGGAATAGGCATGAAATTTTCCACAGGAGACACATAAACGCCTTCAAGCCGCTTGCGCCCTACTATCCGGGATACCGTATGCGATAATTTTAGCGGAATACCGTAATCATTCAAACACTGCGCTATATTACGCTTAAGGCCAGAGGAATATGGCATAATTTCATATACCCCCAAAACCTCTGCGCCCTCTAGCGCCATGCGCCGCGCCATTATTAGGCCTATGTCTCCTGAGCCTAATATGACTACGCGCTTGCCGGGCATTATCCCCTTCATGTTGACAAGCGCTTGGGCGGTACCGGCTGAGAAGATGCCTCTGCCCCTATCCCCCGGAATACCCAGCGCCCCACGGGTGCGCTCCCGGCATCCCATTCCTAAAATAATGGCCTTGGCCTCTATTTGCTTGGCACCTTCGCGGTTTACATAGCTTACCACGCGCTTGTTTGTTATGTCTGTCACCATGGTATTAAGCAAGAAATCCACTTCAAGCTCTTTTGCGCGGTTTATTAGCCTCTGGGCGTACTCTGGGCCTGTTAGCTCTTCCTTAAAAACGTGCAGACCAAAGCCGTGGTGTATGCATTGGTTAAGAATACCACCCAAATGGGTGTTGCGCTCTAATATGCATACATTTTTTACGCCATCTTCCTTGGCTTTTATAGCGGCAGAAAGTCCCGCGGGCCCGCCTCCTATTATAATTAAGTCCATACGGATTCCTCGCTTATATGCAATTCTCTTGAAAGTATTTCGGCTAGTTTTAGGGAGCAGAAGCCGCCCTGACAGCGCCCCATCTGTGCGCGTACGCGGCGTTTTAATGCAGGTAAATTACGTGCCCCCAGCGGCCTGTGGATAGCGGCTAGTATTTCTGCTTCGGTAACGGTTTCGCAACGGCATACTACATGACCGTAGTTTGAGTCGCCGCGGATAAGTGCTTCTTGCTCGCTAAATGATGCGGTAGCAAAGCGTGTAATGCCTGTACGAGTATTTAGGAAATTAGCTTTTTGAGGTTTTAGTTTTTTTGTGACCATATCTGCCAGCATTTCCCCAATAGCGGGCGCGGCAGATAATCCGGGTGAATCTATGCCCATTGCATTAATAAAACCGGGAATTGGCTCGTTAATTACAAAATCTTGGCTTTTATGCTTTGCCCGTATTCCGGAAAAGCTGGTGATACGCCCTTGGATAGGTAAATTAGCTACCGTCTGCTGAGCCTTTTGCAAAATTTCATCCAGGCCGTCTCTGGTGGTTTGGGTGTCGTGCGGGTCGGGTATTTCTTCGGCGTTGGGGCCTACCAGAATATTACCGTCTACTGTGGGCGCGATCAGCACCCCTTTACCAAGACGGCTGGGCAAAGGGAATAGCGTGCAGTTTACAAAGCCCTTATAGGCGTTATCCAACAAATAATACTGACCCCGTTGGGCGATTATGGCCTCGTTTTTATCGAAATCGGCAGAGTTTACGCCGGCGGCGTTTATTATGGTATCGGCTGTAAATGTTCCCTTGGCGCTTTCTACTTTAAAAACATCTTCTTTTTTGATTTCAGTTACGGCGGCTTCTAGTAGAAATTCGACACCGTTTTCCGCCGCGTTTTCCGCAAAGGCGATAGCGGTTTCGTAGGGCGAAATTATTCCCGCGCCCTTAGCCCACAAGGCCGAGTGTAAGCCTGGTGCTAGATTAGGCTCTATTTTGTAGGCTTCTTCTGCGTTAAGCAATTTTATATCGGGTACTTTATTGATCTTCCCGCGTTCGTATAGCTCCATTAGGTCTGGATGCCCTTTTTCATTGAAGCACAAAACCATAGACCCGTTTGCTTTATAGGGAAAATCCAGCTCCTTAGCCAAAGCAGGGAACATACTAGCCCCCTCCACGTTTAGCTTGGCTTTTAGCGTTCCCGGATGGCAATCGTAGCCTGCGTGTACTATCCCGCTATTGGCCTTTGTAGCCCCGCAAGATATATCGTCCTGGGCTTCCAAAACCAAAATGTTCAGGCGGTATCTGCTTAAAGCGCGGGCGGCGGCACATCCTACTATGCCTGCGCCTATGATGATGCTGTCATAATGCTTTGACATTTTACATCTCCTAGGATAAAGTAACTTTAATTTATCTTATTCTACATCAAGGAGAGAAGGAGAGCAACTAATGAAAGTATACTTAAACGAAATAAGTGGAATAGCCGATGCCATAGTATCTATGCACATGAGCAAACGAAGCTGGACGCGGGCTTTTGAAGAGGAAGTAAACGAAACCTGCCGAAAGGTGCTGGATAGAAAGGGCTTTTTGCTTTCTTCAAATCCGGATACAGAAAAAGAATTAGCACGCTTCAAAGAATGGATGGACACGCTGGTAAAATGGGGAAGAAAGCACATAACTCTGCTACGCTATATAGATTTTTCCTGCACAGTGGAAGGTATGCACAGAGGCGGCCAGGACGACTGGGACGCCCACGCCAAGCGCTACAACAACAGAATTTTACGTTCCAGCACCCGCCTGGCCTCCTTTAATTACGAAATGTCCGACTGGTACAAGGGCAAGATAATCCCTACGGATGTAGCTTTACAGCATATGGGAATGGAGATTCCAGATAGCATAGAAGTAGACGGCCAAACATACCAAAAAGCCATAAACGGCTACATCCGCCAAGACCTAATAGAAAACCAAGACGTAAAGCGCGGGCTATATATGTTAAGTATTCCCAGCAACTTCATATTTAAAGTAGACATAACGGAATGGGCGCATGTTTATAAGGAAAGAAACGCACGCGGCACGGCTCATCCAGAGGTAAAAGAATGCTGTGAGGCAATAGCCGGGCTACTGCAAGATGCACATGCGCAATTTACTACACAATTATTTGAAGAAATCCTAAACTAAATTTTACAATCTGTCGATATTGGAGTAACGGGATTTACAGTTCACCCTCTCCGGAAATTGAATAATTTCATAAATGAATTTCCGAAGAGGTTTTATCTAGGAGGGATAACATGAGCGTAGTTAATTTAGCAGGGCTTACAGTAACAGAAAGCTCCTACAAGAAAGCCAGAGGTATTGTCGAAAAAAAGTCAGAAGGGCATAGGAAATCGACAGACGAGGTACTTAATTCTTTACGTAGTATGATGCCGGGCTGGGTTATAGCAACCGAGGACGAGGCCAACTGGGGCGCAGGCTCACGTAATATTCAGATAGACGAAAGCATACTTGAGCGCATGGCAGAAGATCCAGAGGCAATGGTTAAGTTTAAAGCCTTAATTCTTGACCTGGAAGATGCCGTACCAGCCCTAGAAGAATGGGCAAGAGAAAACCCCGGCCAAACACTAGACCTTTCTATTAAGATTGACGCCAACGGCACCACCATGGCAGAAGCCGTAGTAAGAGGCCTAATGGGCGGCGATCAGCGTACAACATTCCAATTGCCTACAGAAGGCACACAATCTTCCTGGGCAGAGCTTATTAGCAGAAAGCTTGAATCTTTAAGCCAAGGGCAAGTGGAAGAAGCAGATGGATCTAAGAGTTGGTTAGCATAAGCGCCCGTGTGGCGCTTTTTTTATGAACGGGATTAGAGAAGGTATAATGGAACAGGCGAAGCGAAGTTTACAGAGGCAGGCATATGGAAAAACAAGGAAATAATAATTGCCGATAGAAATATCGGTATTAGCGTAAACCCTGCAAATGGCGAGGAAACGCTTACAAATAAATTTGCAATACACTATAGCAAAACGGGTGCGCATGTCGTGCCAATAGGAAAGGGAGGATAAATATGAACTTGTGGGAATATAGCGGCAAGCAAATAAGGATAACGACAGTTAGTGGCAGAGTGTTTGACGGCTTAGCGCAAGATTATACCTCTGAGTTGGATAATCCTGATGGTGTAGCTTGTATAAGCATAGGAAATATTGAATTTGAAGAAAGTGAAATTGCTCATATTGAAGTAATTCCGTCCGATATGGCTTACGCAATATGAAAATCCTCATATCAGTATTTACATTGTTACTTCTACTAAGCGGCTGTTCTCCCAACGAAACCACATCAATGCCACTAGAAGCAACGCTTCTAAGTCACGAATCAATTCTCAGCACCGAGCGTATCATCTTAGAGCCATATATCCCAGACCCTTTTACCGGAGAGCTTATCAATACCAGCCTTGTTAGCATTTACAGGATAAGATATAAAAGCGATCAATACGAAGTAATGGGCTACATAGCCGCGCCAAGCGATTATATGTACCACAAATACCCCATACTTATCTACAACCGGGGCGGCAACCGCTCTTTTGGCGCACTTATTCCGGAATATATAGGCTGGCTTGCCTTGCGCGGATATATAGTATTAGGCAGTCAGTATCGCCGTGCAGAGCAGTTTGGCGGGGACGAGATTAACGATGTAATAAAGCTTATTGATATAAGCGAGAGTTTTAGTTTTGCGCAACAGGGCGGCGTTTATATGCTAGGAACTTCACGCGGGGGCATGATGACCTATATAGCCAGCCGAATGGACGATAGGATAAGAGCGGCGGCGGTTTGGGCGGCAGTTTCAAATTTATTTGATAGTTTTAACGATCGTGAGCTTGCTATGCAACAAGTACATATAGAACTAATCGGCGGTACTCCCGAGGAATTGCCGGAAGAATTTAAAAGGCGCTCGGCTGTTTTTTGGGCTGACGAGATTATGGCTCCGCTACTAATTGGCCATGGCGGCGATGCTGACTGGCGGGTATTGACCCAGCATTCAATAAATATGGCAAAGGCCTTGGAAAGATACGGGAAACCTCACCGCTTAATTATATATCCGGAAGCAGGGCATGGTTTTGGTGGTACTGATTTTTTGGAGGAGATGGATGCGTGGTTTAGGCTACATCCGATCCATATTACTAAACTCAATTAAACTGACATTACCAGCCACACTCTCCCTACACTCTTCCGTATACCCAGACTTAGAAAAAAGATAATAATATTTCTCCTTATAATCAAACATCAAACTCTTTTCACGCAAGCGATCTAAAACAGCAGAGTTTATAGCCTTATTAGTCCATTTGCACTCGCAAAAAATTGCACGATTATCGTCAAATGCAATAATATCTATTTCTTGTTCACTTTTTTTAATAGGACATGTCCCCCACCAGCGCCCGGCATTTTGAAAATAAAACGGTAGCCGATCAGTCAGGTTTTCTTGCCATAAATACTGTTTGCATATCTCCTCAAAAACCTCTCCCATAAAGGCGGGGATTTGTTCTTCAATGCTGACATATACCCGTTCCCCAGCGGCAGACTGTATTTGGGCGCTGTTTTGAAACACAAAACGATACCAAAACCGGAACATACCATCTGCCAGCCTGTAAATCGTCCTTTTGGATTTCTCGTTTAATATTGGGCGTTCTTTTTTTACAATACCTAAGGAAATAAGCGATTTTAAATACTTACTACATAAGGCAGATTCAATTCCGGACTTTGTGCAAATTTCGTTAAGGCGTGAGCTACCCGTGGCTATTGCGCTAATTATATTGTTATACATTTGCGGTTCGCGTAATTCTTGTTTTAGTAGGTTTAGGGGTTCTTCAAATAAATATGAATTTGCATCAAAAAAACTGCCCACTATATTATCTTTAAGCGGTTTTTTGGAATCTATCTTTGCCAGATAATGAGGTATGCCTCCCGTAATGCCGTATGCCAAGGCTTTATCAAGAAGGCTGTACTCTTTATGAAATTGAGCAGACTCTGCAAAGGATAGCATCTCTATTTTAAATTGCGCGGTTCGTCTGCCGTAAAGTGGACTTTGGTAGCCAAGTACCTGATTTTCCATAAACGACATAGAAGAACCGCATAATATCAAAAAAAGCCTTGTATCTTTAAACCGCATATCAATTTGCGCCTGTAAAATAGACGATATACCCTTTACGGAATTGGCAAGATAAGGATACTCGTCTATTACAAACACAATACGTTCGTCAGTCGCTAAATCGCCAAGCATTTCAAAGGCATCTATAAAGCTTGTAAAGCGCGGCGATGTTTTTATGTCTTTTATACTTTTTAAGCTTCTTGAAAAATTATCTAGGTTTGTGTTTTCGCTTGTTTCCAGGGATAAAAAATAGACCGCCTTTTTGTCCTTAATAAATTCTTGTATTAAGGAGGTTTTACCAACGCGCCGCCTTCCGTATATGATGGCACATTCAAAATTATCGCCCGCGTACATGTCATTTAATTTTTTTAGCTCGCGCTCTCTGCCGATAAACAATATTATACCTCACTGAATCATGATGCACTAACTTGAGAGTTATATTATGTTGATTCAAAGAATTTGTCAAGCTCACGGCAATCTAATCATATAACCCCTCCAAATTAGATTGCCGTGTTATCAAGCTAAAAGATTCTTGATTTCCGCTGATTGGCACGATATAATTTTTTAATTTCTGAGGAGTTGTCTAAATATGGAAAAACTAAATGTTTCGGTTGACATAGCGGGGTGCCCGAACCGTTGCCGACATTGCTGGCTTGGCAATCATAAAAACGGTAATATGGCTATAAGTGATTTTCGTAATATTGCCGAACAATTCAAGAATTGGCGGAACGAAAAGGGAGAAGGCATAGGCACCCTTGGCTTTTTTAGTTGGTGGCGAGAGCCAGACTTTAGCGATGACTACCGCGCTTTGTGGGAGCTGGAAAAAGAGTTATCATCACCAGGTCAAGCGCAGAGATTTGAATTGCTTTCAATATGGCGATTAGCACGGGATAAGAGCTACGCAAAATGGGCGGCCACGCTTGAACCCAAAGTTTGTCAAATTACCTTTTTTGGTATGGAAGCAAGCACCAACTGGGCAATTAACAGAAAAGAGGCGTTTAAGGATAGCCTATTAGCTACCGAGCGTCTTATTGAAGTAGGGATTGCTCCGCGCTGGCAGTTGTTTATTACCAAGCGGGGATTAGCAGATTTAGAGCCGTTCCTGCGTTTGATTTACGAGCTAAATTTGCACAAACGTTGTGAGGCAATTGGGCAAAAATTTGAGGTATTTATCGGAAGCATATCTCCCGAAGGTAAGGGTTACGAACTGGAAAGCGAACGTATTGAGGAAAAGGATTTACCCCTGGTACCACAAGAGCTTATTGACATTTGCCGCGAAGGAATCCGCTTGCTTGGCCAGCCGGAATATACTTTGCTTGATCCCCTTTTGCTAGATAAAACTCCACCCAACACAGATGCGAATGTTCCGTGCATTTCCGTAAATGCAGATTTTGATGTTTATCCAAATATAGCAGAGCCTACAGAGTGGTGGCGGCTAGGCAATTTGAAAACAGACGGAGTAGATTCCGTAATAAAAGCATATCGTGACGAAACAAGCCCCGGTATGCGTATGAACCGCGAAGTCCCTATCAGCGATTTAGCACAGCGTTACGGAATTAAAAATAGCACAAAATTGTATAATAAAAGCGACCTTGTATGCCGTTTTATGCACCAGTGGGGTGCAGATTATATTAAAAATATTTCCCAAGCTAAATAGCGCTTTTATTTTTTGTGTGATAAAATGCTGTCAAATAGAAAATAATAGAAATATATTAACAAAGACGGCAATCAATGAAGGGAGCAAACATGAATAAAAAGAAGAAAGCAAGCATTGATAACATCGAGGCCTTAAAAACAGTAATGACCGAAATACGGAAAGCGCAAGAAATATACGCTACATTCACCCAGGAGCAAGTTGATAAAATTTTCCATGCCGCCGCAATGGCCGCAAATCATCAGCGTATACCTCTCGCCAAAATGGCGGTAGAAGAAACAGGAATGGGGCTTGTAGAGGACAAAGTAATAAAAAACCACTACGCTTCGGAATACATCTATAATAAATACAAGGACACAAAAACCTGCGGAGTAATAGAAGAAGATCCCCACTTCGGCACCAGGCAAATAGCCGAGCCCATGGGTCTTATTGCGGCGGTTATCCCCACAACCAACCCTACTTCTACGGCAATTTTTAAGGCGCTTATTGCCCTTAAAACGCGCAACGGCATAATATTTGCCCCGCATCCGCGTGCCAAAAAATGCACGGGCGAAGCCGCACGTATCGTATACGAAGCCGCCGTTAAAGCAGGCGCACCGGAAGGCCTTATGGCCTGGATAGACGTTCCTTCCCTGGAACTTTCCAACGAGGTTATGAAAAGAGCCGACCTTATTTTAGCCACCGGTGGGCCTGGTATGGTAAAATCGGCCTATTCCTCAGGCAAACCGGCCATAGGCGTTGGCGCTGGCAATGTTCCTGCGCTGGTACATCGCTCGGCCGATATTAAAACAACAGTAAGCTCAATAATCATCTCAAAAACCTTCGACAACGGAGTTATATGCGCTTCGGAGCAATCTGTAATAGTAGACGCCAAAATATACGAGGCCGTAAAAAAGGAATTTGTATACCGCGGCTGTTACATTCTTGACCCGGACGAATGCGAAAAAGTGCGCAAAACTATGATAATTAACGGAGCCTTAAACGCCAAAATAGTAGGCCAAACCGCCGAGGCTATAGCCACAATGGCGGGCATAACCGTTCCCAAAGATACAAAAATTCTTATAGGCGAAGTAGAAAGCGTTGACTTTGAGGAGGAATTCTCGCACGAAAAACTATCGCCCGTTTTGGCCATGTACAAGTACAAAAACTACGACGACGGCATAGCAAAAGCCGAAAAGCTGATAGAGGACGGCGGCTACGGCCATACAGCGGCCATCTATATAGATACAAAAGCCAAAGATGACCTGGCCTACTTTGAAAGAGCAATGAAAGCCTGCCGAATTGTGGTAAACACGCCTTCCTCTCATGGCGCTATAGGCGACTTGTATAACTTTAAGCTTGCCCCTTCTTTGACCCTTGGTTGTGGTTCCTGGGGCGGCAACTCTGTATCTGATAACGTGGGCGTGCGGCATCTATTAAACATTAAGACCGTGGCGGAAAGAAGGGAAAATATGCTGTGGTTTAGAACACCAGAAAAAGTCTACTTCAAAAAAGGCTCTCTTAAAGTGGCCCTTAGTGAGTTGAAAGACGTTTACGATAAGAAAAAAGTATTTATAGTCACCGACGAATTTCTATATAAAAACAACTACATCAAGCCCCTGACAGATAAACTTGACGAAATGGGTATTAGGCATTTTACCTTCTTTGACGTATTGCCTGACCCTACCCTGCAATCTGCACGGGAAGGCGCAAAATCCATGCAAAGCTTCGAGCCGGACTGCATTATAGCCCTAGGCGGCGGCTCGCCCATGGATGCCGCTAAAATTATGTGGGCGCTTTACGAGCATCCAGAGCTAGACTTCCTAAACTTAGCCATGCGCTTTATGGATATACGCAAGCGCATTTATCCGTTCCCTAAGATGGGAGTAAAGGCCAACTTTATAGCCATCCCAACCACAGCCGGCACGGGCAGTGAGGTTACGCCATTCGCGGTTATTACTGACGAATCCACCGGCGTAAAATACCCGCTTGCCGACTACGAGCTACTGCCGGACATCGCAATTATTGATATTGACCTTATGATGGATATGCCAAAGGGTCTGACAGCCGCTTCTGGTATAGATGCGCTTGTCCATTCCCTGGAAGCCTACGCCTCTGTGCTGGCCTCTGACTTTACGGACGGCTTTGCGCTTACTTCTATTAAGAACATCTTCAACTATCTTCCGATAGCCTACAAAGAGCCAAATAACGAGGAAGCGCGGGAAAAAATGGCCAATGCCTCTACCATAGCCGGTATGGCCTTTGCCAACGCCTTCCTGGGCATATGTCACTCTATGGCGCATAAGCTGGGTTGCACCTTCGATTTACCGCACGGCGTGGCCAACGCTCTGCTTATTAACGAGGTCATTAAGTTTAACGCAACAGATAATCCTAAAAAGATGGGGACATTTTCGCAATATAAATATCCTGTGGCAAGCCAGCGCTATGCCGAAATAGCGTCCTTTATAGGCCTGGACGGGAAAAACGACAAAGACAAAACGACAAAACTACTGGCAAAAATTAACGAACTTAAAGAACTTATTGGCATAAAGAAAGCGATCAAGGATTACGATATATCTGAAAAAGATTTCCTGGCCAAGCTGGACGAGATGGTAGAGCAAGCCTTCGACGACCAGTGTACCGGGGCAAATCCACGTTATCCTTTGATGGAAGAAATGAAGGAAATGTATCTTAACGCTTATTATGGGAGGTAAAGGATGAATCTGGACAATGTTATTGCCAAACGCCACAACAAAACGATTTATCGTGACGGCGACAGATGTATTAAGCTTTTCGACAAGCATTTTTCCAAGGCGGATGTTCTTAACGAAGCGCTAAACCAAGCCCGGGTAGAAGAATTGGAAGAGTTGAATGTTCCCAAGGTGTTGGAAGTTACCATGGTAGACGGTAGTTGGGTAATTATTTCGGAGTATATAGAGGGCAAAACTCTAACAGAAATAATAAAGGAAGATCCCGATAACCTACACAATCATATCGACTTCATGATAGATTTGCAGATCAAGATACATTCACAAAGATGCGCCTTGCTTACTATGCTTAAGGATAAGATGATCCGCAAAATATCGCTAACGGACTTTGACCAAGCTATAAAGTACGAATTGCAAACGCATTTGGACGGTGCGCCACGGCATATAAAGGTCTGCCACGGGGATTTTAGGCCAAGTAATATTATAATAACGCCTAAGGGCGAGCCTTATATTATCGACTGGTCACATGTAACCCAAGGCAACGCTTCTGCCGACGCCGCCAGAACCTACCTTATTTATCTGCTTAACAACCAGGAGGAAAATGGGGAGTATTATATTAATAGATTTTGTGAGAAATCTGAGATAAGTAGGTCTGATGTAGAAGCTTGGTTGCGCATTGTAGCCGCTTCTCAGACAGTTAAGGGGAAAGAGGAAGAGCGAGAGCTTTTGAGCCGTATGGCTAATGTTGTTACTTCTATATAGGATTTAGGGGGCTGTCTCGTTAAGGGGTAGCCCCCTTAGAGCATCCGGAGGAAGGGCTGATAATTGTTTTCTACGGCAAATCGCAACTCGCAAGGCCGGCGAGCTACGCCCGCC
>Ga0209755_10002227_pt1 | contig 27114 bp, 22 predicted proteins | sample TergutCo191P1_FD_187301 | JGI IMG/M metagenome (GOLD analysis project Ga0209755, IMG submission 187301) | Cornitermes sp. P1 segment gut microbial communities from Petit-Saut dam, French Guiana - Co191P1 (SPAdes) (version 2) | ecosystem: Host-associated > Arthropoda: Insects > Digestive system...
GACTTAAACCATAAACTAAAAGTGCATCTACAATGGAGCAACAATAAATCCATGAGAGTCCTCGGCCGTTTGTCTCCGATTCAACGCCTTAACCAACTTCATGGGTCATATCATTTGCAAACATAGAATTGTTGGTGAATTTATTTGGGAAAGCTCTTGCAAAGTGTTTTATGCTGTGGTATACTTCGGCGGTAATTGCGTCGCGGAGTGGAGCAGCTCGGTAGCTCGTCGGGCTCATAACCCGAAGGTCGTAGGTTCAAATCCTGCCTCCGCAATACAGTAAAACAAAGGCTCGAAGGGAATATCCTTCGAGCCTTTTGCATAGCAAATATACCTACCTTATACCTACCCGAAAAAATATACCTAGATATACCTATCTTTGGGCGGCTACATAAGCACTGATTTTATTTATTGCATCTCGCTTGGTATCGAGTGAAACATGGGAATATAGGTCTAAAGTTATCCCCACACTTGCGTGTCCTAAAATTTCGCTGACTACTTTCGCAGGTATGCCCGCTTCTAATGCTCGTGTCGCAAATGTGTGACGAAGGGCGTGGAAATTGGCATCTTGCACTCCTGCCCCACCAAGTACCCGCTTGAAAGCATCCTGCATGGTGCGTGGTTCTATACACGTTCCCATTGGTGAAGCGAAAATAAATCCTTCATCGTTATAACCTTCGCCACATTGCTTTTTCAAATCGTCCTGTATTGCTTTGGCAGATTTTAAGTCTGCCAATATTTCATCAGATAATGGAATTGTACGTTTGGAAGTTTTTGTCTTTGGCTCTGCTATTACGATAACTGTCTTGGCTTCAATTTCATCATCATAATTTTTCAACCGTCCAAGGTTGCGCCGTACATATAATGAAGCAGAAGTGAAATCCACATCTCTCCACTGGCTGGCCACCAATTCGCCCAATCTCATTCCAGTTGCTAACCCAAGGCGTATTATCAAGCCATGTTTATCATTGTGCGAGGATTCCAACACCTTCATATGCTCTGCTGGGCTTAACACACGCATTTCCTTCTTTGTGATTTTTGGCGTGGTGGTGGAATTGGACGGGTTACGGTATATCAAATTATTGTCCACGGCTTGCTGTAGCGATTTATGCAGCATATTGTGGATATTTTTTATTGTCTTGGGGCTTAACCCACCTTTTCCGTCCAGTCTGCCATTTTCCAGCTTGTCGTTGTAAAATTTTTGCAGTGTATCGGGTCGTATGTCGATTAGCTTCATTCTGCCAATGTTTGGGATTATGTGCTTGTGAATGTAATCGTCATAGCTGACCTTGGTGGAGTGCTTAATGCTATTGGCGGCGTATTCGTCAAACCATGTTTTTAGCCACTGCTCCAAAGTAACATTAGATGTTGGGATAAATGCACCGTTATTCATTTCGTTTACGGCGGTGGTCATCTTTTTCTGCACTTCGGCACGGGTTTTACCGTAAAATGCTTTGCGTTTTTGTTTGCCATCTGCATCTGTGCCAACGGTGATACGCGCCCACCATGTACCGTCCTCACGTTTCGAGATACTGCCCTCGCCCTGTCCTCGTTTCTTCGCCATATTTTGCTCCTTTCAGCTAGTTTCATTTCTGTTGATAAGATGTAGCAATGATATATTTAGGTCATCATTTCTATTGCGAGTTGTCCTTAAATGCTTCATTACTTTAATCAAATCTTCCGTAGTTTCCTTTCTTGTGGGTTGTTGGTTGTTCTCTTGTGTATTTATAGGTTCACGCATTTGTCGGAGAACATTAACCAGCTCCCTTTGCGTGTACATAAGATGACAAAATTCTTGAATTATACCGAAATGGGCACTCTCATCAGGAGCGTATGCTTTTGTGTCTGCAATAAAGCGTGATAAATCTTCCATTAAAAATATTTTTGTATTGAGCGGTAAACTTTCAATTTCGTTATAAAAATCACTTTCAATTTTTTCAGATTTCTTTTCTTCTTCCAAATTGGCATACTCGGATAAGCCCAGCAAGTAATCCGCTGTGCATCCATATAGCTGTGCAAATTTGCGTAATGCTTCCGCATCGGGTACTCGCTTGCCTGTTTCATAATTTAATATGGACATGGTGTTAAGTCCAATTTCTTTTGCCACAGCCGATTGTGACATATCGGCAAGGTCACGCATTGTGCGTAGCCTATTGCCTAACACGCTGGAACTCTTTTTTTCTTTTTGATTATCAGCCATTTGTTATTCCTCCGCTTCAGTGAGAAAAGAATAGCATATAATATAACATATGTAAAGCATGAAAATATTTTATTGCAAATGGTTGACAGTGGAAAATTTATACGCTATATTATCTCTATCGTTAGATAGTGAATCGGTGTATAACATTTGGCAACCAATATGATGAATGGAGGAAACGGATGACAAATTCGTACACACAGGTCGAGGACTTACCCGCAATGTTAAACGCAAAAATCCTCAAAGAATTTATGGGTATCAGCAATGGCACAGTCCATGCCTTGCTAAATAGCAAGGGCTTTCCAACACTACGCATTAATAAGCGCAAACTTGTTCCAAGAGATGCGTTCCTACGTTGGATGGATGCCAACACAGGCAACCACAGTGATGATGTTGGGAGGTAGCCTATGGCGTGGATTGAAAGCCACCAAGATTTGGCACAACACCCCAAAACAAAACGCTTCGCAAGGTCGGCAGATATTAGCATACCCACCGCCATAGGGCATTTGCATCTTTTATGGTGGTGGTGCATGACATACGCTGATGACGGCTGCTTATCGAAATGGGAAGCGTCCGATATTGCAGATGCTGTACATTGGAATGATGACCCCGAAAAATTGCTTGAAACACTTGTAGCATCAAGGTTTTTGGATAATGTTGACGGTTTACTATCCATACACGACTGGGATGATTACACAGGACGGTTGATGGATGTCCGACGGAAGGACAAGGAGCGCAAGCGGAAATCCAGAGAAAATCTGCGGAAGTCTGCTGTTACCGAACCAAACCCAACTGAACCAGACCAAACACAAAATCACATAACAGTAGCCCAACACAACAATTTGACTGACGATACAGAACGGTTTTGGCGTATGTTTTGGGAAAATTACCCGAAAAAGACCTTTGAAACCGAAGCCCGCCAAGCATGGGACGAGTTATGCCCTGATGAAACGCTTGCTGTAAAAATTTTGAAATCGTTGGAAAACGCCAAATGCAGTGAGCAATGGATAAAGTCAAATGGACGCTTTATCAACAAAGCCGTTACATGGCTGAAAAATAAACCGTGGGAAGGAGATGCACAAAACTATGAACATACAAATGGCGCAAAAACCTTCAATTCTAACGGAATGTCCGATTTCCGTAATGCCCTCGACAACTTCGATGACGAAGGAAACGAAATCGCCACCGCTGTGTGAATTTTGCGGAGCAGAGCGAGAAACACTGACAATAAAAGTTGGCGAAAAAGTAATGCGCATATCTGCTGTATTAAAACCCTGTCATTGTACTGAGGGGCAATCAAATTATGCTCAAAAACAGGCTGAGGCCATTGCAAAACGTGAAGCCGAAGAAAAATCCCAACATGACAAAGAATTGCAACGCCGTGTAGAGCGTATTACAGGCGAAAGCGGAATGGGTGCGAGATTTTTACGCCGTACATTCGATACTTACAAGGCAGACACACCCGACACGAAAAAAATTTATGCCGTCTGCCGTAAATATGCTGAACATTTTAACAATCACTTGCCACGGCATGGCGAACCGCTCCCCGGCCGCAATGGATTTATCATCACAGGTGATAAAGGCACAGGCAAAACGCATATCGCCGCCGCTATTGCCAATTATTTACTAAACAAAGGCATAAGCGCAATGCTCATGACAGAGCGTAATCTGTTCGGTAAAATTCGTGAAGCATACTCACATGGTCGAAGATTCGGCCATGACGATTTGAGCGAAAGCGAAATAAGAGGTATGTATGAAACCGTGCCACTGTTAGTAATTGATGACCTTGGCAAAGAAAAAGCCACGGAATGGACATTGGCTACCCTCTACGCAATTATTGATGGTCGTTATGACCGTGCGATGCCCATAATTATCACAACAAACTATGATACACAAAACCTAATCAGGCGTATCACGCCACAAGATGGTGACTATGACCTCAACAGGATAACGGCAGAAGCAATAGTTGACCGCTTAATTGAAATGAGCGAGTGCATAAGCGTAACAGGCAAAAGTTGGCGGGGTTTATAATCCGAAACTTGGCCTTGCGCCAGCATTTTCAAGCGCGCTACAATTCATATGCAAACAAATTTCAAAGAAGGGTGTGGATAAAATGAGCGAATATATCCCTGTAGCAACGAAGGACACAATTTACTACAAGCCACAAACAAAACAAGAAATGGAAGCCACCTATGACTTTATGAAAGTCGGTGACATGATTTTCAATCCGTGGGTGTTTAGCGGTATTTGGTATACAATGGGTCTAAACGATAAAAATGACCCCACGACAAAATGCCTGTTTCCAAATATTATAATGGACGAAGTATTACCGCAATTAGGACGTTGGGGCATGGCACGGATGGAATATTTGAAAAATGAAAAGCCATTTGTGGCGGCACAATTCGGTACCATTGGCTTATTCAAACATTGTGTTGAGATTGACGAACAAGCCACCCAACGCAAACAAAATATGATGACCGCAATTCGCAAAAACCCTGCCAACAAAGTAACCGAAGCAGACAAGGCCGCCAATCCAATTGAATGGGCTGGTCGCATGAGTAATTTTCAGGCGCAGGTTCACGAAACAATCTATGCCGATTTCATTTACGCATAACATCAAAAATATTTCAGAAAGGTGCGTGACATCATAGCAAAAATTAAAAAAAGAGAACGTGCCAACCGAATTGTGTTTTATCTTGATGATTTAGAGTTGGCAGAATTGAAACGTAGAATGGGGTTAGTCGAAATTTCAAACCGTGAAGGATTTATCCGTAAAATGATTTTACAGGGCTACATGGTGTATTTGGATATGAAACCTATACAGGAAATTTCATCTCTCTTGCGCAACATTTCAGGAAATATTAACCAAGTAGCGAAGCGGGCAAATGAGTGCGGAAACCCCAGCGAAACAGATGTGCTAGATTTGTACGATGAAGTTTCACGGTTAAAACCTCTAATCATAAAAGCACACAGCGAAGTAATTCGTATAATTAAATAATCCGACACAAATTTGGATTTACGATTTTAGCAGCGGAACGCTTAACAAAAAAGTGGCATCGCTGCTTTTTTGATGCGCATGGAATTTGGACGAAAGTCAATTTCATGCGCAAGGGGTCAAGGGGAAAATCCCCTTGCGAGCGTATGTGCTACAGCACATACATTGCTTGCAAGTATACAAAAAGCGTAAAACAGAATGGGGCGTTAATTTTGAAAGCATAATTTTTAACGTGCCTTTGTCCTAATCATATGTTATACTGTTCATGCAATCTTAACGAAGGGTGGGTGAGCGCATGGCACTGGGTATAACCGAGATTCGCAGTAGGGCAACAACTTTTGCCTATGAATGGCGCAACGCCACATCCGAAATGAGCGATGAGCAAACATTTTGGAATGAATTTTTTGAGGTGTTTGGCATAAGTCGTAAGCGAACTGCCACATTTCAATACAATGTAAAAAAATTAGGGGAACGCCGCGGTCGCATAGATATGTTTTGGCCGGGTGTACTTCTCATTGAACATAAAAGCGCGGGAGAAAGTTTAGACAAAGCGTTTACCCAAGCACTTGATTATTTTCCAGGCATAGAGGAACACGAATTGCCGAGGTATATTTTGCTGTGCGATTTTGCCCGCTTCCATTTGTATGATTTAATTGAAGGTACAGATATAATTTTCACATTAGCCGAACTTCCCTCGCAGGTAGAAGCCTTTGGTTTTATGACTGGTGTTGTATGGACACTTCCGCCTGAAAATGAAAAAGTATCACTGGCCGCCGCAGAAAAAATGGAAAAGCTATACCAAAAAATGATGTCTATTAATTACACAGGAAGAAAGTTAAAGCAGTATCTTGTACGCCTTTTGTTTTGTTTGTTTGCTGATGACACCAGCATTTTTTCCAAAAACGCATTTCATGAGTTAATTGCCGACACCAAAACTGACGGCTCTGATTTAGCGAGGACACTTGCAGATTTGTTCGAGCGATTAAATACAGCCGAAAAAGACCGCTTAAAAATAGAGGACAGGCTTTCTGCATTTCCGTATATCAATGGCGATTTATTTGCCAAGGTATTACCTATGGCAGCATTTGATACAGAAATGCGCAAGTTGCTTTTGGAAAGTTGCACATTTGATTGGGGATTCATTACTCCGTCTATTTTTGGCAGTATGTTTCAAGCCGCCATGGATGAGAACGAGCGTAGCGAACTTGGCGCACACTATACAGAAGAATCCAACATATTAAAAGCAATTAACCCATTATTCATGGATTCATTAAATGCCGAATTTGAAGAAATCAAAAACAACCCCCGAAAATTAAAATCGTTCCATGATAGATTAGCAAATCTTCGCTTCCTAGACCCCGCTTGCGGTACGGCAAATTTCCTAATTATTGCTTATCGTGAATTACGACGATTAGAAATTAAAGTGTTGGAAGCGTTGATGTCATCAAAATCCACCGATGGCACATTCCAAATGACTATAGATGTAACCGAATATTCAAAAATCAATGTTGACCAATTCTATGGCATTGAAGTGGACGAATTAGCCTGTGAGATTGCCCGTGTAGGTATGTGGTTAATGGACCACCAATGCAATATGGAGTTGTCAAAAGCATTAGGCGAATACTATGTACGGCTACCACTTACGAAGGTAGCTGTTATTTGTCATGCGAACGCACTGACTACAGATTGGAACGAAGTATGCCCAGCGCATGAACTGGATTACATATTAGGTAATCCGCCTTTTTATGGTGCTAGGTGGATGACTAAAGAACAAAAAGTAGATTTAGTGTCTGTTGTTGTTGACCCTTCTGGTCATTCCGTAAAAGGTTCAGGCAATCTTGATTTTGTGTCTGCATGGTATTATAAGGCGGCGCAACTGATGACGTTAAATAATAAAATCCGTGCTGTGCTTGTTTCAACCAACTCCATAACCCAAGGTGAGCAGACTTCTATCGTGTGGAAAACTCTAATGGAAGATTACAGGATAAAAATTGACTTTGCATACCGTACTTTTATCTGGACTAGCGCAGCCAAAGGTAAAGCTGCTGTGCATTGTGTAATAGTTGGGTTTAGTAGTGAACGAGTTAAAACGAGTTTGTGTATATACGAGGGCGAGCTAGAGATTGAAGCAACAAACATAAATCCCTATATCGCTAATGCCCCGTCTGTGTTTATTCAAAAGCGTTCCAAGCCATTGGGTAGTGTTCCATTTATGGTATTTGGAAGTATGCCAAACGATGGCGGGAATCTCATTATTGAAGCTGACGAATATGATGATTTTATCGCAAATGAGCCACTAGCCTTGCCCTATGTAAAGCGTTTCGTAATGGGTGAAGAATTTATCAACAATCTACCACGTTACTGTTTGTGGCTTGATGGCATTGCTCCAAGCGAGCTTAAAAAAATGAAATTTGTTTTGGAGCGAATTGAAAAATGTAGGCTGAAACGTGCATCTAGTACAAGAGAAGCGACTCGCAAATTAGCAACTACGCCTACGCTTTTTGGTGAAATTCGCCAACCAAAAGAAAAATATATCGCTATTCCAGCCGTTTCATCTGAACGTAGGCAATATATCCCGATTGCATTTTTAGAGGCGGATGTAATCGCTGGAAATAGAGTATTCACTATTTCAAATGCTACATTGTATCACTTTGGTGTTTTGACAAGTGATGTGCATATGGCATGGGTTCGCACTGTCTGCGGAAGATTAAAAAGTGATTATAATTACTCAAATACTATTGTTTATAATAATTTTCCGTGGCCTAATCCTACAGATAAGCAACACCAAACTATTGAAATGGCGGCTCAAGGGGTACTAGATGTACGCCAACCGTATCTTGACCGTGGTGAAAGTTTGGCACAATTATACGACCCTAACCTAATGCCGCCAGAACTTGCCAAAGCGCACCGCGCACTAGATTCCGTTGTTAAAAAAGCCTATGGAGGTAAAGGGTTCGCTAGTGAAGCGGAGCGCGTTGCTGACTTGATGGAGCGGTATCAAATGTTAGTAATGAAGGAAAATTCATGATATATGTGTACACGCAAAAATTGATGTTTGCAAGCATAGAATGAAACATCTGCCCAATCTGAGAGAGGAGCTTTACCATGAAAGGACGAATCTACACAACAATATCTTCTGTTGTAAAAAATTTAGGCAAGCAAGTAAAAACTTTACAACCTCTCTATGAGGCTATATCTAATTCACTTGAAGCAAATGCAACCGAAATAGCTGTCACATTCCACAAGAATGCATCTCAGCTTTTACTTGAAGATGTTTCTGATGATAGAGTAACTGGATTCAGTATTACGGATAATGGCGATGGATTTACAGAAAAGAATCGAAAGGCATTTTGTGAACTATGGACTGATAATAAAATTTCTCTTGGTTGTAAGGGGAGCGGTAGGTTTACTTGGCTTAGTGTTTTTAGAAACATCCTAGTTGAAAGTGAGATTGCTTCCGAGGGCAAAAAGATAATCATTCCGTTTTCGTTCGATTTTGAAGAAGAAGATATTGAAATCGAACAAAAAGATGATATTTCAAACAATGTAACGACCATAACTTTTACAGATATCACCTTGAATTTTGAAAAACAGCGAATAGTTGACAACCTAGAGGAATTGTTTGAAAGTGTTAGAGAATACCTTCTTGTAAAGCTGTTTTTGTTAAAGAACGATGGAAAGAGGTTTAGAATAACATTTTGTCTTGACGGTATCTGTAAACATTTAACCAATGATAACATTCCTGATTTAGAATCAAAAACATTTACAATACAAAGTACTTTATTTACTCCCCCGAAAGAATATAACTTTGTCTTATATTATAATTTTTTTGCTGATGCCCAGAATAGTAAAAAAGGATACTATTGTGCAAACAACAGGGCTGCTCAATCCATGGGTAGCGGTGAATTAGGTTTTTCTGCTTCCTTGCCAAACAGGGATTCCTTTAGAATGCTCTTATGTTCGGACTATTTCGACGACAAAGATAGCGATAGCAGAAATGGTCTTATTGAATTGCTGGGAAAAGAGGATAGAAATTTAGTAGTACCTTTGCTGTTTTCGGATATAAGACCTCGCACAATACGAGAAATGCAAGGAATTATAAAAGAGCGTTATCCTGAAATTGAAGAATTGAATAAAAAAGCTATTAAAGATGCAATTGCAAGAATGCCATATCTAGCATCAATAATAAGAGAAAACGATGAAATAGTTAAAAGCGTTGACTCATTACTAAAAGATGCTTGTGCTAAATTTGCAAAAAAGAAAGAAGCGGCTCAATCTAAATTCAATAATGTTTTGAAAAAACAAGATGTCGGGAACGATGAATTGCTAAATTCAGTTAATGAGGTTTCCGATGTCGCTCTTGCAGAACTTGGTGAATATATACAATATCGAAACAGTATCATAGTGGCTTTGCGTAAAGGAATAGAGGATGATTCAAAGAAAGAAGATTTTTTTCACAATTTAATTATGCCGAAGCGAACGGCAGATGCCTCTTGTACAGGTAGGCATTGGTTGAGCAACCTTTGGCTACTAGACGATAAATTTATGACATACTCATATGTGGCAAGCGACACAACAGTTAAAAAAATTATAGATGATATTGAGGTAAAGGATACCGAAACATATAAAACAAGTAACCGACCTGATTTAAGTATTTTCTTTAACAAAATAAATGGAAGCAAGGATTTGATAATGATTGAGCTAAAAGGCTCTCACGCAGACAAAAACGAGAAGAATAAATCTATCTCCGAGCTTCCAAACAATATAAATATTATTCGTCGGAATATTTCCGATGTATGTAAAGTATGGGGGTATATTATTACAACCATTGATGATGATTTTTCGGCTACAATAGAAAATCAAGATTTCGACAGATTATTTGCAACTGGCGAAGAAAATAAGCTATATCACAGGTATTATGATAAATTAAAGGCACATATTTTTGTGCTTGATTTCAATACACTTATTTCTGATGCATTTTCCCGTAACAAAACATTTTTGGATATACTAAAGAGTGAAGCTTAACCATAAACCCAATGTGAACTGAATGTATAGGCGAGGTGACTGCATGATATTTGCAAGCAATAAATATAACCCAACTGACTTTAGCCATATTCTTGGGTTGTCTGATGATTTAACGGTATTTTATACTCTATATAATGAGTATAGAAGTGATAAAACCCAACGCAAGCGATTTGCATTGGAAAAACAAGGTGAAGATTTGTTTTTTACCATAAAGCACCGTGCGTTGGAAGGTTCAATAACAGGCACTACCGCTTACGAACTTCGGGAGCATATGGAGGAATTGCTATATGCTGATTAATTTTGACAAAGGCGAGGAAATGCTCAATAAATTTGCAGGCTCGGAAGCTAAAACCACCGTCATGTACGAAAATGAAGTGTACATGATAAAGTACCCCGACCCTGTTCGCCAGAAGAAGAACTTGCTCAGCTACATGAACAACCAATATTCCGAGCATATTGGCTGTAGTATTTTCCGTGCCTGTGGCATAAAAACGCAGGAAACGGCACTTGGCTACTATACCGACCTAAACGGTAAGCGAAAAATCGTCGTGGGTTGCAAAGACTTCACACAAAATGGTGCAAAACTTCATGAATTTGGAAAGTTGGGCAATCAAATTTTGGTAGAAGGTAAATCTGGTGTGACTATAGAAAGTGTAAATGAAGTAATCAGCCGTAGTAATATTATCAAAAATAAAGATGAAATTTTAGACCGTTTTTGGGATATGTTTGTCGTTGACTGCCTTATTGGTAATTCTGACAGGCACTTTGACAACTGGGGTGTTCTTGAAAATGATGGCGAAATTAGCTTCGCCCCTGTATATGATTGTGGTTCGGCTTTGTCTGCTTTGATTGATGATGATAAAATGGCTGTTTTGCTGACTGACGCTGTGGACTTCAAAAATCAAGAATATAATCGTGTGTCATGCTATTACATGAATAACAAAAAAGTCTACTATCACGATATATTTTCAACTCCACCAGAAGTCTTGGTAAATGCCATACTACGGATTTTTCCTAGAATTAACATGGACGAAGTATATGGCATCATAAATTCAACACCTAGCATTTCAGATGTTCGCAAGGAGTATCTAAAAATGGCGTTGGGTTTGCGTTTTAGCGAAATCATTATGCCTGCAATGAAGCGCATTAACAAACAGACTAAAGATAGACGAGGTTAAAAATGGGTGGTTGCTTATTTGACTTAATGGTTAACGAAGGGAAAAAGGAAGTCTTAATGGAAATTGCGCGTGAAATGTTTCGTGCGGGCGAACCTGCCTTTCGTGTGTTGCAGTACACGAAGCTAGACAAGGATATTGTTTTACAACTCCAAAACGAAGTTGGAGAACCTGATGGCGTGTTTGTATAGGTGTGAAAAAATATACCTACCCATATACCTACCAAAACAAAAAACTATGTAAATCATGATATTGTATGGAATTATCAATACCCAAAAAGCCTGTAAAATAGGGGGTTTTAGCACTGGGTGGAAATGACAAAATCCTTTCCGTCCATCTCATAACCCGAAGGTCGTAGGTTCAAATCCGTGCCTCCGCAAGACCCAAAAACCCTGTAAACATCACGTTTGCGGGGTTTTGTTATTTCTTGGAAAGTGCCTTGCGGGAACGATTTAGCGCACATTTGGCGCACAAACCCTAAAAAATCCCTCTTTTGGCGCATGGCACACCTACTCGGTGTGAAGGGCGCTATTTCTTTTTTTACGTAGCTTTTGAAATTAAATCACCCAAGCAACTGCAACACAGCCTGCGGAGCCTGATTAGCCTGCGCAAGCAAAGTCACCGCTGCCTGCTGTAAGACGTTAGCCTGGGTCAGCCGCATCATTTCAAGCGCCATATCGGCATCACGCACGCGGGAGTTGGCGGTATTCAGATTCTCACTTGCTACATCAAGGTTCAGCTGTGAAAATTCCAAGCGGTTCTGCACGGCACCGAGGAACGAGCGTTCGCGGGTAACGTATGTTAGGGCGTTGTCGATGGTGTCAATCTGTTCGGAGATAGGTATTCCGCTGGGGTTTTCTACGTCGATTAGGTTCCATAGGTCGTGCGGATAGCCGAGGTCTTTTGTGGTCATGCCGTTTATTCCGACGAGGATGCCTTGGCCTGTGTTTGCGCCCAGTTGGAACCAGAGGGGGAGACCGCGGTCGCGTTCCTCCGGGTTGGCGAGCCAGATTTGGCGCTCGTGGGTTTCGGCGTCGGTGGTTAGGTAGCGGTCGGAGAAGATTGACCAGAGGTCGGGGAAAGGACGTATATCCAACGTCAACATATGACTGGTAAATGAGTTGCCTAGGTGTTCGCCGGTCAGGATGGCATACAACCTGTATTCTCCGATTGTTATAGGAGGGAGAGGCACGGGGTAGTTGACCCCGGAAGTAGTGCTGTGCGTACCGTAAGTTAAGAGCCAGTCAGCATCTATCGTGCCTTGGTAGTCAACGGGAACCTTATGCCATCTGAATGTTCCCGGCATGGTGCTTGTGAGGCTTGCGTTTGCGGAGTTAGTGCCTGTCCGTAGTGATTCGCCGGAAATGGTCATTTCGGTAGGCCCGGTGCGTGTTGGATAGGCGAATGGGGCTACAAACATAGGGTGGTCGGAATCCCTTTCGGTTACGCTTACTGTAAATATGCGTTCTGAAGCGGTTATAACCAATCGCCCGGCGTGCGGCCCTGTCTCTGGTATATGCGCCCTTGCAACGGGATAGTTGATATTATACAAAGTATTATGAGCAAATGCAGGCGGAGCCGGACGTCTTGAAGGGGCGTTCAGCTGTTGATTAATATACCACACCATGTAATCATTTCTTGAACTAAAACCAGCATTGGCATAGTCTTCAAAATTATTATTGCTGAAATCAATCACAACCGGCCAAGCACCGGGTACACCCCCGGATGCACCGCCAGCTGCAACACCTACTAGGCTTTGAATAGTAATTTCGAGAACACCGATTTCATCTGAGGCACTAGCCGGGAAGTTGCTAATCACTGTACCCAACCCACCTGTAACTGCAAACCCGCTGGGTACACCAGGTACTGGCACAGAATTTGGCGGAGTTGTTGAACCATGCCGCGGTGCGTGAAAGGAACCAACGGAGGGTGGTACATTAATAACTAACCTATGCTCTGGCGACGGATAGTTTATCGAGTTTTGCGAACCAATGGCAGAACTCATGTTTACACGCACATTCCCGTTCCTATCAACCGTGACACCTGAAAATGACGGAATGGACGCCCTCGCAAAAACATCGCTATTTCTAAGATAATCAAAACGAGCATCTGCCTCTTGAAGGGTAGTTATACTTGGATATCCACTAAGAAGTCCACTCAAAGAACCACTATGCCTATCAATTATAAAACTACCGTCACTTGTGGGGTGCGGAGAAGGATTTAGCGGCGCTACATTCGAAGGCCATATATATGGTTGCTGTAGCCAACCGGGAGTTCCTGTATTGGGAACTCTCTCGTACCCACCTTGGATATAATATGGATTGGCTGTGCGCTGCTGTACTTCAACATGAAAACCTGAACTCCCCAATGGGCCTGCTACAAGCAAGCTAAAAAAATGAGGGCATTCCGCAAGATTTGTAGACTGGAGCGCCGCCAAAGCAGCATCATTGATAGTGCGTTGGGTAGCATAGTTTTCCGGCGTAAGCGGCACAACAACCGTACCTAAAGCCAGACTCGCCCAATCCGCTAAGTTAAAGCCTGTACTGTGCGCACTAGCATTAGTACCCGTAAGGGTATTAGTCTGTACTCCAAAAAAAGCAGAATTAACAAACCTGGCCGGATTTATATTAGCGTTGGGCGGTCTGTTAATATGTGCTGCTGAAACTGAGGTTGTGCCAATACGTATCCATGAATCCGGACCGCCCTCACCTGTTGTATGTATAACTATGTGACCATCAGCATCAATAAAAGTTTCATCAACATCAATAACGTCGTATAACTCGCGACGGAAGAAAGCTATGAAATCGTCCAAATCAAAATCGCCATCTTCATTTTCTACAGCAAAATCCAGAATCGCATTAACAGTGCCAACATCCGGGTCGCGTACCTGTATCACAAAAGAACCTTCACGAGGAAAATTATTGCCTAAATCTAGCAAAGATGATTGTATCGGTGTCGGCACATTTGGCAAACCCGGAGTATTCACCAAATCACCTGACGACACCGGAGAATTATCCGCAGGTATAACAGCAAACGGCGTAGTCGCAGCCGACGCACTCATCAAATCCTCAGTCAGCTCTATCCGATTTTTCAACCAACTCGTAGAACGGCTTGACTCAACAAACAACAAAGCACCGGCTATCTCATTTGCCAATATACCTCTGCCCCAACCACCGCCAAGTGTATAAAATATATTGCGCACATCATTAAAACTCGAATTCTCATCAAGACCTCTAAACCCGGCGCGTATTAAAGCCTGATAAAGCGTCTCACCGCCTGTATGCGACATCATCCTGGAAAACGTAGACGCACTCAACTGCGGGTCGGCGTTCGCCACAAAATTATTCCAACTGCTGTGAGCTATATTTGGACTCTGCAACCCCTTAACAAACGAACTCAATAAGTCCTCGGCGTTAGCAAATCTTAAATCACTCTGTTCTTTCAGCTGTCCCCATCGCCCGCTGCCCGGCACCGGAACCCCGTCACCATCAAACTCAACCCCCATAGCAGCATTAATCGCATGTTCCAAACCACCCCAGTCACCCGCCTGCATAGCAATCCATTCCGCAGCACTAAGTCCCTGCAAGTCCGCACCAATCGCATTAAGCAACCCTGCAAAATCTCCAACAAACGGCTCCCTATCATACATAAACAAAAACTGGTCTAAAGTACTGATTCTCGCAGGCGCATTTATCCGCACCTCGTCTATTGAATGCCAGTCCCCGCCGCGGATAATCCCGTCCACGCTCAAACTGCCGTCTAACAAAGTGCGCGTGTTAAATTCTGTCCTGTTCGCTACTTTGTTGATTTCAAGCATGATTTGTTCGATTTCGTCTTGAATCCGCGCGCGGTCGCTTTGGACTTCGTGTCCGTCCATGTGTACATTAGTATCGTTAGCCGCTTGTACAAGTAATTCGCGCAGCCTTATCAGCATCTCGTTGATAGTAGCCATCGCACCCTCGGCTGTTTGTACTAAGCTTATGCCGTCCTGCGCGTTAAGTGATGCCCGGTCAAGCCCTTTAATTTGCGCTTGCATCTTCTCGGATATCCCAAGCCCGGCAGCATCATCCGCCGCCGAGTTAATACGCTTTCCGGTAGACAGTCTCGCAGAAGCGATTTGTTCGTTTTGGTTCACTTTTGAGATTCTTCTGTGGATGTCTAATGCTGATGTGTTTGTTCTGACTGTCATCCCTGCCACTTTATTCGCCTCCATGCTTGTCTTGTGCCGTTTTGATTCTGTTTGACTACATTTAAGTATAGGTTTTTGTAGAAGCCCTAATGAGATGATTTTGAGCAAAATATTCCATAAATAGATTAATGCTTTTCGAATTTCATGCCGAAATACTCTATGTAGCCAAACTACAAAAACCTATACTTTTTTGTAGCACGTACTATTCCCCCCAACCCTAAACTCCCTCAACCTATTATAAAAAGTAGCCGTCCTAAGCCCCGTCTGCTCAAGCACCGCCTCAAACAAAATATCCCCGCGCTCCCACTGACTCACCACTTCCCCAAAATTATCAGGCGACTTTTTTATAGGACGCCCAAACTTCACTCCCCTCGCCCTCGCCGCTGCTATCCCTTCCTGCTGCCTTGCCTTTATATTCTCCCGCTCACTCTCCGCAACAAAACTCAACAGCGCCAACACCAAGTCCGCGATAAACGTACCCAACAAATCCCGCCCAATGCGGGTATCAAGTATCGGCATATCAAGCACTACCACATCCACCTCGCGCTCCTTTGTAAGAATCCGCCACTGCTCCAATATCTCCTCGTAATTCCTCCCCAACCTGTCTATGGATTTTATGTACAGCAAATCACCGGCTTTCAGCTTCTTCACCAGCGCTTTATACGCGGTCCTGTTGAAATCTTTTCCGCTTTGCTTGTCCAGAAATACTTGCTCGCTTGGGATGTTAAGTTCTTCCATCGCCGTTAGCTGACGGCCCTCGTTTTGCTCTGCGCTCGATACGCGGATGTACGCATATGTTTTCATATTGAACCTCCTGTTTTTCTTTTACAATCGCACAGAAAGCTCTCCTAAGACACTTGAAAAATTCATGAGGAAATTGCATAACATGCCGAAAGAATGGTATAATCCACATGCAAGCTGACTTTTTGAAAGAACACTACAAGCGAGGTATAATTTATGAAAATTTTGTTTTTTTTAACACTAACCGTACTTCTTGGGCTGTCTGCCTGTACGGACGGCGGGCAGGCAGAAGTCGCGCCGGAGCGTGTGATTGCCGTAAACACTGCCGTAGTCGGCATTGGCTCAATCAGCAGTGAGCTTTCGTTTGCGGGACAGGTGCGCGCTGCGGAACACCTTGCGGTAATGAGCCGTGTGCCGGGTATGGTGGACGAGGTCTTCGTTGACACGGGGGATTTTGTGAATGCGGGCGATGTCCTTTTTACCATGGACGCCGTGGATTTGCGGAACAATATCAACTCTCTTGCCGCGCAGCTTGAAACAGCCGAAGCTGCCGTAAATGCCGCGCGTACAGGTGTGAACCTCGCGGGCGGCAGTGCCGTGCAGACACAGATTTTGCAGGCATCCGGCGGGGTGGCACAGGCCGAAACAGCCGTCGCGCAGTCGGAAACCAACGTGGAGCAAGCCGCTCTTGGGCTTAGCCATGCACAAAATACATACGATACCGCCCGCCAAAGCCACGACGACACAGCCGCGCTGTTCGCGGCGGGCGTCGCTACGCGGATGCAGATGGACCAAGCGGAAATGGGGCTGTCGAACGCACAAATCGCGCTGGAGCAGGCCACTAACAACCACAGTATAGCGCAGCTTGGGCTGAGCCAAGCACAGACAGGCTTGCAGCAAGCCCGCCAAAGCTATAGCATCATCTCCGCGGATGTTCCCGCCGAGAACATTCGCCGTGCGCAGGACGGTCTGGCGCAAGCCATCGCGCAGCGCGACAGCCTTCTTGTAAATTTGCAGGCGGCACAGGAGCGCATGGACGACGCGGCGATTCGGTCGCCTATTTCCGGCGTAATCGGTTCGCGCGGGGTGGAGCCCAACACGATGCTTGGGCAGGGAATGGCGCCTTTTACCGTCGTGAGCGCGGACACGGTTCGCGTTAGTGTGGAAGTCACAGAGGTCATAATCAACAGCATAGAAGTCGGACAGGAGGCTGCCGTGCGGATAAGCGCGGCTTCGGACGAGCCGTTTACGGGGACGGTCAGCACAGTCAGCCCCGCGGCTAACGAAATGACCTCTACCTTCACGGTCGAAATCAGCGTGGACAACCGCGACGGACGCATCCGCCCGGGGATGTTCGCGGAAATATATTTTACGCGCGAGCGGGCGGACAATGCCATCGTGGTTCCGCGTGCGGCGGTCATGATTGAAGACGGAGAGACGGTCGTATACCTTGCCATCGGAGCAAACGCCTTGCGCCGCATGGTCGAGACGGGAATAGACAACGGTGCGGAAATCGAAATCCTGTCGGGGCTGTATCCCGGTGAGCCGCTTATCGTGACGGGGCAGACCTTCGTAACGGACGGCGTTGCCATTCTTATAGTAGAAAGCGGGGATGCATAGATGAGTCTGCCCGCATTTGCGATAAAACGCCCTGTCACAACCGTCATGCTGACGCTGATTGTGATTATTCTGGGCTTGATGGCGCTTGTCAACCTGCGTCAGGAGCTCATGCCCGAGATGAATTTGGGCATTGCCATGGTATTTGCAACATACGACGGCGCGGGGCCGGAGGAAATCGAGAGCCTTGTGACCCGGCCGCTCGAAACCGCGCTAAGTACCGTCTCGAACCTGCGGAACATCACGACGACCTCCTCCGCAGGCTCGTCGGTTGTTGTCCTTGAATTCGAGGACGGCACGGACATGGACAACGCCGCGCTTAACATGCGCGAAAATATCGATATGTTCCGCCCGCTGCTGCCTGACGGCGTAGAGCCGCGCGTCCTGCAAATCGACCCAAGCATGATGCAGAGTTTTGTAATCGGCGTAACGGGCGACTATGACATGGTTCGCTTAAAGAGCGTAGTGGACGACGAAATCGTCCGCAGAATCGAACGGTTGGACGGCGTAGGCTCGGTGACGGTAGGCGGCGGAGCAGAGCGCGAAATCAGCATAGAGCTTGACCCCGCGCGGCTTGCGGGGCACGGCATCGCACCCATGCAAATCGCCGGAATCCTTGCTCAGGAAAACGTCAACCGCCCCGGCGGCGCCTTGGTGCAAGGCGAGACAGAGTTGCAAGTTCGTACCGTAAACGAATTTCAGTCGGTGCATGAAATCGAAAACCTGCCCATCATCACACCGCGCGGCACGGTCATTCGGCTATCGGACGTTGCGCGGGTGGTGGACGGCTTCCGCGAGGTTACATCGTACTCGGTTATAAACGGGCGGCAGGGCGTTACGCTGTCGATTACGCAGCAGTCCACCGCCAACACTGTAGAGGTAGGCGACCGCATCCACGCGGAGCTTGCACGTATGGAGCGCGAGTTCCCGCAGTTGGAGTTCACTGTTATTTCCGATACTTCGCATTTCATAGTGACCGCACTCGGCAATGTTTGGGTAACGGTTTTTCAAGCGACGGCGCTGTCCATGCTGGTGCTGCTGCTGTTTCTCGGCAACGCGCGTTCGCCGCTGATTATCGGCGTTTCTATACCCGTGTCCGTGGTGGCGAGCCTTGCGCTTATGTATTTCACCGAAATGACACTGAACATGGTCACACTTAACGCGCTTGTTATCGGCGTCGGGCTTCTGATTGACAATGCGATTGTTGTGCTTGAAAGTATTTCGCGCTACGTAAACATGGGGCTCGAGCCTAAGGAAGCCGCAAGGAAGGGCGCGGAGGAAGTCGGCATGGCGATTACCGCGGCTACACTTACCACGCTTGCTGTTTTTGTGCCCGTGCTTTTCGTGACGGGCATTGCCGGGGAAATGTTCGGGCAATTGGGGCTGATACTGGGCTTTGCGATTGCTTCGTCGCTGATTGTCGCTATGACGTTTGTGCCTATGGCTTGCAGTAAGTTCATGCGTCCGCGCAAGCAAGCCACCACCCCGCTCGGCAAGGGCTGGGAAAAGTGGAACGCCGCCTACGAACGCTTTCAGGAGTGGTACGGGCGCGTTTTGACCTGGGCGCTTGGGCACAAGGTCATCGTGCTTGCCGCGTTCTTGGTTTTCTTGCTCGGCACAGGCTCCGTTATCGGCATGATGGGCATGGAGTTCATGGAAGAAATGGACACAGGCGAAGTCACGATTTCAATGAACGCACCGCGCGGCGGGCTGCTTGAAGAAACCAGCGCCCTTACCCAAACAATACTAGACCGCATAAGCGACATGCCGGAAGTTCAGGATATCTCCGTTACCGTAGGCGGTGGCGGCGGGCTTGCGGCGCTTTTTGGCGGCGGCGGCACTACTAACAGCTCAAACATCTTCGTGCGCCTAATCCCGCGCAACGACCGCCGCTCGGTAGATGATGTAATGGAAGAAATGCGGAACCGCATAGAACCGCTGCCCGGTGCAGAGTTCACCGTAACCGCGGGCGACTTCATGGGCGCGGGAATGATGGGCGGCGGCAACAGCGTCAGCTTCAACCTTTTCGGCGACGACATGGACTTGCTTGCGCGGACGGGTGACGAAATCGTCAACCTAATCTCGACCATTCCGACAATCCGCAACGCCGAAAGCTCCCTGCAAGCGGGCTACCCGCAGGCACAAGTCTCGGTAAACCGCCAGCGCGCAGGCCACTTCGGACTGCAAGCCTCGGCGGTGGCAAACACCGTACAAATGGCAATCGCAGGCATGACCGTAACACAATACCGCGTAGGCGGCACAGAAATCGACGTAGTAATGCGCTACCAGCCGGAGCGCCTGCAACACATCACCGACCTGCGGAACCTGATGCTCTCCACCCCCCTGGGCGTATCCATCCCGCTTTCCGAAGTAGCGGAAATCCTGGTAGAAGAAGGCCCCGCCTCCATCACAAAGCAGAACCAACGCCCATACATCACAATCAGCGCGGAATTTGTAAACACCGACCTGAACACAGTCACGCAGGAAATCGAAACCCTGCTTTCGACATACACCTTCATGGGCGGCATAACATACGAGTTCGGCGGCGCGTTTGAAATGATGATGGAATCGTTCGTATCGCTCGGAATTGCGCTTGCGCTTGGGTTCCTGCTGCTTTACATGGTTATGGCTTCGCAGTTTGAGTCGCTTGCGTACCCTTCGACGATATTGTTCTCGATTCCGGTAGCGTGGACGGCAGGGCTGTTCGGCATTTTCCTGATGGGCGGGAATATCAGCGTGGTTTCGTTTATCGGTCTGATTCTCTTGATGGGAATAGTGACAAATAACGGGATTGTTATGGTAGATTACATCAACACAAAGCGGCGCGAGGGCATGGAGGCGTTTGAGGCGATTGTATTTGCCGCAAAGGTAAGGCTGCGCCCGATTCTTATGACGACGATTACGACAGTGGTTGGGCTTATGCCGATGATGCTTGCTACGGCAGAAGGCGCGGAAATGCAGCAGCCGCTTGGTGCGATTATTGTTTTTGGGTTGTCGTTTTCTACTATGATTACGTTGATTCTTATTCCTGTGCTTTATATGATTTTGCATAATTTGAGGAAGCGGTTGGGGACGGAGTGATGATATGAAGCCTATACTAACTTAACCGTCCCCGCCCCAAGCACATTTTCAAGATTATCAAACAAGCTCTGACAGGGCTTAATCCCGCTTGCCGACACAAAGCGCTGCCTGCGCCCCTCGTCATATATTTTCACCTGCGTATCACCTGGAAACTCATGCAAAATGTTGGTCACAACCTGCATTTCGACCTGATGCTCGCGCGGGATTTTTACCCAAAAAGTCTTCGAAGGCGGCGCCAGTTCGTCGTAGAACTTGATATCATCGGCAATCAGCTTGGGCTCCTCGTCCTCGCGGAGGCTGACATGCCCGTTTATCACGACCACTTGGTCTGCTAGCAGCCTTGCGCCGAGCTTTTCGTAGAGCTGTGAAAACACAATGACTTCGACCTGCCCGTAGACATCTTCGAGGGTAACGAACGCCATAGGTTTGCCCGACGCGCGTGTGTACTTTATGCTGCGCGCGGCTACCATCCCGCCGAACGCCGCCTTTTGCCCGTCCTTTGCGGAAGCCACGCTGAGACTGGTACAGTTAGTGTACCTTCCAAGCACATCTTCATAAGAACGCAGCGGATGCCCGCTTATATACAGCCCAAGCGCTTCTTTTTCGGCGTTAAGCAAAGTCCGTTGGTCGTATTCTTGAAGTGCGGGTAGAACGTCCGTGTCGTCGGGCGCCTCCTGCCCGTCCATTTCAAATAAACTGACCTGCCCGTCAAAAGTTTGCCTGCGGCTCTGTGCCGCGCCGTCCATTATGCCCTTGTACACGGCCATGTACTGCACGCGCTTACCGCCAAGCGAGTCAAACGCCCCTGCCTTAATCAGCCCTTCCACGAAGCGCTTGTTCGCGTTATCCTTCATCCTCCGTATAAAATCCGTAAGGCTCTTAAACGCGCCGCCGTTTTCGCGCTCGGCTACAAGCGCGTCTATCGCGCCGCGCCCAACATTCTTAATCGCCGAAAGCCCAAACCGAATCGCATCGCCGGACACGCTGAAATTCCGAAATCCTTCATTGATATCCGGCGGCAGCACCTTAATGTCCATTTTGCGGCAGACCTGAATGTACTCTACCACCTTGAGCGTGAAATCCATAACCGAAGTCATAATCGCCGCCATGAATTCCACGGGATAGTAATTTTTCAGCCAAGCGGTCTGGTAGCCAATCATGGCATAAGCCGCCGCGTGCGGCTGCGGAAAGGCGTACCGCGCAAAATCAGCCATATCATCAAAAATCTGCACAGCCGCACTTTCTGGAATCCCGCGCTCCGCACAGCCGTCAAGGAAGTGAGTGCGTTCCTGTGCCATTACGTCAGCCTTCTTCTTGGACATAGCCCGTCGCACAAGGTCGCTGCGCGCAAGACTGTACCCCGCAAGCTTCCGCACAATCTTCATGACCTGTTCCTGATACACAATGCACCCGTAAGTAGGCTGCAAAATGTCCTCCAGAGCCGGATGAACGTAAGCGATTTCCTCCATACTGTGCCGCCCGCGGATGTATTTCGGGATGGAATCCATAGGCCCCGGGCGGTACAGGGCAATGCCTGCCATGATATCATCAAGCGACTCTGGTTTAAGCTCGCGCATAAAGGAAGTCATGCCTGTGCTTTCCATCTGGAAAATGCCCTCGGTCTTGCCCCGCGCAATCAGCGCAAAGACGGCGGGGTCATCGTAGCCAATCTCGTCCCAGTCGATGTGCCGCCCGTGCCTGCGCTCGATTTCCGTGACGGCGTTGCGGATTACCGTGAGGGTACGAAGCCCAAGGAAGTCCATTTTTAGGAGCCCGAGTTCCTCTACGGTGTTCATGGAAAACTGCGTGGTAGTAAGCCCGTCGGCCTGATACAGCGGAACGTACGTATCAACAGGCGCATCGCAAATCACCACACCCGCAGCGTGCGTGGAAGCGTGCCGCGGCAAGCCCTCCAGCCGCATGGACATATCAAGAAGCTCGCGGGTGTCTTCTTCCTCTTGGTAGGCTTTTTTCAGCTCCGGATTAAGTTCCAACCCCCGCGCAATGGTGATTCCAAGCTCAAAGGGTACCATCTTGGCCACCCTGTCGGCATCGGCGTAAGGCATAGCCATAGCCCGCCCGACATCGCGGATAGCCGCCTTGGCCGCCATAGTTCCAAAGGTGATAATCTGCGCAACGTGCGAGCTGCCGTATTTTTCCACAACATAATCAATGACCTCCTGCCGCCGCTCGTAGCAGAAGTCGATGTCAAAGTCGGGCATAGAAACCCGCTCCGGGTTCATGAACCGCTCAAACATAAAATCATAACGAACAGGCTCAACATCGGTAATACGCAGCGAGTAAGCAACAATGCTGCTTGCCCCCGAGCCGCGCCCCGGCCCCACCATTATCCCCCTGTCGCGCGCGTACTTGATAAAATCCCACACGACAAGAAAATACTCGGCGAAGCCCATGTCGTTAATCACACTAAGCTCATATTCCATGCGCTCGGTGTGTCTTTCAGCATCTGCGCCGTAGCGTGCCTTCAAGCCGTCCGCACAAAGCGCGGCAAGGTAAGCGGGCGGGTCAATGTACTGCGGTGGAAGCGGAAATTTCGGCAGTTTGTATTGGTTGAATTCGATTTCGACATTGCAGCGCTCTGCGATTACCTGCGTGTTGGCGAGCGCGGATTTTGCCTCGTCGGAATACGAGAACAGCTCGTGCATCTCCTCCGGCGATTTCAGGTAGAACTGCACGCCCTCGTAGCGCAGGCGGTCTTCGTCGTGGACGGTTTTGTTAGTCTGGATGCACAGAAGAACATCGTGCGCCTGCGCATCGTCGCGGCTTATGTAGTGAACATCGTTGGTAGCGACAAGCGGAATGCCCATTTCGCGGTGGAGCGCGATTAGCATGGGGTTCACGGTTTTCTGCTCGGCAAGCCCGTGGTCTTGCAGCTCAAGGTAGAAGTTGCCGCGCCCGAATATTTCGTCGTACAGCAGCGCTTCCTCGCGGGCTTTCTGTGGGTTGCCCTGAAGGAACGCGCGCGGGACTGAGCCTGCCAAACAGGCGCTTAGCGCGATTAGCCCCTCGGAGTATTCGCGCAGGATTTCGACGTCTACGCGCGGTTTGTAGTAAAAGCCCTCGGTGAAGCCGAGGGAGACGAGTTTGATTAGATTGCGGTAGCCTTGCTCATTTTCGGCGAGCAGGACTAGGTGTGTGTAGGCGTAGTCGCCTGTTTTGGTGCGGTCGTGGCGCGAGCCTGTCGCGACGTAGACTTCGCAGCCGAGGATGGGCTTGAGTCCGTTTGCCTTGACGGCTTTGTAGAAGTCGATAACGCCGTACATTACGCCGTGGTCGGTTATGGCAAGGCTAGTCATTCCCATGGATTTGGCGCGGGAAGCAAGCTCGGAGATTTTCGCCGAGCCGTCTAGGAGGCTGTATTCGGAGTGGATGTGTAGGTGGGTGAACATGGTTTATACCGCTTCTGCTTCGGAGGTGATTATTTCAATACTGGCGATTTCGTCTTCGGTGAAGCAGACTAAGTAGCCCTCGTTATTTTCCGGGTCAATCGTTAAATACCCCACACCATCAGGGTCGTCAAGCCATGAAGTATAATGACTGTAGCTTCCTGTCAGCACTTGTCCGTCTGTATCAACTATTTGTAAGCGCTGTCCTTTATATTCCCAGAGATTCATTCTTCTACCTTCTTTCCGCAGGAACGACATGTGTGCCTGTTCCGCTGTAATGTATCGTAAACCTGTTCGTGATATTTTTCTTGCCTGTCAGAATGTTAATGCATACACCTATATCTACGTCGGCTATTATGGTTTCTCTGTTGCTCCACTGCCCAATCTTTGAGCGTTCAAGATTTCCCGTACCGTGATACCTATCAACAAGCGCCTGCGCGTCAACCCCGTCAAGCAAATAGCTGCGTCCCTCAACATACTTGCTGCTGCCGCGGATATGCCTGTTTTGTTTTTCAGCATTGACAGTCTTATCAATTTCGCCTGATTTTATGCGCTTGCGGATATCCTCCATATCATACAACCTCAAACAACAAAATCAACACCGAAACTACAATCAAATAATAAGCAAAATACCGAAGCCTACAAGCCGCAACAATCCTAAGCATCAGCTTAATGGCCAAATACCCCGAAACCATCGCCGCCAAAAACCCCGCCGCCACAGGCAAAGTAAAAATCATATCCAAATCCGTATGCCCGGCGAAGACATGCCGCAGCTCTAGCACCGTAGCCCCGGCAATCGCGGGAATAGACAACAAAAACGAATAATGCAGCGCGGACTTACGCTCGACTCCGCGAACTACCCCGCCGAAAATCGTCGCGCCCGAGCGCGAGACTCCGGGGATAATCGCCACCGCCTGCATTAAACCGACAGCCACAGCATCCTTCCATGTGATTTCGTCGGTATTTTTCGGCCCATCTTTTAATTTATCGGTTATAATCATAATGACGGCTGTAAGAATAAAACCCCACGCAAGGAAATTCCCCGTGAAAAGCTCGTCGATGAAGTCGGAGAAGACTAGCGCAGCTATTACTGTAGGGAGCGTCCCAAGGAACAGCAGCAGGGTCATTTTTTGCAGAGGGTTTCTCACAAGCGACTTGACCCTGTCGTAGTAGACTACCAGTACCGGAATGAATGTCGCGATATGCACTACAACGCTGAACGTAAGCAGCCCTTCTTCCAGTCCGAAAAGCCGCTGAACGAGCAGCAGATGCCCGGAGCTTGAAATCGGAAGGAACTCGGTAAAACCTTGCAAAACGCCCAGGATGATTGCTTCAAAAATCGTCATGCCTGCCTCCTTGGTGGTATTATAGCACAGAAAGGTGAATTTTATATGAATAATATATTGCTTGTCGAAGATGATGAGCTGATAGCGGAGGGGCTGGTGTATGCGCTGCGCGAGGAGGGGTATGCCGTTGTGCATTGCCGCAGCGTGCGGGAAGCTGTGAAGGCGGCACACGAGCAGAGTTTTGACCTTGCGCTCCTGGACATGCAGCTGCCCGACGGTACGGGTTTTGATGTCCGAAGGGAGATGCCGGATGCTGCGGTGATTTTCCTTACGGTTGTGGATGACGAGGCCAGTATTTTGCGCGCGTTTGAGGGCGGGGCAGAGGACTATGTTACTAAGCCGTTTCGGATTCGCGAGCTGCTTGCGCGGGTGAAGCGCAGCTTGAAGCCGGTGCTTGGGGTTGGCGGCGTGACGATTGATGTTGCGGCGGGTAAGGCTTTTATTGATAACACGGCGGTTGAGCTTACCGCGCTTGAATACCGTCTGCTTTTGACTTTTGCCACGCACAGGGGGCAATTACTTTCGCGCATGCAGATTTTGGAGAGCATATGGGACTCGGCGGGCAGTTTTGTGGAGGACAATACGCTGACGGTTTATATTAAGCGGCTGCGCGAGAAGCTTGGGGATTCGCTTAATATCGAGACGGTGAGGGGGCTGGGCTATCGTGTGGATTAGCAGGGGAGAGGTGCGGGCGCTGTCGGACGGCATCCGCAAAATAATAGACGGCGAGGCCGTAGAGCTGCGCGACAACCAAGAAGGCGAGTGGAGTATACTCAAAAATGACATTCACACCCTGGCGCATCTGCGGAACGAACAGATGGACTCGCTGCAAAAGGAACGCAACGAAATGGCGCTTGCGCTTGTGAACATCTCGCATCAGATTAAAACGCCGCTGACTTCTATGCTTATCATGGCGGATTTGCTCGAGAATGCGCCGCAGGAGAAACGGACAGAGTTTCTTGCGAACATGAAAGCGGGGCTTGTGCGGATGGAATGGTTTGCCACTGCGCTTTTGAAGATTGCCAAACTGGATGCGGGCGCGGTGGAGTTTTCGGCGGAGAGGGTGGCGTTTAGCGAGTTGGCTAGGCTTGCGCTTGAGCCTTTGCAGATTTTGCTCGAGGTGAAGGAGCAGCGGGTTGAGGTTGAAAATGATGTGGAGCTGTATTGCGATAAGCGTTGGACGGGTGAGGCGCTGGGTAATTTAATTAAGAATGCATCGGAAGCTTCGCCCGTCGGCGGGGTTATTCGTGTTGAGTCGGGTGTTAATCCTGTCTGTAAGTGGATTTCTGTTACGGACAGCGGGGCGGGGATTGAGAAAAGCCGGGTGTATGGGCTGTTTAG
>Ga0209755_10002228_pt1 | contig 27102 bp, 21 predicted proteins | sample TergutCo191P1_FD_187301 | JGI IMG/M metagenome (GOLD analysis project Ga0209755, IMG submission 187301) | Cornitermes sp. P1 segment gut microbial communities from Petit-Saut dam, French Guiana - Co191P1 (SPAdes) (version 2) | ecosystem: Host-associated > Arthropoda: Insects > Digestive system...
TTTTGTCAAGCGCTTCAGGATAGTTTCGGAAAGATACAGGGGCAGGCGCCGCAGGTTCGGGATGAGGTTTAATCTTGTCGCAGGGATTTGCAACTATGAGCTCTCGTGTTGATTTCAGAACAGGTCTAATATACCCCATGTACGCATACCGTCTGGCTACAGTTCTATGGCCATAGTTAAGGCCAATGCGATTGCGGCCCATTCGTCCATCGCGAAAAACGACGCGGATCGCCTGTTCCGCATCCAGTCGGCGGCGATTAGGGAAATCGCCGCGTCGGGCGGCTGTGTTATAGTAGGGCGCTGCGCCGGTTATATTTTGCGGGAGCACCCCAATCTGCTTTCGGTTTTTATCAGGGGCAGGTTTAACGACAGGGTGCGGCGGGCCATCCAGACCTACAAACATGCGGAAAAAACCGCCGCTAGGGATGTTAGGAAAATTGACAAGCATAGGGCTAATTTTTACAAGTACTACACCGAACAACGATGGGGTGCCACCGATAATTACGACCTTGTGATAAATTCGTCTTGCACTGGCATCTCTGGTGCCATCACCGTGATAAAAGCCTTGTGTGATTGCGTAAAATAGGGGGTTAAGCCACTTGCAACGACAACGGACGGTTTAACCCGTACTTGCGAAAGGGAATGATCTTGGCGTTCAGCATGTCCGCCGTCACAAGCGTGTTCTTTACGATAGGACGTGACCTGCGCGCCAAAGTACCCAGGGTGCTCGCTCTAGATTTCTAGGCCAGCTACTCGAACGTAAAATCCAGGACGGCCTTTTCCGTCTCCGGCCTCTAGTGCCTTGGCGGGAAATCGTGCCTGTACCCGTGTCGCCCCGACCCCGACACCAGTGCGCGTAACGCGAGCGACTCTTGGCGCCCCCTGGATCGAGTGCTATAGGCAAGTGATCCGGCACCGCTTTTTCCTGCCCCTCCGTGGCTCTACTGGGGTGAGGGTTCGTGGTTCTTGTCAAGAAACCCCCTGATAACCGAAAGCCTGGGCGGATCTCATAGAACTGCTCACGTTAGTATCCTGTCCGCCAGAGCGCCTCGCTGGTATTGCCCGGCTCCTCGGCAGGTAATTTCTATGCCTATACACCCCGCCCCGTTGCGAAACCGCACAAAAAAGACTAGAATCAAACCATCGGCCAAACCAAACCACAAATAGCAAGGAGAAAAACATGCGATTAATCACACGCTCCGATTTCGACGGCCTGGCCTGCGGCGCCCTTCTGGAAGCCCTGGGTCTGGTAGACGAGTGGCTCTTCGTCCATCCCAAGGACATCCAGGACGGCCTGGTCGAGGCCACGGCCAATGACATCGTGGCCAACGTCCCCTACATCCCCGGCTGCGGGCTCTGGTTCGACCACCACTCCAGCGAGGAGGAGCGGCTCGGAAAGGACCTGAAGTTCGAAGGCGCCTCCAGGGCGGCCCCAAGCTGCGCCCGCGTCATATACGACTACTACGACGGCGACGAAAAGCTGGGGCGCTTCGCCGAGATGATGAAGTACGTGGACAAGATGGACTCCGCCAGCCTGACCGAGGACGAAATCATGAACCCCTCCGGCTGGGTCCTGCTGGGATTCCTAGTGGATCCCCGCACCGGCCTGGGCAGAATCCACAGCTTCACCGTCAGCAACCTCGACCTGATGAAGCAGCTATCCAAGGCGACCTTCTCCAAGCCCATCGAGGAAATCCTGGAGATGCCCGACGTCAAGGAGCGCGTGGACGTCTACTTCGAGCAGCAGCAGTACTTCATCGAGATGGTCGAGAAGTACGCCAGGACCGAGGGCAACGCCGTCTACGTGGACCTGCGCGACATCGAGACGATAAACGCCGGCAACCGCTTCCTGCTGTACACGCTGTTCCCAAAGCAGAACATTTCCGTCTGGATCGTGGACGGCAAGAAAAAGGTGAACACGGTAATCACCGTCGGGTACAGCGTCGTCAACAAGACCTCGTCGGTGGACGTGGGCAGCCTGATGCTGAAGTACGGCGGCGGCGGGCACAGGACGGTCGGCACCTGCCAGGTGGCCTACGGGGACACCGACAGGGTAATCCGCGAGATCGTCGCCGCCGTCAAGTAGCCCAGCCGTCGAGGAGAGCCATAAGCTCCCGCTCGAAGCCCTCCGGCCCGCCGTACCCTCCCCCTTGCGGGGATTCTTGGGGGGAGTCCTTCCTTTGCGGGGAAGGCTCCTTCTTGGGGGAAGGGGGCTCCCGCTCCAAGGGCGAAGTCCCGTCCTTTTGGGGCGGGGGCTCGCCCTCCCGGGACGGGAGACCCCAGGGCTGCCCCATCCCGCCGTCGTTGCGGTAGCTGTAGAAGCCCGTCCGCGAGAAAATCAGGTGGTCGATAAAGTGGAGCCCCAGGATTCCCGACGACTTGAGCAGGCGGTCCGTGATCTCGTCGTCCTCCGGCGAGGGCGACAGCTTGCCCGACGGGTGGTTGTGGGCAACCGCGAAGGCCGTGGCGCGATCCTGCAGCATGTCGGCGAAGACCTCCCTGGGGTGGACGATCGTGCGGTTGACAAGCCCCACCGTGACCACCCTGACCGCCAGAACCTCGTGAGCCCCGTTCATCGAGACCGAGATAAAACGCTCCTGCCTTCTGTCGGCGTAGTGGCGCACAAGGTCGAAGACGTCGGCCGGCCCCCCGGCCAGGCGCCCCTGGGCGCCCCAGCGACGCCTCCCGAACTCCAGCATCGCCGCGACGGCGCAGGCCCTGGATCTCCCCATCCCCCGAAGCCTGGAAAGCTCCCCCGGCGAGGGGACGCCCCCGCACCTGTCCAGGAGCTCCAGCAGATCCCCGGCCAGGTCGAGCACTCCCCTTCCCCTGGCTCCCGTGTTAAGTACGACGGCCAGAAGCTCGGCGTCGCCCAGCGATCTTGGCCCCATGTCCTCCAGCCTTTCGCGCGGACGCCGGGACGGCGGCATCTGGAGGGGACCCTCGGTCTTTTTCATGCCGCGACCCGCCCGCGCCTCGGCGAAGCAGTCGGCGTAAGTAACGTTGTTCTTCATACCCTTATACAAGGCGCGTTTTGCGGTCCCGCTTGGATCCCGAGGCCGAAATTTGCAAAAAAACGCACTCCGGGCCGGCCATTGAAATTCCCGGCGGAAATCCGTACCATGGATCCATGCCCCTGCTTACGGTCAAGGATCTTCGCAAACGTTTCAACCTGGAGGCGGGTTTCTTCGCCAGGTTCGGCAGCTTCGTCACCGCGGTGGACGGAGTGTCGTTCGCCGTCGGCAAAAACGAGTCCTACGGCCTGGTCGGGGAGTCCGGCTGCGGCAAGACGACGACGGCCCGGATGCTGGTGCGGATGTACGATCCCGACGCCGGGAGCGTCGTTTTCCACCGCGAGGACGGACCTGTGGACATAGGCGGCCTGCGGGGAAGGGAGCTAAGGCGGTACAGGCAAAGGGTAAAGTACGTCTTCCAGGATCCCGCCAGATCGCTGAACCCAAGGATGAGCGTCCACGACGTGCTGGTGTCGGGCTTCCTGTGGTCCGGGGAAAACGCCCGCCTCCGCCTGGGAAAGGCGGGGCTAAGGGAAAAGGCGGCCGCCGCGCTTGAGGAGGTGGGCCTTTCGGCCAGCGACCTGGACAAGCGGCCCTCGGAGTTCTCCGGCGGGCAGAGGCAGCGCATCTCGATAGCCCGCAGCCTGCTGCCGGGGCCGGAGCTCCTTATCTGCGACGAGGTGGTCTCCGCGCTGGACGTGTCGGTGCAGTCCAGGATCTTGAACCTTCTGCTGGACGTGCGCGAGAAACGGGTTCAGGAGAACAGGTCCATGTCGTATGTTTTCATCGCCCACGACCTGAAGGTTGCCTGCCACTTTTGCGACCGGATAGGCGTGATGTACTCCGGACGCCTGGTCGAGGAGGCCCCCGCCGCCGGCCTATGGAGCGAGTGCCGGCACCCCTACACCAGGATGCTGTTCTCGGCCGCCACCGGCCAGGGATCCCCTTTCCCCCGCCAAGAGGGTAACCGTCCCGGCAGCCCGCCAGAGGAGCCCGCCTGCGCCTTCGCCCCGCGCTGCCCCCTGGCCACGAAGGCCTGCCGCAGCGAGGAGCCCCCGGTGACCGAGGTCGCGCCGGGGCATACGGTCAGGTGCCACCTGGGCGCTTGAACATTTCCAGGGTTTAGTGTAGGCTTTGGTTCCGGGGCGCGTAGCTCAGCTGGTTAGAGCGCCACGTTTACACCGTGGATGTCCGGGGTTCGAATCCCTGCGCGCCCATAAGGTCAGTTCCTGAACAGGCCGAAGGGAATGGTGTTGTCCCCGGCCTCAAGCCTTCCCGGCCGCGCGGAGTATTCCACCCAGTCGTCGCCGCTCCAAACGTAAAGGTGGACGCGGTAGGCTCCAGGGTTCGCGACAAGGGAAAAGGTCGCCGAGGGGCCGGCCGCGTGTTCCGCGGTCGAGCCGAACCACCCGCATGATCCGTCCCACAGCGAGATGCTCCTTTCCCAGTTTTCGTAGCGTGCCGGGATTCCCGTGACCGTTATCGTCAGGACGCCCTGCAGGACGCCGTCCGCCATCTCTATCGTGTGGCCCGCCGAGGGCAGGTCGCCCAGGGGCGTAAACGCGCCACCGTCGAAGGTGCCGTGCTGGGCCCTGGCCGTGCCGTAGGCGTTCAGGGGGGTGCCAAGATCCGCCATGTTTCCCACGAACCGCGACACGTTGTCGCCGGTAATTGTCCCGTCGCTCATCAGCAGGGTTCCGCCGCCCGGCCGGTAGCCGCCGACGTGCACGCCGCCGCCGCCCGCCCAGGTCGCGGCATAGCTGACGGCCATGTTGCGAGCGATCACCCCGCCACGCATGGCGAACAGGCCGTTATCGATGCAGGCGACCATCACCCCGCCGCCCCGGGCCCAGATATGGCTGGCGGCCGTGTTGTCGAGGATTACCCCGTCGTACATGACGAAGGTGCCGGCGACGAACACGCCGCCGCCTTCCCGCGCGGCCGTGTTGCCGCGGATTCTCCCGCCGCTCATCGTAAAGGTTCCGTCGGGGCCGACGAACACGCCGCCGCCTTCCCGGGTGGCGGCGTTGCCGTGGATTTCCCCGCCGTTCATGGCGAAGCCGCCGTGGACGTTCACCCCCGCGCCCCGGGCGTCGGCCCGGGTGTTGCCCGTGATGCTCGTCCCGGCGTTCATGACAAGGTTCCCGCCGCCCTCCACGAACACCAGGGGCGCGGCGTTGCCGTCCGTCCCCCTCAGTATGACGTTGCCGTCCAGCACCAGCGTGACACCCGGGCCCACGCTGAACAGGCTCCCGTTTCCGCAAAGGCTTACGGTGCGCGTTTCCCCGGCGCCACGCAGGACGATCGTTAGGTTCTCCCTGCCGACGGGCAGAGCCGCCCTGGCGGGGGTAAGGTACTCGTCGCCGTTCACCTCGACGGTATACACGCCGCCGTCCAGGGCGAAGCTCCGCAGCCGGGCAAGCTGCCTGCCAAGGCTGCCCTCCGGCGTGGGCGCCGTCACCGTGACGGTCGCCACCTGGTACGCGGAGGCGTCGAAGATCGAGGCCGCGCGTACCGTGAGGGCTTCGGCCATCTCGTGGGGCGACACGGTCAGGACGCCGTCGCCGCAGATGTAGGTGTCCCAGTGCTCCTCCCCCTCGAGCGTCCAGGTGACGCCCTGCGGGATTTGGCCGGTTCCGGCAAGCCTGGCGGTAAACCTCTGCCTTTCGCCCTTCTCGACGTCCACGGTTTCAGGGCTCACCCCAATCCCGGTCACGGCCGGGAGCGGCACTACCCCGCCGGTCACGCCGTAGACCGCCATCGAAAAACCGATCAGCACCACGAAGGCGCTGAGAAACGATTTCGTGCGTTTTTTCACGGAAACTCCTTTGCGCGATCGCCTGGATCACCTGGGCAAAGGCAACGCTGTATCAGTCGGTGAATTCGACGAAGTCGCCAAACGTCACGGTGTTGGCGCCGGGGGTAAGGCTAAGTGACCATATGCGCCAGTGCCCGTCCGTATTCTCGTTCCAAAGACTCAGGATTGCGTCGTAAAGCCCCGCCCCGCCGGAAAACGTGACGGTCAGCGAACCGTCCGCCACGACGCCAGCATGGGAGCCAAATTCCGCGCCATTTTCGCCCCAAAGGGATATCCCGCCCCGGCCGTACCGGCCGGGTATGTCCCAAATCGTTACCGTCATTTCAGTGTCCCCGGCCACGGGTGCGATTACCGGTGGGGGGGCGAGGGCGAGACCGCCGTCCCCCGGATCGTGGCAGGAAAGCGCAAGCATCGTCACGGGCGCAAGCAAAAGAAGCCGTGCAAACTTAGTCAAGTAAAACCCCTTCGACCTCCCCATCCATCGAGCGGGCCGCCGTAAGGGCGGCCCGCTCGCGGGGACAAGGAAAAGCCAACCTATGGAAGATCGCCAGTAACAGACCCTTATAGAAAATGCTAACAAGGGCGGAGCAAGTCAAGGGAAAAAGTTCGATCGAAGGGGGTTTCTTGCGACGGCGTGTCGCTCAGGAGCCCAGAACCCTGCCGATTTGATCGGCGGCGTGGCGTTTGGCGGCCTCGAGGAGTTCGGGCGGGGACAGTTCGGGCCAGCGGCGGCCCAGCGCGGCCATCTGGGGAAGCAGGGTCGCGAAAACCTGCCCTGACCCGGCGTCCGGGTATCCGCCGGTCCAGGACGGCAGCGCCTTTAGGTCCCGCAGGTACCCTTTTAGGAACTCGGCGGCCCCCATAAAGGGCTTTCCAGGGGCGAATCCAACGGCGGGGGGGGACGCGCCGCGGGCGATGACGGGGATTCCAAGCCCGGGCATTACAGACACCTCCGCCGCCATCCCGGACGCCTTTCGCTCGAAGCCCAGGCGGTAGGATCGCATCGTGGCCGTCTCGTACCGGCGGGGGGAATCGGGCGGAAGGAAGGGGACGCGGAAAAGGAAGGCGGAAACCTGGGCTTCCAGGGCGGAAAACCGGTTCTGCCGCCTTTCGAAATACGGGAACACGTAGGTACCCCTGGCGTAGATTTTGCCGCCGGGATAGGAAAAATCCGCGCCCAACACGGCAATCCTGGTCGCGCCCAGGCTTTCGGCAAGGGACAGGCAGGCGAACGTGACGTTGCCGCCCGAGGTGTCCAGCACGGGAAGCGGCGCCCATTTCCGGCGAAGGTATGCGGCCAGGGGGTGCCCGCCGCAGAAAAAGACCGGGCGGCCTGAAAGGCTCGAAAGCAGTGGCGGGCTGGCGATGTCCAGAAAAAGCGGAATCCCCCGGCAGGCCGATCCCATAAAGTGGTGGTAGCTTACGTGCTGGCAGTCCATCGAAACGACGGCGTCCGGCCTTAGCCCACGGTGCGCCAGCGCGGGAAGGGCGGTGTCGGTGCTTATGACGAACGGTCCCCCGTCGCCCCGCCCCTTCCGCTCTAGCAGGAACGGTATCTGCGCGTCCAGGGAGGGGCCAGCGGCGCAAATCGCCGCCTCCCGAACGGGCGGCAGATCCAGGGGGGGGCCGGCCCGGAAGGCCATGACGTTGCGGATTATGTTCGAAAACCAGCGGGTGCCGAAGTGGGCCTGGACGGAATAGTCCGCGGACACCTTTTCCACGCCGCGCCGCAGGGCATCGCCCGCCTCGTCGAAGCTCCGCTTGTCCTGCTCGGTCCTGGCCCTAAGCGGCAGGATTCTTATGCCGCCGCAAAGGGCCGGGCGGTAAAGCTCCAGCACGGCGCTTTCGACCAGGGCGGGGGGGGGATCCACCAGCAGGGTCAGGCGGGGATCGCCCAGGATGCCGGAATAGTCGCACCCACGAAAAAGCCCGGCGACGCCGTCGATGCCGTAGTCGATTACCAACACGCCAAAGACGCCGGGCAAGCCCAGCGCCGCCGCCGGGGCGAAGCCGGCGCCCAGACCCAGGAACACGACGAAGCCGCCCCCCGGGGAGGCGGAAACAAGCCGCTCGGCCTCCCTTTTCGGATCCACGGTGGAATGGAGGGGTCGGGCGACGCCGGAAACGCCAAGGATGGCCGGCACCGTCTCGCCGGATCGGGTTTCCCGAAACCCGTACATGTCCCGGCCGGTTCCGGCGGCCCTAAGCCTGGCGCAGAGATCAGGGTTTCGCGGGGAAAGAGCCCGGAGGTTTCGCTCGAACCTATCCATGGTACCGCCGGGCGACATCCCGCAGGGCCCCGGCCAGATCCCCGGCCAGGGATCGGGAACGACCGGGAAACAGCAGGGGGGCAAGCTCGGCGGCAAGGGGCTCGGCGCGACCGGGATCCCCAAGCGCGGCGACAAGCGCGTCCAACGCGCGCCTGCACCTTTCCGAGGGAAGCCCCGCCAACGGGACAGCCCGGAAATGATCCCCGGGCCGGTCGCCGAGCCTTCCCGCCATGCCAAGCGGAGGCCCGTCCACGAAAACCCCGTGGCCGCCGCCCAGGGAAAAGACCCGCCCTCGCCATGACGCCAGCCGGCTCCTGAACCAGGCGGCATAGACGCCGTGGCTTCCCCCCGCCCTTATTCCGCCCGCCCGGACAAAGGCCTGCGAGTACACCGGCCGCAGGCGCGAGGCCGTGCCGAAAAACAGGTGGTCGAAGCCGTTGGGCCGCGCGTGGCTCCTGATGTCCCGCACGGAAAGATCCACGCCGGCCAGGAAAACGCCGCCAGTGCCCAGGGAAAGGGCGAGCTCCAGGGCCGACGCCGTCACCGTCCCCCGCTGGGGGACAAGCGCGGAGGGAACGCCGGCCGCGCCAAGAGCCAGGGTCTGCCAGAGGCTGCCGTCGCCGATGGGAAGAACCGGGCCTTCCAGGCAACGTGAGGGAACCGCGGCGGAAAGGGCGCAGGCCAGCCTCGGCGGCGCGCCCGGGCGAAAACACGCGTGCATGTGCGTAAGCGCCCAGCCGCCGCCGTCCGTGCCAATCGCCATGTCCGGGCTTATCCCCCCGGCCGCCAGCGCGGGCAGGGACGACGAGGCGGCCAGAACGAAAACGCCGTCCCTGGCCGCGCGGATCCCCGGCAGGGATTCCTCCAGGCTGGGGCCCGAACCGGTGACGACAATCGGCATGTCCATTGGTCTGTAAAGAAGCACGTCCCGCATAAAGGCCAGGTTGCGGAAAAAATTACGCACCCATCTTCTGCCGAAGGCCGCGACGGTCCTGCGGCCCGCCTCCGCGCGTTTTATGAATTCCGCGCTTTCGCGGACAAGCCCCAGGCACGCCTCCCCGTAGACGGACAGGCTCGGCCTCCACTCGATTATGCGCGCCGAGGCCCACTCGGGGATCTCGCTTTCAAGGAATTCCTGCACGGTTTTCCCGCAGTCCGGGTACCAGGCCGGAACGCCCGGGCGAAGATCCCCGAACTCGCGGAAAGCGGCGTCCGCATGGAGAACCACGGCCTTGCCGTTCGGGCGGTGCCTGCGAAGGGATTCGACAAGGTACCCCATGCCCGGCTCGACGAGGACAAAAAAATCGACGTCTTGCCCGGGGTCGAGCGCCTGGATATAGCGATCCGCCTCGGCCTGGGGGCGGTACCTGGAATGTAGCCGCCCGACGGCGTCGGGCCCGTTCATGAAAGGCGGGAATACAAGGCGTCGAAGGCGGCGGAAGGCGAATCGGAGGTAAACTGGAAGGCCACGGTGGATCCGGTGCTCTTGGAAATCCTGTGGGAAAAAAGTTCCATGTCCAGATCGCCGGGAAGCAGGACAAGGCAGTTCCCGTCAGACAGGTTTTCGCACACCGCGCCGTGGCAGGCCGCCATATCCTCGATTTTGCCGGAAAACCCCTTCCCCCCGCCGTGCCTAAGAACGACGCAGTGGAACAAAGGAGCCTCGTGGTAAAAACCGGTGATAGCGGCCATAACGCTTTCGGGATCGCCGGGGGTGTCACGATCGACCCTGGCGGCGCCGACCTTATCCAAAAGACCCATTACTGCACCAGTCCCAGTTCCTTGAAAAGTTTCCGGTAGGTGTCGAAATGGTCGGATTTGGCAAATTCCTCGATTTTGTCCTCGGGCAGGGATTCGAGAAGCTGGTCCATGTAGGCCAAAACGTCCTTCAGATCCCTTTTCAGGTCGGGGGAAATACCGGCCGTGTCAGGGTCGGCCGCCTCGGCTTTCCCGGCGGCGGCGGTTTTCGCGGCGGGGGGCGGCGGGGGAATTTCCTCGTCCCCCTCTATGGCCTCAAGATCGTCGTCGGAAGCCAGGGCCTCCTCGGCGTCAACCTGGAAGCCCTCCGGGATTTCCCGCACAAGGGTCGAGTCCTCTATGGACACGTCGTCGATTTCGAAGCTTTCCATGTCGCCCATTTCCAGCGAAATGTCCTCGAAGATCGGCTCGTCAAGCATCAGGTCGTCGGAGGTAAGGGTTTCGTCGTCGCCGTCATCGTCCAAGGGCGGGACGTCCACGGCAGGTGTCCCGTCGTCCAAAGACAACCCGGCGGCGGCTTCCGCAGGCCCCTCCCCGGCAGACTCCCCGTCATCCGCGGACAGCCCAGTGTCCGAAGCGTCGTCGTCATCATCATCGTCAAGGGAAATTTCCTCGTCCGGAGTGTCGGGCGCGGCATCCCCGGCGGGCGCAGATTCGTCGTCCAGGGCGCCATCCTCGTCCGGGGGCGGCGTGTCGTCCAGCAACATTTCCTCGCCCAGGAAAGGCTCGCCGTCCAGGGACAGTTCGTCGTCGCCCAGGGAAAGCCCGTCACCCAGGGACAATTCGTCGTCGCCAAGGGAAAGCCCGTCGTCCAGGGACAGTTCGTCGCTCAGGGAAGGCTCGCCGTCCAGGGACAGTTCGTCGTCGTCCAGGGAAAGCCCGTCATCCAGGGACAACTCGTCATCCAGGGACAATTCGTCATCGCCCAGGGAAAGCCCGTCATCCAGAGACAGTTCGTCGTGGCCCAGGGAAAGCCCGTCATCCAGGGACAGTTCGTCGTGGCCCAGGGAAAGCCCGTCGTCCAGGGACAACTCGTCGTGGCCAAGGGAAAGCCCGTCGCCTAGGGACAGTTCGTCGCCAAGGGAAAGCCCGTCGTCCAGGGACAATTCGTCGTCGTCCAGGGAAAGCCCGTCATCCAGGGACAGTTCGTCGCCTAGAGAAAAGCCGTCGCCCAGGGAAAGCCCGTCATCCAAGGACAATTCGTCATTGCCCAAGGAAGTCCCGTCGTCCGCCGGCAGATCGTCGTCCAGGAAGAACCCGCCGTCCGGGGACGGCGGCGCGCCATCGGTTTCCGCGATTCCCGACTCGGAAAGCATCCAGGGCGACATGGAGGGATCCCCGTCGTCAAACGAATCCCCGAAACCAACGCCTTCGCCGGGCTCCCCGACCAGGGGCGCCTCCTCGCCCTCAAGGTAACTGCTGTCCTCCGGCGGGGGCGTAAGCGGATCCGCGCCGTGCATACGAAGGTCGCGAAGCTCGTCCACGTCCTCCAGCATGTCCGGCGAGGGAAGGTCGCCGGCAAAAGCCCCGAAAATATCGTTTTCCCCAATGACCGCCCCGCTGTCGCCGGTAAGGAAGTCAAGATCCGTGTCGAAAACACTGTCCCCAAGGAACCGGTCCTGTATGTCGACCTCCCCTTCCCCGGCGGCGGCCTTTTGCCGCGAAAGCTCCTTCAGCGCCGCCTCGTCCTCGTCCCGCAGGGAATCGCCCAGGATGCCGCCGGCGCCGAAACCAGAGTCGTCCTCGCCTGACAGGCCGGACGCCAGGATGTCGTCCATCTCGCTGTCCGTAAGGGCGATTTTGCCGTCGTCCTCGCCGGAGAAGAACCCGCCGTCCATGTCCCCGGCCTTTACGCCGCGATCCCTTTCGGCGCGGATTTCGGCGAACTCCTTTTTCATGGTGTCAAGCTCGGACTTAATCGACGACAGCTCGCCGGCCAGCTTGAGCAGGAGCTGGCCGGACGCCGCCTCGTCGGTACCCCCAGAGCCGGGGGCAAGGTCGTCCCCGTCAAAAGGGCTTTCCGTAAAATCGGCGGTCTCGTAGGATCCGGGGACAAAATCGTCGTCCCCGAAACCTTCGGCGAAGCTGCCTATGGCAAAGCCCCCGTTGCCGAAGGCCGGGTCGCCGGGCATCCCAATGTCGCCCATGTCGAAAGGCACGGCGTCATCGCCAAAGTCCGCGGCACCGGCCATCTCCGAGGATATATCCTGCGGCTCGCTTTTTACCCACACACCGTAAGTTTCGAGTTCCCCGGCCGAGTGAACCTTGCCACGATCGGATGAAGAAGATGATTTTTTTTCAAATGCCATGAACTGCTCCCATTTGGTTAATACCTTAGACAACGCGCACTACTTTCCTGATTATCGGAAAAAATGGGCATTCCCAATAGCTCATTGAACTAAAGTATATATGGCGATTTTGCGATTGTCAATCTACGCGCGACGATTTACGGGCAGCGGGAAACCGCGCTTCGTTCCGTACTTTCACAATCGGCCGGTTTGGAGTATAATAGTGGAATGAGACTACCTACCGCCGCCATGGCCATACTGGCCGCCCTTTCCGTGCTCTCCTGCGCAAACTCCAACCCCGTAAGAAGGCCCCCGGGAATGGTGGCCGACATGGACCCGATCCCCGCCGGCACGGTCTACGCCCTTTTGGACAGGCCGCTGGGAAGGGGGCTGAACACGGTCACCATGGAAACGGTCTTCCATCCCAGGCTGAACGCCGTCTCCCTGGAATTCAGGTACGAGTTCGTAACCTTCCGGCAGTTCTGGGACGAGACCGGCAGGCGGCAGTTCGCCACGGCCCTGGAGCGCTACAACGCGGACTTCGAGGCGCGGGACCTGGGCAGGCAGCACAGGCGGACCAGGAACGCCTACGGGAGCGTGGCCGGGCGGCTTGAGTGGCAGACGGCGAGGTTCACCATGAACCACGTCGCGTACCCGACCATAGAGATTGGCTACAGGTTCAGGGAGAACACGCCCTTTTTCTCGACCCTGATGCGCCCGGCCAGGGCGGAGGAAACCCTGGAGGCAGGTACAGGGCGGGCCGAATCGCGGCAGATCATCATGCATTTTACCCGCGCCCAGGCCGCCGACCTGGCAAGGATATTCGACCAGGCCTACCTTATGGGGCTGGCCGGACTGCACGGCGCGCCGGGGCTAGCCGGGACGCCGGATGATCACCGGGAATTCATCGACGAATATGAAGGGTTGATCGACGATTAGTATTATGCTACAACTAACGAAGGTGATTATGTATGGGTACTTTACCGGCTAAAAAAATCGCGGCTTTTTACGAGACCTTCAAGGGGATAGACATAACCTTTACCAAGGACATGATCCAGGTGACGGGCCTTATCCCCGAGCAGGTGCACCTAAAATGCGGCAGCAATTTCTGGCCCTGCGTCTTCTTCGCGACATCCTTCCAGGGCGCGAAGGTCGTCGCCAACATCAAGTCCGGCATCGTGGACAAGCTGAAGCAGGCCAACAACATGGTCAGCCTGCGCCTTAGCTTCAGGAACGCGGAAAGGGACACCCCGGTAACCTTTTTCGTGGCGGGCCGCGTCCTTAGCCTGTCCCCCTACAGGGGATCCAAGGAAGTCGTCCTTATGGGGATCCAGTTTACCCAGCGCCCGCCGGACGACTTTATAGAGATCATCGGGCGGGTGCTCGACGCGAACGTGAACTCCGCCAAGCGCAAGGACGAGCGGCTACTGGTCAACGAGGAAACCCAGCGGAAGCTAAAGCTGCTTTCCAGGGAGGCCGTGGTCTTTATCCAGAAGGTCCCCCGCCGCTGCATAATACGGGACGTGTCCTTCTCCGGGTCCAAGCTGATAATGATGGGCGTAAGCAGGTTCCTTCTGGAAAAGGAGGCGACCCTTCGCGCGGACTTCGACGACCCCAGGGAAAGCTTCCTGCTGCCGGGCAAGTTCGTCCGCTCGGAAGGCGTCGAGGGCAAGCAGGGCATGGTGGCCCTGGCCATGTCGTTCGACGACGCGCAGGTTCCCATGGGCTACAAGATACGAATCAACGAGTACATCAACTCCACCAGGGCGGACAGCCGCTCCGTGCAGCCGGCAAGGTAAATGCACCAGGAGCGCCTCCTCTTTCTTTCCGTCCCGGAAAGCCTCCGCGGGCGGATCTCGGACCTGGTGGGGGACTCGGGCGGCTTTTCCATAGACCCCGACATACCCCTGCCCGTGGAAATCCCCGAGGGCGGGATAACCGACGCGAAGGCCGTCCTGGAGAGCCTGTCCTGGGAAATGATCGTCTCTGGAATGCTCAGGGTCGTGGCCGCCGGCGAGGCCAGGCCGGACTGGATCGACTACTACCGCAGTTTCGTCCTGGCGCTGCGCCCCGCCATCCTGGGCGAGTTTACCGAGGCGGCGATTATAAAGGCGCGAAACGGCGAGTTCGGCCTGGCCCTGGAAATACTCGATTCCCTGCGGGGGCTGTTCCCCGGCTCGCCCACCGTCAGGCTCAACCGGGCCCTGGTCATGGAGCAGCGGGCCGATTTCCTGGAGCGGCACGGCAAGCCGGAAGCCCAGGCCGCCTTTGGGGCCGCCCGGGACGCCTACGAGGAGGCCATGTCCCTGGAGCCCCCCTTCCCCGACGCCTGGTTCAACGCCGGCTTCTTCTTCCTTGGCAGAAAGGACTTCGTCCGCGCCAGGGAATGCCTTTCACTGTACGCCGGCCGGGACGGGGACGAGGATCCCCTGCCCGGCGACGACGCAAAAAAAAGGCGCGCCCGGGCGGTCGTCAGGGAAATCGACGCCAGCGGGCTCGAGGACGAAAGCTTCAGGGAGGCCTACGCGCTCGTTCGCGACGGGAAGGAGGAGGCGGGGATGCAAAGCGTCCGCGGCTTCATCGAGAGGCGGCCGGAGGTATGGAACGGCTGGTTCGTCCTGGGCTGGGCGCTCCGCAGGCTTGGCCGCTGGGCCGACGCCGCGGCGGCCTTCGAAAGGGCGATCGAGCTGGGCGGCGGCAACAGCGACACCCAAAACGAGCTAGCCATCTGCCTTATGGAAACCGGGGATCTAAAGGGGGCGCGACGGCTGCTCGAATCCGCCCTGCGCGACGACTGCGAGAACGTAAAGATAATCTCTAACCTGGGCGTCCTGGCCATGAAAAGCGGCGACGGGGACCAGGCCGCGGCGTTCTTCCGCACCGTCCTGGAGCTCGATCCGGAGGACCGGCTAGCCAGGAGCTACCTGGGGGGCTAGGGAAGGGCCAGCTCCAGCACCTCCTCGAACCGGTCCACGGGGTGGAAAGTGATCCCCTTTTTCACGTAGTCGGGAATCTCGTCCAGGTCGCGCTCGTTCTGCCTGGGAATGATTATGCGCCTGGCCTTGTTCCGCCGCGCCGCGATGGTCTTTTCCTTTAGGCCGCCTATGGGCAGGACGCTTCCCGTCAGCGAAAGCTCGCCGGTCATCACCAGCCTGTCGGCGACGACCTCGCCGCGCACCAGGGAGACAAGCGCGGTGGCCATGGTTATGCCGGCGGAGGGCCCGTCCTTGGGGGTCGCGCCCTCGGGGATGTGCAGGTGGACGTGGTTTTTGTCGAACCACTCCACGTCCACGCCGTAGTTTTCCACCGCCAGCTTTCGGGCCACGGTCATCGCGATGGCCGCGCTCTCCTTCATCGTGTCGCCCATCTTGCCGGTAAGGGTAAGCCCCTCCTTGCCCGGGACCGAGGTCGCCTCGATCACCAGCGTGTCGCCGCCCATGCTCGTCCAGGCAAGCCCGACGGACATCCCCGGAAAGCTCGCCTTTTTGACCTCCCCCTCCGGAAAAACCGGCCTGCCCAGGTGCCTCTCGACCAGCCTCTTGTCCAGGGAGAACTGGGGCGGCGCCGGTTCCGCGTCGGCGGCCTCCCCCGCCTCGACGATCTGCTTGGCCAGCTTGCGGTGTATCTTGTCCAGGTTCTTCTCGAAGTTACGCACCCCGGCCTCCCGCGCGTAGGCGTTGGCGATGTGCAGAAGGCTGTCCTTGGTGTACCTTACCTGCCTTTTGCGCAGCCCGTTCTTTTCCAGGCTCTTGGGAATCAGGTAGCGCCTGGCGATTTCCAGCTTTTCCGCGTCGATGTAGCCCGGAAGCTGGATGACCTCCATGCGGTCCAGGAGCGGGGCCGGAATCGTGTCCAGGGTGTTCGCCGTGACGATAAAGAAGATCCCTGATATGTCGAAGGGAAGGTCCAGGTAATGGTCCCTGAACGTCGAGTTCTGCTCCGGATCCAGAACCTCCAGAAGCGCGCTGGCCGGGTCGCCCTGGAAGCTCGCGCCCATCTTGTCGATCTCGTCAATCATGAACACCGGATCCCTGGTCTTGACGATCTTGAGCCCCTGGATGATTTTCCCGGGCATCGCGCCGATGTAGGTCCGGCGGTGGCCCTTGATCTCCGCCTCGTCCCGCATCCCCCCCACCGAGAACCGGAAGAACTTACGGCCCAGGGCGCGGGCAATCGAACGGCCAACCGAGGTCTTGCCCACGCCCGGGGGGCCGACAAGGCAGACTATAGAACCCTGCGGAACGGCGGCCTCCCCGCCGTCCGCGGCGACCCTTCCCTTGGGCTTGGCGGCACCCCGCAGCTTCAGCACCGCCAGGTACTCGACGATGCGGTCCTTGACGTCCCTGAGCCCGTAATGGTCCGCCTCCAGGACCCCCCGCGCCTTCCCCATGCTGAAGGTCTCCGGCTCCGGATCCCCCCAGGGAAGGCTGACGATCATGTCCAGGTAGTTGCGCGTCACGATGAACTCGGCCGAGTTCGGCTCCATAAGGCTGAACTTTTCCAGCTCCTGCTCGACCGACTCCTTCGCCTCGCCGGCGAAACCGAACGAGTCGATTTTCTCGCGGAAGCGCTGGTAGTCCGAGCTTTTCGCGTCGGTCGTCATCCCCAGCTCGCCCTTGATCGCCTTCAGCTCCTCCTTCAGGAAGTACTCGCGCTGGGACTTCTCGATTTTCTCGTTTATCTCGCGCTGGATCTTCTTCTGGATGCGCAGAAGCTCCTGCTCCTTCTTGATGTACACCAGCACCTGCTCCATGCGCTTGCGGACGTTGACGATCTCCAGCACCTTCTGCTGCTCGGCCTTGTCGATGTTCAGGATGCTGACGATGAAGTCCGCGATCTTGCCCGGATGGTCGATGTTGATCATGTTCAGGCGCATTTCCTCGGAGAACAGCGGGTTGTTTTCCGAGATCTGCTTCATCTCGGAGATTAGCGCCCGGGTAAGGGCCTTTACCTCGCTGGTGTCGTCCTCCTCGTCGTCCAGGTACTCCACCGCCGCGACGATGGGGTTCCTGGCGTGCAGGGTCTTCTTTATCCGGAAGCGCTTGAGCGTGGATATGAAAATGTTCGTCCCGCCGTCCGGCAGGTTGATTTTCTTGACGATCTTCGCCGCCGTGCCCACCCTGTGCAGGTCGTCGATGGAGGCCGTCTCCGTCTCGTTCTCGAGCATCACCAGCCCCACCATGCCGTCGCCGGCGACGACCTCCTCGACGACCTTTACGTCGGCGGGGTTGCCTATCATTATCGGGGTAAAGATCCCCGGAAAGATCGGGCGGCCCATAAGGGCGACAAGCGGCAGCTTAGGGGGAAGGACGTGTTCAATGGGTATTATTTGGTCTGACATAATTGGCTACCGCTATAGTATCGCAGAAACGGCCGGAAAATGCAACAAAGCCTAGGCCAAAAGCTTAATCCTGGCCAGGACGCTCTCCAGCCTGTCGCTGTTCAGGACCGCCCGGCGGTACCCGCCGTCGCCGAGCCTCTCTATCTCGTAGCCGCCCCTGGTCACGAACTTTTTGCTGTTCCCCTCGACGAACCAGTACACCAGGGATATGTCCCCGGCGCTAAGCTCTATGGCGTTAAGCCCCTTGTTGCCTATGGCGCACCCGGAGTTGAACAGGCAGGGGACCGGCATCTGGTCGCCGTACAGGCTCAGGCTCTGGCGCAGCATGTCCCGGCGCTCCTTTTTTTTCAGCTTGCCCAGCTCGCGGCGAAGGGACTGTACCTCGGCCTCTATCCTCCCCTGCTCCTCCCCGGACGCGAAGGGGTACCTTCGGCACAGGCCCTCTATCTCGAACCTGACGTACTCGAAGCGGCCCAGGGACTCGAAGAGCGGCCGGTGGGTGTGGCCGATAATCGATATGCAGTTGTTCTTCAGCGAGAAGTCGTAGGCGGCCTTTTCCACCGCGAAACGCCTAAGCGGGCTGCGGCCGGAGGAGATGTTCCTTATGCCGAAGGGCGTAAGGAAGTAGCGTATGCCCACGCCCATAAGCTTGTTGAAGGTCCCGTAGACCTTCGACGGCTGGTGCCCGTGGTACACGTAGGCCGGGATCACGCCGGTCTCGATCCGCAGCATCTCCCTAAGCGGGTACCTGTACGTCTTTTTTAGAAGAAGCCCCTCGTCGTGGTTGCCGACCAGCTTGAACAGGCGGTCGTGCCTGGCGAAAAGGTCGAAGACCCTGCCCAACTCCGCCCAGCGTTCCTGGATCCGGTCCAGGGGGTGCCGGTGGATGTCCTCGATGTCGCCGTTCAGGACAAGGTACCAGCCCTGGTCGAAGTAATAGTCCCGCAAAAGGGCGATAAGAAGATCGCCGTTGCGGGCCAGGTCGTCCCTTTTGCCGGTGCCCATGTGCAGGTCGCTGATTATAAGCACCCGCCCGCCGCCGGAAATATCCAGCTCGGCGTCCGGCCTTAGGCGGTTGGTGAGTATATCGCTTAGAAAGCTCGTGTGCGCCATACCTAAAGTTAAGGATTCGCGGGGCAAGTTACAAGGCGGCCTGCCTTCCCTGTCCGAGTTTCGCCCTTAGCGTCCTAAGAAGCTCCGGCAGATCCCTTTTTATCTCGCGGATATAGCACAGCGTGAACACCGCGATGGCTATCCAGGCGATCTGCCCTATGTATACCGCCCAGCCCCGATCCAGGTTCAGCAGGGGGAGGCCCTCCCTGGGCGGCCGCACTACGAACAGGAAGTTAACCCGCGGGTTCCAGCCGAAGAAGCCGTTGACCCAGATCGCGAAGATCACCGCCACCATGCCAAGCCCAATAGCCATGCCGTACTCCCTTATCGTGAACCGGATGGGCTGGGACATGTACAGGTAGAAGCCCAGGAAGACAAGCATCGTATGGTACAGGAAAAAGCGGTAGGTGGCGAAGTCCAGGAGCCCGTGGAACTGGTAGGTGTACTGAAGCAGCATTCCCACCGCCCCGCCGCCGACCAGCATTGGATACATGAACGACAACAGCGGCCTGCGTTTTTTCAGGCTGCCGGAAAACGCCAGGGCGAATATCAGGAAAATCTGGAACGGGCACATGGCGAAGGGCAGATGGTTCGGGGGCAGCCGGTACCCGTAGCCATAGGGGGATCTTTCGACGAAGAAGAAAATTTTCTCCAGCTCGCACAGTATGCCTATGATTGCGCAAACCATCACTATCTTCCTGCTGTATCCGTACCTCCTGGACAGGAAGGCGGCCAGAAGCACGGCGGCGGGCCACAGAACCGCCAGGAAGGCGAAATGCGCGGGCGAGAAAATATTTACGGGGTGCAGTATTTCGTACAAAGCGACATTCTCCTTTTGACAGATATAACCATTACGTCAGTATGATGGGGTAAACCGCGGGCTTGGGTCAAGGGGTCGGCGTGAAGGCCCGGGTTGGGCCTTCACGCCGGAAGCTAGCGGGCGGCCCTCGCGCGGGGCCCGCCCATGGGCGCGGAAAGATCGGACGTGCCGCCAATGTCGATGTTGAACGCGCTCCACTGCACGGTGGTGTTTTGTCCATGGGGGAAGGTTATGGTGGCGGTCGTCGCATAGGCGCCGATAGTTGTCCAAGACGAGCCCCAGTCCGGGTGATAGATCTCGCCTTCAAAGAACACCGTGACCTGGCCGGACACCGTTCGATCCAGAAACCAGCCGGTTGAATCGAACAGAGTAATTAACACATAACCATCAGTCACCGTTCCCCCGCCAAAGGCGATCTCTTCATCGGACACAAGGCATCTCACCAGCACCTCCGCATATGCGCCCTCGTAATCGGCGGGGATCCCCGAAATGGTCATACGGGTGAGCAGCATATCGGTAAAGTCGCTCCATGTTATATTGTTTGACCCGCCGGCGGCAATGGTCCGTGAGGATGCCGTGCGAGCGCCAACGATAGCGTGGGTGTCACCGTCCATTATGGCCAATACGACATCGAAAGTCCCGGGGAAAACGCCAAACACGGTAAAGGCCGTGTCGGCCTGCAGAATCATCGCACCCCCGTCCTCCATATTGCCCCCCGGGGACATCAACACCAACATGCCCCAGTAGCCATGGAATTCCGCCGGCACTCCCGTAACCGTTACCTTTATGGGCGGCATTTCATCGAATTCGCCAAACCCTATTTCGTTGTTGCCCGGGCTTATGCTTATTGAGTCTATGCGGTGCACGCTGATTATGTCCCAGCCGTCATCCATAAGACGCAGGCGAACCTCGTAGGCTCCCGGAGTCATGAATCGTCCGCCAACATAACGATAGTTCAGCCAAATAAATTCTGCCGAACCGTCTTGTATCTGCGTCTCACCCGAGGCAACCACGTTTCCCGCCTGATTCAACAGTTCTATTCTCGCAAAATGGGCATCGACGCCGGTAACCGTAATCGTTATGGGAACCAGTTTTTCGAAATCTGTGTCAAAATAGAAGCTGTTTGGGCCGTCGACCGTTATCAACAGCGGGTTTATGCTGCGCCACTCGATTTGCTCCGAAATGCCCCAATGGCTCAGACGGATGTTGTGGGTGCCCGGCAGGGCATTAATCTGGAACGTCGCGGTGCCGCCGATTATGCTCTGGCTATTCCCCGAGCCAACCAGATCCCCGGCCTGGTTCGTCAGAGTTATTTCCATATGGGAAATCCCGGATGGTACCCCGGTAACGCTTATGGTTATCGGTTCCAGTTCCACCCACCTGGCAAACAGGGTGACGGTGGAACTGACCGTAAAGTCCGCGGCGGCGGCATGGGGCGTCCCCTCGCCGTCGGCCTGGGTGTTCCAGCCGCCAAAGACGTGACCGTCCCTGTTCATGTTGCCCCGGCCCGGCAGCGTTATGACGGTGCCGGCGGCGACCGTCCGCGCGGTCGGGGCCGCTCCCTGTCCCTGGTTCGCCTCGAAGTTGCGGTCGAAGGTTACCGTAAACATCTCCGTACCTGTTCCCGTTCCCGGCCCAGGCCCCGGTTCCGGATCGGGTCCGAGCCCGTTGCCCGGACATCCGGCCAATACCATGGCCATCACGAACGCCGCCGCGATTGCCGGCGTTTTACGCCCGAGCCTTGCCCTAAATCCTGTCTTTGTCATCCTGCGTAGCCCTCCTTCGGACTTGTACAATGGCAAGGCCCTCGGCCCAAAACGCGCCCGAACGACGTCCGGGGTCCTGGCGGACCGGTTTTGATTCCGAGGGCTTTGCCGCGAGTATTTTCGTTTTCGTTGAATGTAGCTATGGGCGAATTATTATGAGCTAATGGGGGGGGGGGGGGGGGGGGGGGGGGGTAAAAGTCACGTTTCCAAATGAAAGTCCACGACTTTCTTGCGAAGACCGTTTGTCGTACCCGGAACAGCTCATGCAGGAATTATGCGAAATTCCGAAAAATGTGTCAACAACGGCGGGCAAGGCCGCGTGCGTTGAATCCCGCCCGCCGGTATGCTATATTTTGGGGACACTAAGGAGCGAAAAATGCGTCTTAACGACAGGGAACTGGCCGACAAGGCCGGATGGGAAAAAGCCGGGGTCGCCTTGCCCCAATTCGACAGAAAGGCCATGGTCGCCGCCACCGAAAAATCCCCCGCGTGGGTCCACTTTGGCGCGGGAAACATTTTCCGCGCCTTTCCGGCCGCCATGGCCCAGACGCTGCTGGAACGGGGGCTCGCCGAAACGGGCGTGGTGGTCGCCGAGGGCTACGACGGCGAGATCATCGACGGGTGCTTCGCCCCCTTCGACAACCTGACCCTGCTTGTCACGCTTAAGGCCGACGGGACCACGGAAAAGCGGGTCGTGGCGTCGGTCGCCTCGGCTCACAGGATGGACGGCGATCTCCGGGCCCTGCGCGATATTTTCGCGAAGCCTTCCCTGCAGATGGCCAGTTTCACCATAACCGAAAAGGGATACGGCCTTAGGGGCGCGGACGGCGGGTTCCTGCCGGGCGTCGCCGGGGACATGGCGGCCGGGCCCGGCGATCCCAAAAGCTACCTTGGCCGAATAGCCGCCCTTTGCCACGAGCGCTACGCGCGCGGCGCGGCCCCCCTGGCCATGGTCAGCATGGACAACTGCTCGCACAACGGCGACATACTCTTCGCCGCCGTGGAGGCCTTCGCCGTGGAATGGGCCGGGAACGGCAGGGCTAAGGCCGGCTTCCTGGACTACGTGCGCGACCCCAAAAAACTGTCCTTTCCCTGGACGATGATCGACAAGATAACCCCCCGCCCGGACGACGGCGTGCGGGACATGCTTGCCGACGCGGGCATCGAGGGGATGCGGGGCATGGTAACCGGGAAAAACACCCACGCCGCCCCCTTCGTCAACGCCGAGGAAACCCAGTACCTGGTAATCGAGGACGTCTTCCCCAACGGCAGGCCCCCCCTGGAAAAAGCCGGGGCGCTGTTCACCGACCGGGAAACCGTGGACAAGGTCGAAAGGATGAAAGTCTGCACCTGCCTTAACCCCCTGCACACCGCGCTTGCGGTCTTCGGCTGCCTTTTGGGCTACACCAGGATCAGCGAGGAAATGAAGAACCCGGATCTGGTGCGGCTTGTCGAGGGCATAGGCTACGGCGAGGGCCTGCCGGTGGTGACCGATCCGGGGATCATAAGCCCCAGGGAATTCATCGACACGGTAATAAACGCGCGGCTGCCCAACCCCTTTATGCCGGACGCGCCGCAGCGCATCGCCATGGACACATCGCAGAAGGTGGGCATACGCTTCGGCGGGACGATAAGGGCGCACATGGAAAGCCCGGGCCTGTCGACGGACAGCCTGACGCTGATACCCCTGGTACTGGCCGCCTGGCTTCGCTACCTTCTGGGGATCGACGACCAGGGCAAACCTTTTACCGTAAGCCCCGACCCGCTGTACGAAAGCCTCGCGGCCCGGCTCTCCGGAATAAGCCTGGGACAAAAGGGGCCTTTCCACGACGCGCTGGAGCCGATTCTTTCGGACGGCAAAATCTTTGGGGTCAATCTTTACGAGGCGGGACTGGGCGACCGAATAGAGGGGTACTTTGGCGAACTGCTGGAAGGCCCCGGCGCGGTGGCGAAAACCCTGCGGAAATACGCGGGCCGGCCATGACGCTGTGGTTTGCCTCGGGCAACGCCCACAAGAAGGCGGAGCTTGCCGCGATCCTGTCCGCCCATGGATGCGCGCGCGAGATCCGCGTTCCCGCGGACGCGGGTTTGGACTTTAACCCGGACGAGACCGAGGACAGCTTCCACGGGAACGCCCTGCTCAAGGCCAGGGCGCTGTACGGTCTGTTGCGGGGAAACCCCGGCCTTTTCAGGGACGGCGACCCGATTGTCGCCGACGATTCGGGCATATGCGTGGACGCCCTCGGCGGCAGGCCGGGCATATACTCGGCTATGTACGCCGGGCCGCCGGGCAGGGAAGTTTCCGGGAAGCTGGAACCGCATGATCGCAACAGACTGCTTCTGGAGGATCTTGGGGACAGCCCAATGCGAAAGGCCCGTTTCGCCTGCGCCATGGCGCTGGTGTTCAGCCCGGACAGGTTCTTCGTTTTCCAGGAAACCTTCGAGGGCGAGATCGTAAAAAGCGCCGGGCTCGCCAGGGGAACGGGGGGCTTCGGTTACGACCCGATTCTGCTAGTCCCCGGCCTCGGCCGCACCGTGGCGGAGCTTTCCGACGACGAGAAAAACAGGATCAGCCACAGGGGCAAGGCAGCAAAACACCTGGCCGCAATGCTGAACGCATTGTAGGGCCTTTCGCACCGGAGCAACATTGTCAAAACTCGGAATAGAAGACCAGCTTAACGGGCCGCAGCTACAGGCGGCGACAAGCATCGAAGGGCCGCTATTGATAATAGCCGGCGCGGGATCCGGCAAGACCAGGGTCATCACCTATCGCATCGCCCACATGCTGGAAAGGGGAATTCCCCAAAGCGCGATTCTGGCCCTTACCTTTACCAACAAGGCGGCGAAGGAAATGGAAATCCGGGTAAAGGAGCTGACGCGAAAAAAGCTGCAGAACCTTACCGTAAGCACCTTTCACGCCTTCGGCCTTTCGATTATCCGGGACAGCGCGGAGCTTTTGGGCTACCGGAAAAATTTCTCGATTTACGACGAGACCGACCGCATGACCCTAATCAAGGAAAGCCTGCGGGAATGCCGGATGGCCTCGGCAAAGGTTGACCTTTACGCTTTGGGGCAGGTTTTCTCGAACATCAAGACGGGGCTTTGCGTTTGGAACAAGGGCGGGGAAACCGGATCCAACGCGGCAAGCATGGATCTGCAGCCGGTTTACGAGGCGTACCAGCAGGGCCTAAAGGTCTACAACGCCGTCGACTTTGACGATCTACTGGTTCTGCCGCTGGAGCTTTTCGAGGAACGCCCGGAAGTCCTGGCCGAGTACCGCCGCCGCTACCGCTACATCCTGGTCGACGAGTTTCAGGACACAAGCGTCATCCAGTACAGGCTAATGCGGCTTCTCGCGGGCGAAACCGGTTCCGGCGCGAACGTCTGCGTGGTCGGCGACGACGACCAGTCGATCTATTCGTGGCGCGGGGCGAACTTCAGGAACATAACGATGTTCGAGGAAGACTTTCCGGGCATGACGGAAATCAAGCTTGAGCAGAACTACCGTTCCACGTCGATAATACTGGAAGCGGCGAACGAGCTTATCGCCCACAACACCAGCCGCAAGGAAAAAAAGCTCTGGTCGGGCAAGGGCGAGGGAAAGCCCATAGAACTGCACTTCCCCGAAAACGAAAGCGACGAGGCCGACTTTATAGCCGCGCAGATAAGGGATCTGGCCGTGATGGAGACGCGAAGGTACCACGACTTCGGCGTGCTGACCCGCACGAACTCCCTGGCCAGAAACATAGAGGAGGCGTTCCTCGCGGAGAACATTCCCTACAAGGTGTCCGGGGGCACGAGCTTTTTCCAGCGCAAGGAGATCAAGGACGTAATTTCCTACATGCGGGTGCTCGCGAACGAGGCGGACGACTTAAGCCTGCTGCGGATAATCAACACGCCGATTCGCGGCATAGGCAGATCGACGGTCGCCGCCCTCAGCGAGATCGCGAAGAAAAACAAGTGCCCGATCTGGGACGCGATTGGCCGCCTGAACCTGGCCCGAAGCGAGGGCCAGCAGAACCTGTTCCAGGACAAAAAAATCTCGACCGAGCTGGAGGAGTTCATGGAGCTTGTCGAGACGCTGAAGGCCGACATGTTCGAGAAAAAAAGCGACGAGGAAAAGGCCAGCGGCAAGGCCTGGTCGCTGTCCGGAAAAACCAGGGCCCTGGTCGAAAAAATCGACTACTGGGGCCATCTGGTGGCCGAGCACGGGCAGGGGGACAAGGAGGAAAAAAGGGCCCTGTGGAAATTCCACAACATCGAGCACTTTATCAGGATGATCGAGAACTGGGAGCGCGACCCGGACAACCACGACACCGGACTGTACGCCTGGCTTAACAGAATCAGCCTTATCACCAAGGACGACGGCGAGAACGACGTGCTGGGCAAGGTAAGCCTGATGACGATACACTCGGCCAAGGGCCTGGAGTTCCCGGTGGTCTTTATCGCCGGCGCGGAGGAGGGGCTTATCCCCCACGAGCGCAGCATCGACGACGCCGAGGACGAGAAAGAGGCCGCGGGGAACATCGAGGAGGAAAGGCGGCTGTTCTACGTCGCGATAACCCGGGCAAGGGAAAAACTGTGCATCACCAGTTGCCGGAAACGCCGGCGACTGCAAAACGCGACCGAATGCAAGCCATCCCCCTTTCTGGAGGAAATACCGCAGCGCCTAATCCAGCACCACCAACCCACGACACCCTCCCCCGACGAGGAGGAGGCCCTGGCCGAGGACATGATGAGGCGAATAAGGGCGCGTTTGGAAAATTCGTAATTTTGTTCGAAAGCCGTATCCGAAGCGCCTTGACAAGCCCGGCGAAACGGCCCTATGCTCAAGGGGAGTATGACGCAGTCCCTTGAAGATTATCTGGAAATGGTCAGCTTCCTCGACGACGAGGGGCCTGTCCGGGTAACGGACATAGCCGCCAGGCTTGGAGTCTCGAAGCCGTCGGTGCTCGCCGCCCTGCGGGCCCTTGGAAGCCAGGGTTTCCTGGAGCACGAGCGCTACCGCACGGTGTTCCTGACCGACCTGGGCAGGCGGCAGGCGGCCCTAATCCGCGAGCGGCACAGTATGCTTACCTCGTTCCTGCGCGACGTCATAGGGGTCAGCGCCGACACGGCGGACTCGGACGCCTGCAAAATGGAACACCACCTTTCCGCCGAGACCCTGGACAAGATGCGGGACATGGTAAAAACCAAGCAACTGGAAATCAGTGCGAAAACCTAAGCGTAATCTCCGTATCCCAGGTCTTGCCGGCGGCAAGCGACACGCGGAACATGGGCATTACGCAGAACGCCTGGAAAAGCCTTACGGATGGATCCGCGCCGGGAACGTGCACCGGTAAAATCCGCCCGTCAAAGGGCTTGCCCGCCGTAAGGGTAAGCCGCACCTCGTTTTTTATGTCATGGATTTTAACGCCGTCCACGCCGCGAATCGTACCCGAGCCGGCCGCCCCCGAAGGGTACTCCGGCCCGGCAAGGGTCCTGTCGTTCTCCCCGGGCCTGCACTCGTAGAACCTGGCGAAGGCGTCGGTCTCCCCCGGAAGCGAAAGGTCAATCTCCGGCGAGAAACAGAAGTCCTCTTTTTCGGCGCCCCTGTTCGCCAAGGAATACCTTACGGACACCGCGTCCTTTTTAAGCGCTATCTTCTTTTCGATTTCCACCGACCCAAAGGGAACCCCGCCTGCGGGGGGCAGCACAAGGCGCAGCTTTCGGCGAACCTTGTCAATGTCCCCCGGCTCGTAGCGATCGTCCCTGCAGATCCTCGCCCCGGCGAGGTCCCCGGTCTCCAGGCCCTCGGCCTTCGCCCCGGCGGGCAAAAGGCGATCGGCGAAGGCGATCCTGCCGCCGATCGTGTCCAGGTAGTTCCAGGTCTTGGGCAGGTAGTCCAGCTCGAAGATCCCCCCCCCCCCCGCCC
>Ga0209755_10002229_pt1 | contig 27085 bp, 26 predicted proteins | sample TergutCo191P1_FD_187301 | JGI IMG/M metagenome (GOLD analysis project Ga0209755, IMG submission 187301) | Cornitermes sp. P1 segment gut microbial communities from Petit-Saut dam, French Guiana - Co191P1 (SPAdes) (version 2) | ecosystem: Host-associated > Arthropoda: Insects > Digestive system...
ATACAGAAACAACAAACGAAGATGGAAAAGAACGCAGTACAATTATTTATGTTGATGATGTAAGTACCAGTCTAATTACGCTTAAAAGAAGGCTTTCCGGGAAGTATGAGGTATATCCTGCGGAATCATCCGAAGTTTTATTTAAAACGCTCAAACTGGTTACGCCTGATATAATATTATTGGATGTAAATATGCCTGAGGTTGACGGTTATGAGGTTATTAAGAATTTAAAAGAAAATAAATATTATGCGAATATACCTGTTATTTTTTTTACAAGCAATAACGACAGAGAAAGCGTGCTTAAAGGTCTTTCGCTTGGCGCGGTAGATTATATAATTAAACCGTTTGAAACAAATAACCTTGTCGAATGTATCGAAAAACATATAACAGCAAGCAGATCGGAAAAAGAAAAGGATAAAGAAGACGACGGAAGGCCGCGCATTCTCGCCGTTGACGATGTTGTCAGTATTTTAAAAACAATAAAAGCCGCTTTACACGCCAATTATAAAGTACATACAATAAACAGACCGGAAGCTGTTCTGGACTTCCTGAAATTAAGAAAACCCGATTTAATTCTTCTGGATTATTTAATGCCTGTTTATAACGGCTTCGAACTTATCCCAATGATACGCGAACTGCCGGGATACGAAGAAACGCCGATCATTATGCTGACATCAGAAGGAACAATCACCAACATTAAAGAAGCCATTTCCTTAGGCGCTTGCGACTTTATAGTTAAACCTTTTAAGGAAAACGAGTTGAACGAGAAAGTCGCTAAACATGTAAAAGCTGTTAATCTGCAATAATCAGCTGATTGCCGTTTCGAGAGCTACTTCCATCATACGGGTAAAGGTTGTTTGACGCTCCTCGGCTGTCGTGCTCTCCTTTGTGATCATACTGTCAGAAATTGTCAGAATGCATAAAGCTTCGCGTCCGTATTTAGCCGCTAACGTATACAGTTCAGAGCTTTCCATTTCTACGGCAAGGCAGCCGAATCTTGCCCAGAGTTTCCATTCATCAGGGTCTTCCGTGTAAAACATGTCAGATGAAACTACGGGGCCGGCTTTTGGCTGCCATCCTTTGGAAACTGCAGTATCCCACGCTGTTTTCAGTAATGTGAATGTTGCAGTCGGCGCGTAATGTCTGCCGTTAAAACGCAGATAGTTGGCGCCTGAATCAGTGCATGCGGACATTGCAAGAACCAAATCGCGGATTTTTATATCTTTATTAATTGAACCTGCGGTTCCGATGCGAATCGCTCTTTTTACTCCATATTCATTGAATAATTCGTTTACATATATCGATATCGAAGGGATTCCCATGCCTGTCCCCTGAACAGAAACTTTTTTCCCTTTGTATAAGCCTGTAAAGCCAAGCATATTTCTTACGTTTGAATATTGTACGGGATTTTCTAAAAAGTTTTCCGCTACAAATTTTGCCCGCAGGGGATCTCCCGGCAACAGCACAACTTCTGCAATTTCCCCGTTTTTGGCAGCGATATGTATCGACATAATTCCTCCTTTTAATGGCAAAAAACATATAGCATTTTTCTGTGTTATGATATAAGATATAGAAGTGATTAGTCTAGGAGGGGAATTTGAAAAAACTACCGCTTAGTTTATTGGGTGTCTTATCAATTTTTGCGCTGGTTTTAATTTTCGGCGTTTGTACCAGCGTGCGAAGCGAAAAAAACGAAGAAGAGAATGTCGATATAATGACATTGCCGCCCCTGAAGGATCAGTTTAGCCAATATTTTATGATTGGCAGCATTTTTCATAATGGTTCAAGCCAGAGCCAGGGTGGAATGCCAAGCGATGTGCCGCCGGGCTCAGTTTCAATTACAAACCAGCGTCTTACCCGCCATTTTAATGTACTGACCCACGAAAATGAGTTAAAACCCGCTTCCATCTCAAACGGGCGCAATTCATCAACCGGTGTAATATCGTACAACTGGAACACCGCAGACAGGATGATTGATGCGGCTGTTGCTTCCGGCATAAAGGTTGTAGGGCATACGTTGTTGTGGCACAGTCAAATCCCCGAATGGCAAAAACAAATGGCAGATCAAAGCCGGGAAACCGCTCTTGCCGCAATGAAACAATTTATAACAGACGTAGCAGGGCGTTATGCCGGGAAAATTTACTCATGGGATGTTCTAAACGAAGGTATAAACAGCGGCGGAAACTGGAAAACCAGTTTAAGGTCGGAAAATCCCTGGTTTAAGTCCATTGGAGCGGACTTTGTATACGAAGGGTTCCTTGCAGCCCGTTTAGCCGATCCGGCGGCGATTTTGTACTATAATGACTACAATTTGAATGATTATAACAAGGCATTGGCTGTCCGCGATATGGTTCGCGATGTCAACGCGCAGTACCTTAAGGAACATGGCGGCAGCCGCCTTTTAATAGAAGGTATCGGTATGCAAAGTCATCATAATACCGATGTAACTGCCGTCAGTGTAAAGAATTCCATCAATCTGTTCAGACCTTTGGGCGTAAAATTAGCCATTACGGAACTTGATGTATTATCCCAGAGCTGGAGCGAATACAGCAGCAGAACAGCGCCTGTAGGTTCGGGGAAAAGCAGGGCTGCCGGCCTTTACGGCGAGTTATTCAGGTTATTTTTAGAGAATGCCGATATCATCGAAAGGGTGACTTTTTGGGGTTGTTATGACGAACAAAGCTGGCGGGCAAGGGCGATGCCGCTGATTTTTGAGGGTTATCCCGATACAACGGCAAAACCGGCTTATTTTAGGATAATACAGGCATTGGAAAAATTCGAGCAAAACAAGTAATAAAATACGTTTTTTAACTCGCGCCCTATTGACCAAAAATTCCATTTTTGTTATCCTCATAGAACGGCGTAAAGTGCCTTACGTTTTATGCCCTTATAGCTCAGTTGGCAGAGCACATCCATGGTAAGGATGAGGTCATCAGTTCGATTCTGATTGAGGGCTGCGAAAAACTCTACGAGTTTTTCGTATTAATCGGAATTTAGGGATTTTCCCATATTTTTAGAGAGGTTATAGTTATGGCGAGCAAAAAGACAGCAGTAGAGTTGATAGCCCTTCAGTGCAGTGAATGCAAAAGGCGCAATTATACAACCAGTAAGAACAGGCGCAATATTCAGGAAAAACTTGAATTCAAGAAATATTGTCCGCATGACAAGAAGCATACACTCCACAAGGAGACCAAGATAAAGTAGATATCTAGGCGTATAGCTCAGTTGGTAGAGCGGCGGTCTCCAAAACCGCAGGTCGTGGGTTCGAAGCCTACTGCGCCTGTAGGCACCTAAAGCGCCTGTGTACCATATTAGAAGGAATGTGAAATGAAGAAGATTGTTCAGTTTTTTAAAGAATCTTACGCAGAACTTAAAAAGGTAGTTTGGCCCGGTAAGGATGATGTTATCAGCTCTGTTAAAGTTGTCATCGTTTCTACCGTTATTATTGCCGCGGTTTTAGGTTTGATTGATATGTTGCTGCTCCTGGGTATCAGGGCGTTATTTTAGTACAAGTAAGGAATATAATGGCTACTGGCTGGTACGTCCTGCATACTTATTCAGGATATGAAAACAAAATTGAAAAAACCATCCGTATGATGACCGACAACGGGGAGCTGGATAAAAATGTTGTCCGCGACGTTAAAGTTCCCTGCGAAGAAGTTGTCGAAGTAAAAGATGGAAAAAAGCGCACTCAAACCAGAAAGTTCCTTCCCGGATACATCCTTGTAGAGATGGATCTGCCGGATGCCGACATGGGATGGAAAGCACCCTGTACAAAAATTAAAAAGATTCAGGGAGTTACAGGCTTTGTAGGGACTCCGGCAGATAGAAAGCCTCAGCCGCTTTCGGGCGATGAGGCGCGCGCGATTTTACAGAAATCCGGTGAAATTAAAGGCGAGAGAACAGTCCGCGCAAGACAGTCATTCACGCCCGGAGAGCAGGTTAAAATTGTTGACGGACCGTTTGAATCATTCACGGGAACAATCGAAGAAGTTAATCAGGAAAAGAACAAGTTAAAAGTAATGGTTGGAATTTTCGGAAGAAATACTCCTGTAGAGGTCGATCTTCTGCAGGTAGAAAAAATTTAATAGTGGAAGGTGTCACCTAATTTGTAGGATGGCAGCGTTAGTGCGGTTTGCCGCCGTACACACCACGAAGGAGATAAAATGGCAAAGAAGAAGATAACAGCTTACATTAAGCTGCAATGTCCCGCGGGAAAGGCCACTCCGGCTCCGCCCGTAGGTCCCGCGTTAGGCCCTCACGGGGTAAGCGCTCCGCAATTTGTCCAGCAGTTTAACGACAAGACAAAAGGCATGGAACCGGGTTTAATTATTCCGGTTATCATCACGGTTTACGCGGATAAATCATTTACTTTTATCCTCAAAACCCCGCCCGCTTCTGTTTTAATCAAAAAAGCAATCGGGCTTGATAAGGGATCAAAAGAATCCCACAAAGTAAAGGTCGGCAAGATTTCCAGAAAACAACTGGAAGAAATCGGAAAAACAAAGATGGCCGACCTTTCTGCAAACGATCTTGACGCTGCAGTAAAGATTATCGCCGGGACTGCCCGGTCTATGGGTGTTGAGGTGGAAAAATGAAACACGGAAAAAAATATATCGAAAGCGTCAAGAAATATAAACCGGCAAACACTTACGAGCTTACAGAAGCTTTAACTCTTGTTAAATCAATGGCTTACGCGAAGTTCGATGAAACTGTCGATTTATCCGTAAAACTCAATCTTAAAAAGAGCCAGTCTGTGCGCGACACAGTAGTTCTTCCCCATCAGTTCCGGGGCGAGAAAAAAGTTTTAGTTTTCTGCAAACCGGAAAAAGAAAAGGAAGCGCAGGAAGCGGGAGCCGCTTTTGTTGGCGCGGATGATTTAATCGAAAAGGTAAAGGGCGGCTGGACAGATTTTGATATCGCTGTCGCGACTCCCGATATGATGAAAGATGTAGGTAAACTTGGTATGGTGCTTGGACGCAAGGGATTAATGCCCAATCCAAAAACCGGAACCGTAACCTTCGATCTTAAAGGCACGTTAGCCGAACTTAAAAAAGGCCGAGTAGAGTTCAGAGCCGATAAAACCGGCGTTATGCACATTGCGGTCGGAAAAGTTTCGATGGAACCTTCGCAGGTAGCTGAAAACATTACAGCGATAATGACCGAAATCAGGCGCAAACGCCCTGTCGATGTTAAAGGCGAATTTATCCAGACCGTTTCGGTTGCGTCTACAATGGGACCCGGCGTATGGGTTGCCATGAAAGACAGCGAATAAGGAGTGACAAATGGCAATAATAGCTAAAAAGATACAGGAAAACAAAACAAAAGCTATCGGTGAACTTAAAGACACTTTAAGCAAAGCGAATGATTACATCTTTACAGAATACCGAGGGCTTACTGTTGAACAGATCACCGGTTTAAGAAAACAACTGCGCGCAAAGGAAGTTGAATACAAAGTTATTAAAAACAACTTTGCGAAGATTGCTTTTGAGCAGTTAAAAACTCCTGATGTATCTTCATATCTTGTCGGTCCTACCGCGGTTGCGATTACTCCGCGCGATGCCAACGAAGTTGCGAAGATTCTGTTTGATTTTCTAAAAGAAGTTCCCGCCCTGAAAGTTAAAGGCGCGTTGATCAGCGGCACTGTATACAATACCGCTCAAACCGAAGCGTTCTCGAAACTCCCCGGAAGGCTGGAACTTATTTCAATGCTTATGTCGGTAATGAACGCTCCGGCGCGCAATCTTGCAGCTGCGCTCAACGACATACCGTCAAGACTGGTTCGCACTGTTAAAGCGGTGGCGGACAAAAAAGGCGCTTAAGCGCGTGTATGTAGATAAATCATCAGGCTTCGTGCGTCGATGACGCGCGCTGCCGTCCTGTTGATTTTCAATAGAAGAATGCTTTTCGTATGATGAGCAAATTTAATTATTAGGAGAAGATAATATGGCAGCCACAAAAGAAGAAATTTTAGAAGCGATTGCATCAATGACAGTTTTGGAAGTGTCCGAGCTGGTAAAAATGATGGAAGAAAAGTTCGGCGTTTCAGCCGCAGCTCCCGTAGCGGTAGCGGCAGCAGGCGCAGGCGGCGGCGGAGCGGCAGCTCCGGCAGCAGAAGAGAAAACAGAGTTTAATGTTATTCTCAAAGCGTTTGATGAAGCCAAGAAAATTGCAGTTATTAAAGAAGTCCGCGCCGTTACAGGCCTTGGGCTTAAAGAAGCAAAAGATCTTGTCGAAGGCGCGCCAAAACCGCTTAAGGAAGGCGTTTCCAAGGATGAGGCGGCCAAAATCAAAGAAGCCATTACCGCGTCCGGCGGTACTGTTGAGATTCAGTAAGCGTTTACCTGGCTGTTTTAAAGCGGCCGGGTTTTATGTTTTTCCAGTAATTTTCCGCGTTTGCCTGACTGCTTTTTGGCGGTCGGGCTTTGTGGTTTTTTAAGTTGTGCAAATTAGTTAAAAAATGTTAAAATAGACAAGGAAGGGGAGAGCAATGACCAAGGTAAAGCAAGCCGATAGCCGTATCTATATCGGACAGGATATTCAGGATGTAATGGATCTTCCGGATCTAGTCGAAATTCAGCTCAATTCCTACGAGCGTTTCCTGCAAAAAGAAAAAGTTTCCAAAGGCGAAAAAGTAGCGGAGCAGGGGCTTCAGGAAGTGTTTAAATCAACGTTCCCGATAGAAAGCCCAAACAAAGACATGATCCTCGAATTTGAATATTACACGTTCGATGAAGAAAATAAAAAAGTTCCCGAACTTGATTGTAAACAGAAAGGTCTTACCTATTCGGTTCCTCTTAAAGCCCGCGTAAACCTGACATTCACCCAAACAGGCGAAATCCGCCAGAAAGATATTTACATGGGTGACATTCCGCTGATGACTGAAAGAGGCACATTTATTATTAACGGAGCGGAAAGGGTAGTTGTCTCGCAGATTCACCGCTCTCCCGGTGTTATTTTCAGCCACGAAAAAGGCATTTACTCTTCGCGCATTATTCCTTACCGCGGAAGCTGGCTGGAATTTGAAATCGATCAGAAGCGCGAGCTTATCTACGCGAAGATCGACAGGAAAAAAAGAATTCTTGGAACGATTTTCCTTCGCACTCTCGGGCTTAACACCAGAGAAGAAATTATTAACGCGTTTTATAAAACAGAAACTTTAAAAATTAAAGATGACCGCGAAACCAAAGAAAAAATTTCCGGCAAGGTTCTTGCGCAGGAAGTTCACGGAAGCGATGAAAACGGCAATGAAAGGCTCATCTACCGCGCAGGAGAAAAACTTCATCCGCACAATGTAGACGAACTTATTAAAAACGGAATTAAAACAATTTGTTATATCGATTTTGAAGCGGAAGGCTCTCTTAACTCCACCATGCTTTTAAACTGCTTTGAACGCGAGGACATAAAGTTTGTAAAAGAAGCCGGAAACGAACCTACAAAAGAAGAAGCGCTCATGGCTGTTTACTCCGTGCTGATGCCCGGCGAATCTATTACAGTTGAACAGGCTGAAAAAGACCTTGTAGGAATGTTCTTTACCGATCGCCGCTATGATCTTGGCAAAGTAGGCCGTTATAAGCTAAATAAAAAATTCACCCTTCCCGCAAATAAAGATATACTGACTCTGGATAAAGATGATATTGTCGCTACGATGAAACACCTTGTTAAAGTTTATGTAGGCGATGAAATCCTTGACGATATCGATCACCTTGGAAACAGGCGTATTCGTTCGGTCGGCGAACTGATGGCAAATCAGATGAAGACCGCGTTCAGCAGAATGGAAAGAATTGCCAAAGACAGGATGAGTTTAAAAGAAACCGATACAATTAAACCGCAGGAATTAATTTCCATTAAACCGATAGTAGCGGCGATAAAAGAATTTTTTGGATCCAGCCAGTTGTCTCAGTTTATGGATCAGGTAAACCCGCTTGCCGAGCTTACCCACAAAAGGCGCCTTAACGCGCTCGGTCCCGGTGGTCTTTCGCGTGACAGAGCTGGCTTTGAAGTGCGCGAAATTCATTACACACACTACGGAAGAATGTGCCCAATCGAAACACCTGAAGGTCCGAATATCGGGCTTATCGTGTCGCTTGCGAATTACACCCGCGTAAATGAATACGGCTTTTTGGAAACGCCGTACCGCAAAGTTACAAAAGGCGTTGCGACAAAAGATATCGAATACCTTTCCGCAATGGACGAAGACCGCTATTTTATCGCGCAGGCTTCAGCCAAAATTGAAACAAACGGTTCATTTGCAGACGACCAAATTTCCTGCAGGCGCCAGGGTGATTATATCACGCGCCCGCCTGAGGATATTCAGTTCATGGATGTTTCTCCCAAGCAGATCATTTCTGTGTCAGCTTCGCTCATCCCCTTCCTTGAACACGACGACGCAAACCGCGCGCTGATGGGTTCCAACATGCAGCGCCAGGCTGTACCTCTTGTTTTCCCGGAAGCGCCGCGCGTCGGAACCGGAATGGAAGGAAAGTGCGCTTATGATTCAGGCGTTCTTGTAAAAGCCAGAAGAGGCGGCACTGTTCTTCGCGTAACATCGCAGGAAATTATTATTAAACCTGAAAGAACAGGCAGTTCCAAACTTAAACCCGCGGCTCAGGTAAGAGAAGATGAAAACGGCAACGATGTGTATCAGCTTATAAAATTCCAAAGAACAAATCAGGATACATGTTATAACCAGCGCCCGATTGTAAAATTCGGCGAAAAGATCGCGTCAGGACAGGTAATCGCGGACGGACCCGCTACGCAAAACGGAGAGCTTGCTCTCGGACGCAACATTCTTGTAGGTTTCATGCCGTGGAACGGTTACAACTATGAAGATTCTATCCTTATCTCCCAAAGGGTTGTTAAGGATGATATGTTTACATCCATTCACATTAAAGAATTTATCGTCGAGGTAAGGGAAACAAAACTCGGTCCGGAAAAAATTACGCGTGATATTCCCAACACTTCGGAAAAAAGCCTTGATAATCTTGACGGCGAAGGCATTATCCGCGTCGGCGCGAAGGTTCGCTCAGGCGACATTCTTGTGGGAAAGGTAACGCCGAAAAGCGAAACCGAGACAACGCCTGAATTTAAACTTTTAAATTCAATTTTCGGCGAGAAAGCGAAAGAAGTGCGCGATACATCTTTAAAAGTGCCGCACGGAATCGACGGAACAATAATCGATATTCAGAGACTTAAACGCGCGGATCATGACAGTTTGAGTCCCGGCGTTGACGAAGTAGTAAAAGTTTTAATCGCAACCAAACGCAAACTGCGCGAAGGCGATAAAATGGCAGGCCGCCACGGCAATAAGGGTGTAGTAGCCCGCATTCTTCCTGAAGAAGATATGCCGTTCATGGAAGACGGAACTCCTTTGGATATCTGCTTAACTCCGCTCGGCGTTCCTTCACGTATGAATATCGGGCAGCTGCTTGAAACAGAATTGGGCTGGGCAGGTTCCACTCTTGATGAATGGTATTCGTCGCCGGTTTTCCAGTCTCCTTCGACAGATCAAATCGAAGAAAAACTGAAAGAAGCGGGGCTTCCGATAACCAGCAAAGCTGTTTTAAAAGACGGCAAGACAGGCGTTGAGTTTGTAAACCCGATCTTCTGCGGAATAATCTACTTCCTTAAACTGCACCACCTTGTCGATGACAAGATGCACGCGCGCTCCACAGGTCCGTACTCACTTGTTACTCAGCAGCCATTGGGCGGAAAGGCGCAGTTCGGCGGGCAGAGGTTAGGTGAAATGGAAGTTTGGGCGCTTGAAGCTTACGGCGCCGCGAATACATTGCAGGAACTTTTAACGATTAAGTCCGACGATATGACAGGCCGCTCCAAGATTTACGAAGCAATCGTAAAAGGCGAACCCTCGACAACAGCCGGCATACCGGAATCATTTAACGTACTGGTTCAGGAATTAAGAGGTCTTGCGCTCGATCTATCGATCTTTGATGTAAAAGGAAAAAAAATACCGCTCACCGAAAAGGATGACGAATTGATAGCCAAGTCTGGAAGTAATTTCTAAGAAGAGAAAGGGAGTTAATAATGCGCGATATACAGGATTTTGATTCGATAATGATACGGCTGGCTTCGCCGGATATGATCCGGTCGTGGTCTTACGGCGAAGTAAAAAAACCGGAAACGATTAACTACCGGACTCTCAGACCGGAGAAGGAAGGGCTTTTTTGTGAACGTATCTTCGGCACAACCAAAGAATGGGAATGTTACTGCGGCAAATTTAAATCGATTCGTTACAAGGGCGTTATCTGCGACAGATGCGGCGTTGAAGTAACGCACTTTAAAGTCCGCCGCGAAAGGATGGGGCATATAGAGCTTGCGGCTCCCGTGTCGCACATCTGGTACTATCGCTCTGTCCCAAGCAGAATGGGGCTTCTTCTCGATCTTCCGACAAATCAGTTAAGGTCTGTTCTTTACTATGAAAAATATATTGTGATTGATTCCGGCGATACCAGTTTAAAAAGAGGGCAGCTTCTTTCCGAAGAAGAATTTTACGAAGCTCAGGAACGTTACGGCGGCGGGTTTACCGCGGAAATGGGCGCGGAAGCAATCAGTAAACTTTTAGAAAGCCTGGACCTTGACGAAGAAGCGGCAAAGCTTCGCGCGAAAATGATCGAAAAAGGCGCCAAGAGCGATAAACGTCTTCTTAAGCGCATCGAAATCGTGGAAAATTTCCGCGGCTCAAACAATGAACCGCAATGGATGATTCTTTCTGTAATACCTGTAATTCCTCCCGAACTGCGCCCGATGGTTCAGCTCGACGGAGGGCGTTTTGCGACAAGCGATCTAAACGATCTTTACCGCAGAGTGATCAACCGCAACAACCGTCTTAAAAGGCTGCAAGCTCTTAACGCGCCTGATATTATTATCCGCAACGAAAAGCGCATGCTGCAGGAAGCGGTTGACGCGTTATTTGACAATTCAAAGAAAAAGAAAGTTGTAAAAGGTTCTTCCAACAGACCGCTTAAATCCATCAGTGATATGCTCAAAGGAAAGCAAGGGCGTTTCCGCCAGAACCTGCTTGGAAAACGTGTTGACTATTCGGGGCGCTCTGTTATCACAGTCGGGCCGGATTTAAAAATGTGGCAGTGCGGTATTCCTACAAAAATGGCGCTTGAATTGTTTAAACCTTTCATAATGAAGAAACTTGTCGATAAAGATGTTGTCTTTAACATTAAAAGAGCGAAAATGCTTGTCGAGCTTGAAACACCCGAAGTTTTCGCGATACTCGACGATGTTGTAAAAGAACATCCGGTTCTTCTTAACCGCGCGCCGACTCTGCATCGTCTTGGCATTCAGGCGTTTGAGCCTGTGCTGGTAGAAGGAAAGGCTATTAAGCTGCATCCGCTTGTTTGTCACGCTTTTAACGCTGACTTTGACGGCGACCAGATGGCGGTTCACGTTCCGCTGACGCAGGCTGCGCAGATGGAATGCTGGACGCTTATGCTTTCGGCGCGAAATCTTTTGAATCCGGCAAACGGAAAAACAATTGTATTCCCGTCGCAGGACATGGTTCTTGGCATTAACTTCCTTACAAGGATTAAACCTAACGCAAAGCGCCCCGGCTCGGAGAAATCGGAATCAAAAGACAGGGTTCCCTATTATTCATCTCCCGAAGAAGTTATTATGGCGGTTGAAAGAAAATCTTTAGACTGGGAAGCCGCAATCCGCCTGAAACCGCCCAAGCTTCCGATTTGGGATAAAGCAGGCAATGAAATAAAAATTTCAGGTGACGGAACAATCGTTACTTCGGCGGGAAGGCTTGTGTTTAACGAAGAGCTTCCTGTCGATCTTCCGTTTATTAATTATGAATTAAAAGACAAAGAGCTTCGCGCCCTTGTTGAATATATCTTCAAAGAAAAGGGTTCGTGGACAACTGTGCAAATGCTGGACGCGATTAAATCGACAGGGTACCGTTATGCGACAGTTTTCGGCGCGACTATTGGCGTTGATGATATCGTTGTTCCGAAGGAAAAAGCCGACATGATCGACAAGGCAAACAAAGATGTTGAGTCGATTCAAAAGCAGTGGCGCCAGGGACATATCACAAACGATGAACGCTACAATCAGGTTGTTCAGGTTTGGACAAAAACAAACGAAGATCTTACCAACATAACAATGAAGACCCTTGAGTCGGACAGGGACGGATTTAACTCAATCTATATGATGGCTAACTCAGGCGCGCGCGGAAGCCGTAACCAGATCCGCCAGCTCGCCGGTATGCGCGGCCTTATGGCAAAACCGTCCGGCGACATTATTGAGCTTCCGATTCGTTCAAACTTTAAAGAAGGCTTGTCTGTAATTGAATTCTTTATTTCAACTAACGGCGCGCGCAAAGGTCTTGCGGATACCGCTCTTAAGACCGCGGAAGCCGGTTACCTTACGCGCCGTCTTGTAGACATCGCGCAGGACATGGTTGTAAATGAAGATGACTGCGGCACAATCAACGGTATCGCGTATTCGGCGATTAAACAGGGTGAAGAAATTGTAGAGCCGCTGAAAGATCGCATAGTAGGACGCTTTACGCTTGAACGCGTAAAACATCCGATTACAGGCGAACTTATTATCGATGTTAATGAAGAAGTAACGGAAGATATTGCCGCTGCCATTGACGCAGCCGGCGTAGAAACTGTGCGTATCAGAACAGTTCTTACCTGCGAAGCAAAGTACGGCGTCTGCAGAAAATGCTACGGACGAAACCTTGCGACAAACCGCACTGTAGATATCGGAGAAGCTGTCGGAACAATTGCCGCGCAGTCTATCGGACAGCCGGGAACACAGCTTACAATGCGTACGTTCCATATCGGCGGCGTCGCGACAAAGGCCAGCGAAGAAAGCCGAATCTCATTGAAATATCCAGTGTACATCAGAAATATAGAGGGTACGCACATTGTCCGCGAAAACGGACACCTGCTGTTTACAAGACGCGGTTTTGCGATAGTCAACAAGGTAATGAGAGAGTACAAACTGGATCGCACGGATAAATTAATCGCAGTTGACGGAAAAAGGGTAAACCGCGGTGATGTTATAATCAAGCGCGGCAGCGAAGATATTATATCTCCCGAAATTGCGTATGCGTTGGTTATAAAGAGCAAAGACGGCGACAGACTTTGTCTTATCGGGCAGGATCAGAAAATTGATATCAGAAACGGTTCCGATTTTGACGCGCAAAAAGGCACTGTTGTTGAAGCCGATAAAACAATCGCAACGTTCGATCCGTTCTCGGACCCGATTATCGCGGAAGCGAGCGGAATTGTTAAATACGAGGATATTATTCTGGGTTCAACTCTTAAAGAAGAGTTTGATGAAGATACCGGCAATACAGAAAAGCGCATAACAGAATTCCAGCATGACACCAAACAGCCGCGAATCTTTATTGTTGATGAAAATGAAAAGGAAATTGCTTCTTACCATCTGCCGTCGGGCGCGTACATCCAGGTTGATGAAGGTGAGCACATTAAAGCGGGCAGAACGATAGCAAAGGAATTAAAAGAATCCGCGAAAGCTATGGACATAACCGCAGGTCTTCCGCGCGTCAGCGAATTATTCGAAGCGCGAAAGCCAAAAAGCCCCGCAGTTCTCGCAAAAGTTTCAGGAACTGTTTATTTCCGCGGCATCGTAAAAGGAAAAAGAAAGGTAACAATAGTAGACAAGTTCGGAAGAGAAGAAGAACATTTAATCCCGATGAGCAAGAGGGTTTTAGTGCGCGATGGAGACACCGTTGAATCAGGCGAGCTGCTTTGTCAGGGCGCAATTAATCCGCATGATGTTCTTTATATTCAGGGTGAAGGCAAATTGCAGCGCTACTTAATGGATGAAATCCAGAACGTATACCGCCTGCAGGGTGTTACGATCAATGATAAGCACATCGGTGTAATTATCCGCCAGATGATGCGCAAAGTTGAAATCCGCAAAGTAGGCGACACTAAATTTATTTACGGCTCTTCTGTTGATAAATACCGTTTCCATGAAGAAAACGCGCGTGTTATGGCGGAAGGCGGACAGCCGGCTATCGCGTCTCCGATGTTCCAGGGAATTACAAAAGCGTCGCTTAATATCGATTCATTCCTCTCCGCGGCGAGCTTCCAGGAAACAACGCGCGTTCTTACAAACGCCGCAATCGCAGGTTCTACCGACTATCTTCGCGGCTTAAAAGAAAATATCATCATTGGTCATCCGATTCCGGCTGGGACAGGTATGAAACGCTACCGCAACATCAAGCTCTTCGACGACGAAAGCCAGGATTTGGATGAGTATATGCAGGAAATTCTTGAAAGACGCAAACAGGAAGCCGAGGCGATTGCCGAAGCAGAAAACGCTCAGGAAGAATTTACAGCAGAAGAATCCGAGGATTAGAATCCTTGCAGTACCGTATCGATAAAAAATCGGGTAACAAACTGTCTGTTCTCGGTTTCGGGTGCATGCGTTTTCCCGGTACTTTGGGTATTACGGATCAACAGAAGACCGAAGAGCTTATCGTACGGGCCGTCGAAAAGGGTGTTAATTATTTCGATACTGCATGGATTTACGCCGGAAGCGAAGAAGCGCTTGGCAATGCTCTGTATAAAAATAATCTGCGTTACAAGGTAAATATCGCGACAAAAATACCTCTTGTCCTGTTCAAAAACTCAAACAGTACGGCGGATTTTGACAAATATTTAAACCAGTCTCTTGAAAGGCTTAAAACCGATTATATCGATTATTATTTTTTACACATGATAACCGACATGGAGCAATGGAACCAGTTTAAAAAATGGGGAATAGAAAGCTGGCTTGCAAAAAAAAAGAAAGCCGGTGTTATTAAACAGGTTGGTTTTTCTTTTCATGGATCGGGAGATGAATTTCTTAAAGTGCTTAACGATTACGAATGGGATATAACGCTTATTCAATACAATTATTTTGATGAGAATTTTCAGGCAGGAGTTAAAGGACTTCGCGCTGCCGCCGCGAAAATGCCGGTTATAATAATGGAACCGCTTCTCGGCGGAAAACTCGCGACAGGGTTGCCGAAAGACGCTGTTAGAATTTTTAAAAACGTAGATTCAAATTTAACACCTGCGGGCTGGGCTCTTAACTGGCTGTGGAATCAAGGTGAAGTTACAACTCTCCTTTCTGGTATGAACAGTATAGATCAACTGGAAGAAAATACAGCTCTCGCCCAAAAATCCGCCGAGGGAATGCTGGACGAATCAAAATTATCGGTTTATAAAACTGTGCTTGAATATATTAACCGTTCCTGCAAGATCCGCTGCACTGGATGCAATTACTGTATGCCGTGTCCTGTAGGAGTTAATATCCCGGGATGTTTTTCTTCTTACAATACGTCATATTCAATGGGTTACTTTGAAGGATTAAAACAATTTATAACAAGCACTGGCTTTACCGCCGAAAAAGGTACAGGGCCAAGCGAATGTATAAAGTGCGGCAAATGTGAAACTCACTGCCCGCAAAAAATATCGATAATGAACGATCTGAGCGTTGTAAAAAAGCGTCTTGAACCGGTCATTGTAAGATTCGTAGGTTCATGCGCCAGAGCTTTTCTTGGCAAAAAACGCAAAAAGAAATGAAGGATAAAGAAATTTTTTACCACAAACCACACGAACCTTCTGTCCGACATCTTCTCTTAAAAAACAAAAAATCCAGGATTGCTATCAAAAATAACTTGGGAATTAAGAATAAAACTCAAAGTAAAAGTTCGTATTTGTTAGTGTGGTTCGTGGTTAATCTTATTTTTATTTCATGCTCACGGCAAGGAGTGAGTGACAATCTGCTTATTGCCGTAAGCATACCGCCTCAAGTCTGGTTTGTTTCGCAGATTGCCGGTGACAAAGCTGATGTGCTTGTTCTTGTACCGGCAGGGCAGAATCCTCATAATTATGAACCTACTCCAAGGCAGATACAGGCGCTTTCAAACGCAAGCGCGTGGATACTCTCCGGCACCGAATTTGAATTAAGCCTGCGCCCAAAAATCGCTTCGCTTTTTCCAAATCTGCCGATAATTGACGGCACTCAGGGTGTGAAGTTCCGGCTGCTGGATGAACATGATCATCCAGGTGAGATACATGATCATTCTTCTCTGGAAATTGACAGGCACACATGGCTTGGAAGAGAAAGCGCAAAAACAATGGCAGTGTTTGTTACTTTCGCGCTGCTCAGGCATGACAGCGGAAATGTAAATTATTATTATCAGCGGTATGTTGATGTTATAGATAAAATAGACACGGTGTTTGAAGAATTAGAAATATCTCTTGCTCCGCTAAGAGGTAAAAGCGTTTTTGTTTATCATCCAAGTTTTGGTTATTTTTTTGACGAGTTCGGCATTAAACAGGAAGCAGTTGAAACAGGCGGCAAAGAGCCGACAGCGCGTCAATTAAACAACCTGATGGAAAAAATAAACGCGGAAAAACCTGCCGCCATTATTGTTCAGGCACAATTCCCTGTAACCGCCGCAAAAACACTCGCCGACGCGGCAGGCGCGCAAGTTATTGAACTCGATCCGCTGGCGCAGGATTGGTTAGAAAATATAAAGCACATGGGACAAACATTAATAAATATTATACAATAATTGCTGATGGACGCGAATATTGCTGTAAAATTTGATTCAGTCTCTTTTTCTTACAGCGATGTAAATGTTTTAGAAAACGCGTCTTTTCATATTCATAACGGTGAATTTGTCGCTATGGTCGGACCGAATGGCTCGGGAAAAACAACAGTTTTAAAACTTCTCTTTGGGCTTGAAACGCCGTCTTGCGGTAAAATCGAAATTAACGGGACAACTGCGTATATTTCGCAGCATATACCTGCGGATAATTTATTTCCCATAACAGTGCGCGATGTTGTCAGAATGGGGCTTTTACAGCCTTTAAAAAATTATTCGCGTAAAAATGAAACTGTTAATAGCATTTCCCAGGCGCTTGAGAAAACCGGCATCGCGGACATCGCGGACAGGCAATATCGTTCTCTTTCAGGCGGACAAAAACGCAGGGCTCTTGTTGCCCGCGCGTTAGCCGCAAAACCTCAACTGCTGGTACTTGATGAGCCGACAGCGAACATGGACGCGGAAAGCGAAAAAAGACTTTATGAAACGCTCGGCGCTTATAAAGGTACAACTGCTATTCTTATAGTTACGCATGATACGGAATTTGTCACCTCTCTTACAGACAGGGTTTTATGTCTTGGAGACAGCCATAAGATAGTTCAGCATAGCACAGAAATGAGCACCTCTGTTCACCACAGCGGTACTGGTCAGGAAGTCAGAATTATTCATGATAAAAATCTAAACGGAGATGAGTGCTGCAAATGACAAATTTTTTTGAAGCATTAACAAATATAAACTTTCCGTTTTTGCGTAACGCTCTGCTTGCGGGATTATTATCATCGATATTGTTTGGAGTATTAGGTTCGATTGTTACAGTGCGCCGTATCGCAAGCCTTGCAGGAGCAATCTCTCATGCTGTGCTTGGCGGCATTGGTATGGCGCTCTATCTGTCCGCTTCAATCATTCCCGGTTTTCCTCCTATCGCAGGAGCATTAATCTTCGCGGTGTTAAGCGCCATTGTCATCGGCCTTGTGTCGTTGAAAGCAAAACAGCGCGAAGATACTGTTATAAACGCGATTTGGGTGATTGGAATGAGCCTTGGGCTTTTATTCATGGCAAAAACTCCCGGCTACGCCGATCCTTCAACATGGCTTTTTGGAAATATCCTTCTTATCTCTAAAATGGATCTAATTTTACTCGCTGTCCTTGATGTCATTATTATGATACTTGCATGGCGTTTCTATGCCCAGATAGAAGCTTCATCTTTTGACGCTGAGTTTGCCCGCACAAGGGGCGTGCCTGTCGATAAAATATTTCTTCTGCTTCTGGGCTTAACCGCGGTTGCTGTTGTGCTGCTTCAAACTTTTGTCGGCATAGTGATGGTTATCGCGATGCTTACTCTTCCTTCGGGATGCGCCGCGTCGTTTTCGCGTAACCTCGGCAGCATGATGATTTCAAGCTGCCTGTTTGCCGCGGCTTTTTCAGTTTCCGGGCTTGTATCGGGTTGGTTTTTTGATCTTCCGGTCGGCGCGATGACTGTTATAATCGCAGGTATTGTATTTCTGGGATTTTCCGTGTTCAGGGCGATGAGGAAATAAATCTATTTGTATTGTGATAGCCTTTTATTTGAGACGAATCTCGGAGCTGCTAATGAAGTTCTGTTAGTTTTTTCTCAAGAATAAGTTGTCCACAGCTTATATTATCTTTCTGCTCAGAAAAAAATAAATAGGAATAAATCCCATTTAAAGCTAGTGTTTGTTGAAATACTTCTGAACGTTTGAGAGACGCAGGTTTTAATCCGGCATTACTGGAAGCAATCGTTTCATTTAGTGATGATATTCGAACAATTATTTTATTTTTTATTGGTTGCATTATTTTTATAAAATCATTGAAATTATTATCATCATCGTTTACAGATTGTATTATTAAATAATTGATTCTCCAGTTTCGCAGTGATGAAGTTTCTACATAGCTAACAAAATCAGATATATTATAATTTATATGATTTAATCCGGGAATGATTCGCTTTAACTTTTCATTATTATTTGAGACAAAAGTATATTGAATATTTCTAAGTTTATAAATTTTGGACATACTTTCAACTTTTTTAAGTATTTCATTAGTCCAATTACATGACGAAATTGTAAAGCACAAATTCTTATATTTTTGAGATATAGAAGAGATATATTCATATATTAAATTAAATGTATAATATGTATCTCCTGTTCCGGTAAGTGTTACAAGAAGCTCTTTGTTATTCGGTAAGGTCTTCATACTTAATATATATTCCGTGACAAGTAGTAATGTTTCTGTTGTTAATGGTTGTATATCAAGTATACAAGAGGATGCGCAATAACTGCATTTCATCGGACATCCATAACTAGTTGGAAGTTCAATAACCCGTTTCACAATACTATTCATTTCTAAATTGGAGTAATGAGTATAAAACCCTGCTTCCAAAAGCTTGCCATCTATGTCAAAAAGATATTTCTCGGCAACTTCATAAGACCAGCCATTAGCTGAGAATTCATTTGTTGAACTAACAATATTAAGCAACTTTAGAGTTTTAGTGATGTCCATGGTAGCTTCACGTGTAAATTTTAAACATTTTTCTTTCATAAGTTCGCTCCTTCCTTTATTGTTTGCGGAGCCCACAGCGCTAAATTAGTTGGATGTATCTTTTTTAAGATGCCTAAAAAATCTTCCGTATATTCACGTTCATATTCACCGCCAGAAAAAACGATCAACATATTATTTTTGTTATTACGGTTATTAAAATATGGACCTGCTATGCAGTGTTTCCCATTATTGCAATACAGGTATGGTAGAATTGGAACTTCATAAACAGCGATTCTATTCTTTTGTTTAGAATTTAGTTTGCTCCAAATATTATAAACATAATTTTTAATTTTCATCTTTTCATTTAAAAAATCTTTTGACATAGTGTTTTTAGATACATTATTTCCGCCAATACGTTCAATTTCGTCTTTTATTCCATCATCAGAGTAAATTACCAATCTTACAGGTTCATCAAAAGATTCAATATTGTTAACCTCTTCTTTTACAATTTTAATTATCACTTTTTTTAAAGTATCTTCTCGTTCTTTGCTATTTATCCATCTATTTAATGTGCGTCCGGATATTGTAATTTTTTTATCAGCATCATTGAGAAAATTTATCCAGAATTCATTGGAGTCATATTCGCGTTTTATTATATTTATTACTCCATCAGTTTTACTTTTCTCTAGATTTTCCAGCCTTTCAACAGCAGAAGAAAGAAACATTCGTTCACTATTTTTTTGAAGAACATCAGTTAATAACCAAAATATTAATGTTGCTAATATTGAAGAAGCTATTCCGGCAGAAATTGCTCCTATTAGTTGATTATATAAAAATATGGTTACTAAAACAGCTATTATTATAATAAGAGCAGCGGTTATAAATACCCATTTTTTATTACCTAACTGTAAACCTAACATTTTCTAATCTCCAAAATCTGATAAGCTATAATCAAAATATATCATGAAATAAATGGTAAAATCAAGTGATTATGATTTGAATTTGCCATTAATCATTAAATTTAGAACGCTTTGGATAACTAAATTATTTGAATTTTCGGGTTTTATGCGGGTTTTGTCATAACATTTATGATAAAATTCATATTGTTCTTATAACTCCAAGGTTATAAACTTCAAAATAATCTAATAAAACACGAGAATAAGAGTTTTAAAATGAGGTTAGTGTTTAAACAGATAAAAAGCACATTTATCGTCTGTGCACTAGTGTTTCAAGTCCAAGTAAATAATATGAATTTCTTTATTAACATTATATTCACTCATTAAATTACTAAATTTTATTTTATCAATTTTGTTACAATATAAAATCCAGATTTTATTTTCTGCGTCAATATGATTTAATTTTTCTAATGACTTAATCCTTAAACAGCTATCAATTTCAATTGCAAAAAGCAGTTTCTTATTTGAATTAATCCAAACAACATCAATACGTCTGTTATAACCATTGCAATTAATTAATTTATATTCCATAATTGATTTTAATCCAAATATTTTAGACATAGTGGCAATTTTCTTTTGCAGGTAATTATGAAAGTCGGTCTTTGTATAAATTTGCTTAATATCATTTTTAATAGAATTATCTAATTCAATTTTTATTTTATTAATTGTCTCACTGTCCATAATTTCTATTTCTCTAATATTCCTATGTATGTCAGTTCCATGTCTCGCTCTCCTTAAATAATATTATACTGTAACAAGTGATTGTATTATATATTTTAAGAAAAATCACTGGAATTCACAGCATCTTCAAACTGTTCATCCATGTAAGATTTAATTCGTGTTTTTAATGCTGTAAGGGTTTTTAAAGCCTGTCTTTTGTATTTTTTATCCTTCTCATATTTATCCGGCAAAAAAAGTAAAAATTCAGGCATATTTAAGGCTTTAACCAGTTTTTCCTGAGAATATATCTGTATAGGAGTATTTTATATTTGATATAAGTTATTCGCCATACATTAGGTAAAAATTGTGAAATGATTTCTTTATTATTTAGAATACAGTCAGCTTTAAATGAAGCTGTGTTTAAAACTGTTTGTATGAGCAGTTAATAATAATCTGGCATTGAAGCTAGAGTAAAGGAGTGTCTTATGAGGATATTTAAAAAATTATCGGAGTTATTACTTTGTATTGTGACTTTGCTGATTATAAATGGTTGTCTGTACACTGTCGTTTCAATTCCAAGTAAATAAAAGGAATTTTAGCCGAATAACAAAATGTAAAATTAAAGAAATAAAATACGCTCAGGACATTTTGGTTTTAGAGGAAGTTATAAGTTAAGCGCGGAAAATATTTCAATTATATTTTTTTGACCTTCTATCTGCTTTAATTAAAAGAATTATAGATTTAATAATAATTATACTGCAAATAAATACAAATAAAACAATAATATGCACAATTAAAATTGCAATTATTTTTAGTTGGAGCTGTCAGCATAGTAAGCGTTCCGCCTTTTACAACCTGAGTAACAGGCGTAAAACCGTTCGGATTGTAACTTGTACTATCGCTTAAATGCGCCGTTACAATTAAATAATCTTTTAAATCGTCTAACGGCGTTGACGGATAAACAATTTCACTTTGATTATATTCGGCTGTTATATGAGATAATGTCGCGCCTGCGGCGGTAACATTTACATTAAACTTTGCCGTTTTCCCCTGATAAGAAACTGTTATTTCACTTGTCTTCGCCGTCAATGCGCCGCTTATGGAAACGTTATGTTATCAGACAATATGAAAAATAAAAAAGCGTGTAAAACGCACAGTTTTTCAGAAAATTTCCCGAATATTTGTGCGTTTACGCACAAAAACTGGGTTTTGACGCGGCAAACTCAACCCCAGTTGAATTTGCTGTTTGATAGACGTTGACTCTTCCCTATCAATGGAAGTCCGTGCATAAATTCCTAAAAAACTCATAAAATACCTCTTTCAATTAGTTTTTTTAGAAATTTTTAAAATTAGGCAAGCGCCATGCACGGCTGCGCCATATATAGTAAGACAGAAACTTCTGTCTTTGGAGGTTTTTATGAAATATTATTTATTTTCCATGCTTAGCTTGATCATCCTAATCTGCGGCTGCGCGGCGCTTTCCAGCCAGCGTAATGCATCGGCTGAGGTTTTTGAGGGTACAGGTCAGGGATACCGCGGGCCTATCGCTGTGCAGGTCTATGTAAACGATGGAACAATTACCGAAATCGTCATTATCGATTCAGACGAGGATAGGAATGTGGGCGTGCCAGCTATGGAGGAGTTAATCGAGCTTGTAGTGTTGTACAATTCAACAGACATAGACGCGATTTCCGGCGCGACCGAAACAAGCAGGGGCTTTCTCGAAGCCGTACACAATGCTATACTCAGAGAATGAGTAATTGCCTGTTTTGTAAAATTATCGCGGGAGAGATTCCCAGTAAAAAGCTTTACGAAGATGATGAAATACTCGCTTTCTATGACATTAATCCGATGGCGCCTGTGCATTTTCTTGTCATCCCAAAGAAACATATTAATAATCTGATGGAACTTGAAGCGTCCGACGCGGCGCTTCTTGGAAGAATGTTTTACAAGGCACAGGAACTTGCCGGACAGCAGGGGTGCGGGGAAAAAGGCGGGCGTTTTGTTATCAACACAAAGACAGACGGCGGGCAGACCGTTGATCATCTGCATATTCATTTTCTGGGCGGACGCGCACTCGGCTGGCCCCCCGGTTGAAGGACAGGTTTTAAATGGCTATTGAAAAACATATTAACTTTTTTGAACTTCAAAAAGCATGCGAAAAGCCGGGATGCCCGCTCTGTACAATCGTAAAAGAAAGGGCATTCCGCTACATCGACAATACCTTGTTCGAGCATATTACCAACAGAGGTTTTCGTGCACTCTACCGCGCGGCAGGTGGTTTTTGTTCTTTTCATTCAAGAGGGCTTGTCTCATTCCGTGACGGATTGGCGGTTGCAATTCTTGCGCGTGACATTCTGGAAGATCGCATTCATTCCTTTGAAAGAAAATTGCCGTGGAAGCCCAAAGGCAGGTGCCCGGTTTGCGTTGAACGCGAAAAAATTGAACAGGAGTATTTGGATTTTTTAAGCAACTCAACCGGTAATTCGCCGGAGGAACAGGAGCTTAGAATGTTTTTTACTTCTTCGGATGGTTTATGCGCTCCGCATTATGCCGGTCTTATGTTCCCTCTCAAGGGATTTAAAAGAACGGTACCTGCATGGATTAAAAACTTTCAGGAGCATAAATTTAACGAGCTAATGAAGAGGACAGAAGTCTTTATAGAGCTTTCAGCCTACGGCAGGCAGAAAGAATTTGCGGCACTAAGCGAGAAAGATCAGCTGGTATGGAAAGACGCAGCCGCCTGCCTTTCTGAAAATATTTAATTATCTGTTTAATCTTTCAATCACGGGGATTAAAGCGCGCATCCTTACAACTCTGCCGCCGCCGTTTATCCGGTTGCGGTATCTTTCTCCGTCATCTTCAAAAACGTAGTCTTCTCCGGGAAACGGCGCCTGGCGTTTTTGCGTCCAATGCAAAGACGGGTCTTTTAACGATGCTGATGTGTTTGCAGGATCAAAGTAAATATAGGAATCATGAACTCCGCGTTCATACGCAAGCGACACATTGTTACATTGCAGATAACGCAATACGCCTTTTGTAAAATCAATTGATTGTATTACAGCGGAGTGGACTATTACGCCGTCAACATCGCGAAAAAGCATAATGTCGGCGGGCCGCAGGTTACGGATTTCGTCATTAACAGGAATTATCTGCGGGCTTCTGGAACTGAAAAAGGCGGTGCCTACATACTGCGCAGGATCGCCGCCGCGCGGAACTCCAAGAACAGGGCTTAATGTCCTTCCAAGATCCAACCCGCCCTGCCTTGCGATATACGAAAGAATGTGCCAGACAAAACCGGAGCAATCCAGCCCTGCGCTGCCTACGCAGTAAATGTAATTGTAAACATCGCTCTCCTGCGCGCCTCTCCCCGATGTCAGCACATACGGGCGGTGCGGCAGACCTGAATATGAACCTGCGCGAAGCCTTGCAACAATAAAAAGATCAGAAGATATTGTCCATGTTTTTTCCAGCATATCAAAAATTACCGCTTTTTCGCGCCCCGAGGAAAGCGCTTTTATATAGCTGTCAAAATCTTCGGTCTTTAGTAAATCTTCAATAACGGGCCACAGTATTTGCGGGCTTCCCTTGCCGTCACCCGGGATAATAATTTTTTTTTGCAGCATTAAATCGCGATCACTGTTCATCGCAAAAGGCAGGCGGATGTTCATCACTTTACCGTCGATAAACTTTGTCCTGATGCACTGCCTGTACGCTTCTTCGATAACACGTTCAATCCCGCTGCCCCAAATCCGCGAAGGATCAGAAAAAGTAATTAAATGGTTTGTCTGCGCTGTTAAAATCTGAGCATTTACAAAAAAGATAATAATAAGAAATTTAAATTTCAATATTTTTTTTCTCTATGTCTTTAAAGTATTTTACTGTTCCTACTTTCAATTCTTCTGTGGCATCTTCGTCGCAGACGATGATTGCTTTTGGGTGCATTTGAAGGCAGGATAATGTCCATATATGGTTCACGCCTTCCTCTACGACAGCGCGAAGAGCGCGCGCTTTATTTCGCCCGTTTACAATGATCATTATTTCGCGCGCGTCCATTACTGTTCCTACACCCACCGTTAACGCGGTGTCAGGCACCTTTTCCGGGTCTCCGCTGAAGAAACGCGCGTTTGCGTTTTTTGTCTCTTCGGTCAGTGTTTTTATTCTTGTGCGGGAAGTTAAAGAAGAGCCTGGTTCGTTAAAAGCGATATGCCCGTCGCTGCCCATCCCGCCGAGAAAAAGTTCTATTCCGCCTTCTTTGGCGATGGTTTCTTCGTAATGTTTACATTCTTTTTCGCTGTCAATCGCCATGCCGTCAAGAATATGAATGTGCTTGCGATCGATATCAATATGATTAAAAAGATTGTCCATCATAAAAAAATGGTAGCTTTGCGGATGATCGGCTGTTAACCCGACATATTCATCCATGTTGAAGGTGTGTACATTTTTAAAGGAAAGTTTCCCATCCTTGTGCATTTTTATAAATTCTTTGTAAATGCCAAGAGGGCTGGAACCTGTAGGCAGCCCAAGCACAAAGGGTTTGTTTTCACAGTACGAATTAATTTTATCAGCGATATACCCGGCAGCCCACTGGCTTGCTTTCTCATAATTTTTATGAATAACTAAACGCATAATCAACCTCCGTTAATAATTTTTCCGCCTATCATTACAAGGCGTATTTTAAATTCATTGTCGAATACTGTAATATCGGCATATCGTCCCGGTATTACAGCACCCTGATTATTGTAACGCATTATTTGAGCCGGATTCAAGGAAGCCGTTTTTACAGCGTCGCTCATGCTGAATCCTGCGGCAGCAAGATTTTTAATTCCGCGGATCATCGTTAAACCGGAACCCGCGATCACATTGTCGGACTTTCTGAAAAATACTCCATTTTTAAAATAAACTTCTTCACCGTTGGCAAAAAGCGCGCCTTCTTCCTGTTCTGTCGGTTTAAGTCCGTCTGTAATAAGAACGATTTTATCGATTGGTTTATTGCGCATTAACAGTTTAAAAAGATCGGGATGGACATGAAAACCGTCTGCGATTATTTCGCATGACATTTCTGTGTGGATTAAAATCGCGCCCACCGCGTTCGGATTGCGGTGATCCAGCCTTCGCATTGCGTTAAACAAATGCGTGGAATGCAGAATGCCAACCTGCATGCCCTCCGTCATGTTGCCGTAATCAGCGTTGGTGTGTCCTGCCTGAAGAACAATTCCTTTTTTATTGCAGAACAGCGCAAGTTCCCTCATGTGTTTAAGTTCAGGAGCGACAGTCATGTTGACGATGTGCCCGCCTGACGCTTCCCAAAGCTGTTCCATAAAATTGATGTCGACGGGTGATATGGTTTCGGGTCTTTGTACGCCAAGACGCTCAGGGGAAATAAAAGGACCTTCAAGATGAAGCCCCATTATTCGCGCGCCTTCTTCTTTTCCCATCGCAGCGGTTGTCTGCTTAATGGTTTCAATCATCTTTTCGCGCTCGCTTGGATAAAGAGTGGGATTGAATGCGGTCACGCCGCGTTTGGCAAGAAGTTTAGACATTTCAAGAACTGAATCTGTTCCGTCTTCCGTTCCGTATCCGCCAAAACCATGAATATGCGTGTCGATAAAACCGGGCGCGATGAATGCGCCGTTTGCATTTATTAATTGGACAGAGCTGTCAAAGCTGCGCTGTTCAAAACGTTTTTGTGAAAATACATCAGATATGATTCCGTCATCAATCATCACCGCACAGCTTTCCATTGCGGAAAACCCAGTAATGACAGTTCCATTATAAATACAAACGGGATTCATTAAATTTTTTAGATCTACCTATTAGGTTACTATTTACCGCTTGAGTACCGAAACAACCCTTTCAAGAACTTTCTTTCTATCCAGCGGTTTAACGATGTAGCTCTTGGCTCCCATCAGGAGACATTTTTTTACAACATCCTCTTTACCAAGGGCGCTTACCATTATTATATTGGCACTCTTATCAAATTCCAGAATTTTTTCTAATGCAGAAACGCCATCCATAACCGGCATGGTAATGTCCAGTGTAACAAGATCGATGTTCGGATGCAAAGCTTTGTACTTTTCAACCCCCTGGGCTCCATCGGCTGCAGTATCCGCAACATCAAAACCTTCAGAAGTAAATATCTGACCTAGCTGTTTTGCAATAAACATCGAGTCGTCTACGACCAGAACACGATATGGCACTCCCTCCGGTTTTATCCCTTCAGCGGCCTTTTCATTGATATTAGGCATATCACTCTTTGCTACCATTCTGTTCGCTCCTCTTTATAAAAATATATGCTATAATTGTAAAATAGTCAAGTATGCATAATCGATTTTTTAAAAACAAGCCCTTTTAT
>Ga0209755_10002230_pt1 | contig 27081 bp, 22 predicted proteins | sample TergutCo191P1_FD_187301 | JGI IMG/M metagenome (GOLD analysis project Ga0209755, IMG submission 187301) | Cornitermes sp. P1 segment gut microbial communities from Petit-Saut dam, French Guiana - Co191P1 (SPAdes) (version 2) | ecosystem: Host-associated > Arthropoda: Insects > Digestive system...
TTCTTACCCTTTCACTGGATTGCACGGCACAAACCGCCTTTGCAATGACGTTCAGTGGAGTTGTTCATAAGACGATATTTAATTTCGTTACAACTCTATTGCGGGCTTGACCCGCAATCTCATGAAACTTCAATATTTGATGAGATTGCGGGTCAAGCCCGCAATGACAATGTTTTTTGCGTATCGATATTCAGCTAAAAAGTTTTGTTTCGTTACACCCTTAATGACAATACTTTTGCTGTTTCATGAGCTAACCAGATAGTCATTTTCTATATTATATCACATTAAAACAAGGTTGTCAAGCATATTTCACCCACAAAGCCACTTTTTCCCCACAAAAATCGCAGATACCACAGCACTTGCCACAGCGACTGCTCCGGTAAAGACAAACCCTGTTCCTATACCGAAAGCATGTACAAGCCACCCCATGACAAACGGACCGACAAACATTCCAAGACCATAGGCGGCTTGGTAGAATCCCATTGCGGTGGCACGGCGGGCGGCAGGAATGTCTTTTGTACACAAGCCCATAAACCCAGTCATAGCGGCTATCATGCCGGCATTATTCACCACTTGCATAGCAAAAAGATGCCACACCTCCACGGAAAAGGCTATTCCCACACAGGCAATCGCTGAAATCAAAAATGAAGCGACAACTGTTTTGCCTACACCGAATTTCACAAGCATTTTGCCCACATACGGGGAAATGACAATCCCCGGCAGTGCCGCCGCCATACCCAACAGCCCAAGAGTGAAGTTAGTCGCACCCATTTCAGTTGCCATTAACGGCAAAAATCCGAATGTAGTTGAAAAGGTGACGTACTGTGAAAGTATTGCCAAAATCGACGCACACAAAAGTTGGCGATTTCGTGCCACCGATAAAAGCTCTGACAGCTTTGGCGTTTCGCGGGCTTCCGGCTTTCTCTCGACTACAAAGACAGCCAGTGCCATTCCCGCAATCCCCGCGATTCCTGCAAGGAGAAATGCGTACGACACCCCAAGCATCTCTGCCGCAAGTCCTCCAAGCAACAGGGCGAATACCCTGCCAAAAGCATTGCTGGCGTTAAGTTTTCCGATGATTTTCACTGTGTTTTCGGAAGAATCATAGGAAGAACCCAAAACAGTGACAATAACCCATGTAGAGGCAGATGCCCCTGCAAGGCTTCGAGCCAACAGCAGGGTCATGGGAGATGGTAAAATTACCACAACAAAGCCACTTGCCGCCGCAAGAGCAAGTCCGCCAATGATAAACACTTTCCGCTTCCCTATCCTGTCAGAAATTATGCCAAGGGGAAAGCGAATAAACATTTGTACAAAGCCATATGCTCCTGTAATCAGTCCGATTAAACGGGCATCAGCCTGCAATTCCTCGGCGTATGGCGCAAAAAACGGAACATACGCATACAGCGCAAACCAAAGCAAGGATGTTACCCCGAAAAAGAGTAACATCCTGCTTGATTTTTCGTTTGATTTAGTCATGTAGTGCTATTTATCCCTTCAATCCCATAGGCAAGTGGCATTCTTGTTTTATGCCCCGCATAGGCGTGGTAGCGGCGGATAATCGCCTCTTCCTCGTCACTTACCGCCTCGCCACGGAGGTGTGCATCCACGGCGGCGTAGGTGACACCCATCTCTTCTTCGTCGGTTTGACCGGGGTACAATCCTGCGGAGGGTGGCTTGGTGACAATGCTTTCTGGCACGCCAAGATAGCGGAGAAAGTCGAAAACTTCCTCCACCCGCAGGTCGGCGATAGGGTTAAAGTCGAACGCCCCGTCCCCCCACTTGGTGAAGTAGCCCATGTGCCGTTCGCTGGCGTTCCCTGTCCCTGCTACCAAGCGATTTTCGCTGTTAGCAACAGCATACAGAGCCGTCATCCGCAGGCGTGGGGCGATGTTTATCAAGGCGGTAGGAGCAGGCTGACTGCCAATAGCGGCAAGCAGGCTGGCACGGGTGGCGGTCAGGTCAAACACGCGTGTTTCGATACCGAATTGCGCCGACAGGGCAAGAGCGTCTGTCATATCTCCCTCGTAATTTTGAGTGGAATGACAGGGCATGGCGATGCCCACGGTGTTGTCGCACGCCATTTTGCACAGAATGCCCACAAGGGAGCAGTCCTTGCCCCCGCTGTTGCCGTAAACTATGCCGGAAGTGCCGGATGCCTCGAGAGTTTGACGAATAAATGCCGCGCGAGAGGTGATTTCTTGTTGATAGTTTCTCATGGGGTGTCCCTTGCGTTTTTTGTAAGCGCCGAGTTTGCCGACTGGGCGATTCATTCGTCCATAAAGGCAAAAAGGCGTGAGCGAAAGTTGATGGAATCGAGTTTGGAGAGTGGAGGGTGGAGGGTGGAGGGTGGGGTGGTTCAGCGGTGTTTGAGGGTGCGTTGCACCCTCGCCTCCCTGTCGAGGGAGGTGGCAGTCGGTGCTTTTCCGACTGACGGAGGGAGTCGCTTTTGTTTTTCGCTCGGCGGACTCCTCCCGTCATGGGCAAAAAACCTGCCCCTGACACCCTCCTCGGTCGCCCGTGTGTTTGGGTGCAGATTGTTTGTTGCGGGCGGGCATGGAAACCCGCCCCTACAAGGTTTTGGTGGTGTTCGTGCATTTTCGTGTCATTTCGTGGTCAAATGCCCTTGACCTTCACTCCACTCCTAACTCTCCACTCTCCACACTCCTAATTGCCCCTCGGCACACTGCCCTCGTCCGCCACGTGTGCCAAAAATTCAGCGGTGGTCTGCACGTGGGTTTGCTCCACGCCATACGGACGGATGGTGACGGAATCTTCCGCCATTTCGCGGTCGCCGATTACTAAGGTGTAGGGAATTTTCTGAATTTGGCTTTCACGAATGCGGTAGCCGATTTTCTCGTTGCGGTTGTCCACTTCGGCACGGATTCCAGCGGCACGGAGCTTAGCGAGCAGTCCGTCAGCGTAGTCGTTATGCGCCTCGGTCACAGGGAGGACACGGACTTGGGTGGGGGCAAGCCATGTGGGGAACGCACCGGCGTATCTCTCAATTAGCATAGCAAGAGTACGCTCGTAGCAACCAATTGACGAGCGGTGAATAATATACGGCGTCTTCTTCTGCCCATCAGCGTCCACATATTCCATCTCGAAACGCTGTGCAAGGTTAAAGTCAATTTGTATTGTGAACAGGGTGTCCTCTTTGCCGTACACGTTTTTCGCTTGCACGTCGAGTTTTGGACCATAGAAAGCCGCCTCGCCGTCTGCTTCGGCGTATGCCAACCCTGTGCGGTCAAGGATTTCACGCATCAAGTCCTGCACACGCTCCCATTCAGCCGGGTCACCGAGATACTTCTCCGGGTTGTCTTTGTCCCACTTGCTAAAGCGGTAAGTGACCATTTCATGCAAGCCAATGGCTTTCATCATGAACTCCACAAGCTGGATCGCACCAACAAATTCCGCCTCAAGCTGTTCGGGCGTACAAATAATATGCCCGTCGGACAGCGTGAACTGCCGCAGACGAATCAATCCGTGCATTTCTCCCGAATGTTCGTTGCGGAACAGGGTTGCTGTTTCGTTCAAACGAACAGGCAAATCACGATAGCTTCGCATTTTGTGAGTGTACACAGGGAATTGGAATGGGCAAGTCATGGGACGCAAGGCGAAAACCTCCGAGCTTGTTTCGTCCTCAGGATCGCCAATGACGAACATTCCGTCACGATATTTGTCCCAATGTGACGAGATTTTGTAGGTTTCCCGCTTGCCAAAAGATGGAGTTTTGGTCAGCTGATAGCCTCTTCTCTCCTCCTCGTCTTCCACAAAGCGTTGCAGAATTTGCACCACTTTTGCACCCTTTGGGAGCAACACAGGCAAGCCTTGCCCGATATAGTCAACTGTGGTGAAGTAGCCAAGCTCTCGCCCCAGCTTGTTGTGATCCCGCTTTTTCGCCTCTTCAAGGGCTTCAAGATGCTCCGCCAACTGCTCTTTGGTCGGGTACGCCGTGCCGTAGATGCGGGTGAGCATTTTGTTGTCGCTGCTCCCGCCCCAGTATGCCCCAGTGGCGGACAGCAATTTGACGGCTTTCAGTGCCCCGGTGGCGAACAGGTGCGGCCCTGCGCACAAGTCGGCGAAGTCGCCCTGCTTGTAGAAAGTGATAGCCTCCCCCGCGGGAATACGGGCGATTAGCTCCACTTTGTAGCTTTCCCCTGCGGTTTCCGCTTGGCGTAGGGCTTGCTCGCGGGAGTATTCCACCCGCTCAAGTTGCAGATTTTGCTTGATGATTGACTGCATTTCTTTCTCGATTTTGGCGAGAGCGGCTGTGTCAATGGGGGTGTCCATGTCGAAGTCGTAGTAAAAGCCGCCCTCCACCGCAGGGCCGATAGCCAGCTTGGCGGTGGGGTACAGATTTTTCACCGCATGAGCAAGGACATGGGCGGCGGTGTGCCAGAACACACAGCGACCCTCCTCGTCCGCGAAAGTGAGAGGGGCGACAACATCACCCTCGGCGAGAGGGTGTGTGAGGGATACCGTGCTACCGCCTACTGTTGCGGCGATAATATCACGGCTGACCGCCCCCTCGGTGCGGAGCGCGTCATAGACAGTTTGTCCGTCTTGTAAGAGGGTTTGTGTGTTGTTAATTGTGATTTTCATGTGGGTGTTTCCTTTAATTTTTTGTTAGTCATGAGGTTTCTCCAAATTATCTTTAATACGTTTCATAACCTCGAAAATGTGACCGCATGGGCATTCCAAGGCTTCATAATCTTTTTCTTCATCATGCCAGAGGTATTTGAGTAATGACTCTATATCATCTAAAATTTGCGTTTTCCCGCCAGCCCATTTTACGAATGGTTTTGCCATTGTCGTTTCCTCGCTTTACCGCCCTACTCCGGCTTCCCCAACAGCCGAAACATCGCTTTTTTATACTCCTCCACCCCCGGTTGGTCGAAGGGGTTCACGCCCAGGGTGTAGGCTGACACGCCGCAGGCGAGCTGGAAGAAGTACGCCGCATAGCCAAGGTGGTAGGCGTCACGCTTGCCCACCTCAAGGATGATGTTCGGCACGCCGCCGCCCACGTGCGCCTCGGCGGTGGCTTCCATGGCGGTGGTGTTAATGTGATGCAGGCTTTTCCCTGACAGGAAGTCCAGCCCGTCTCCGCCGCCCTCGTGTGGCACTGCAATATCGGTGAACGGCTGGGTCACAGACAGCACCGTCTCAAACAGGTTACGCTTGCCGTCCTGAACGTACTGCCCCAACGAGTGCAAATCGGTGGTGAAGCACACGGACGCAGGGAAAATCCCCTGCCCGCCTTTGCCCTCGCTTTCGCCGAAAAGCTGTTTCCACCACTCGGCGAACATGGCAAGACTGGGGTCGTAAAACGCCATAATTTCGGTGGTCAAACCTCGGCGATACAAGATATTTCGTGCCGCCGCATAGCGGTAGCAGTCGTTGTTTTGGATGCTGGCGTCAGCAAAATCGGCTTTTGCCGCTTGCGCTCCGCCTATGATAGCTTTGATGTCCACTCCTGCCGCCGCAAGAGGGAGCAATCCCACAGGCGAGAGGACGGAAAATCTGCCCCCCACGTCGCCGGGAATCACGAAAGAGGTGTAGCCGCGCTGGGTAGTCAGGGCGCGCAGACTGCCGTTTTTCTCGTCGGTGATGGTGTAAATCCGCTCGGTGGCGGCAGCGCCGTACTTTTCCTCCATGAACTGGCGGAAAATGCGGAAAGCCACAGCCGGCTCGGTTGTGCCGCCCGACTTTGACACCACGCACAGGCACACGCTTTTGTCGCGGCACAGGTTCAGCAGGTCAACAATGGTGTCGGGACACAGGTCAGTGCCGACGAAATGCACGGTGGGCGTGCCCTCCGCAAAAGCGTTGTAATTCTTGCCACGGATGAACTCCAGTGCGGCGCGTGCGCCAAGATACGACCCGCCCACGCCGATGACGATAAGGGTGTCGCACAGCCCTGCGATACGCTGTCCTACCTGGGCGATTCGCTCAAGTTGCGCCTCCATGCCCTTGGGCAAGTCGAGCCAGCCGGTGAAGTCGTTCCCTGGGCCGGTGCGGTTGTGCAAGGTGTTGTGCGCCGTTGTGATTTCCGGCTGAATGGCGGCGATTTCCGCCTCGGTGATGAAAGATTTTAGATAGTCGTTACGAAATTTAATCATTTTGTTTCTCCTTGGGTTTATGTGATGGGAATGGATTTATCCATTCCGTGGATTTTTTTGCGGTTTTTGTTGTCTTGTAGGGGCGTGCATTTCCCGTCCGTGTGTACGGTGCGTTTCGTTCGTTTCACACTTACCCCGTCTTGCGACAAGGGCAGTCGCAATCCACCCCTTCCGCCTACGGAAGGGGATTTACAGAAACATTTTACCTATCCCATTCAAGCAAACAGACCGAGGGCGGTCGCCCCTACGAGGTGTGGTGCGCATTTGGATGCCCCTGTAAGGGCATCCATTTTTGATTTCACGCTTGATACATAGTTATCGCAAGACCTCTTTCTCCCAACAACTCCATGCCCAATTCAACAACAATGTTTTTATCAGGAAACAACTGGTTCGCCCTTAACTGCCAAAAATGTTTTAGACATTCGCCAAATACATCATATAAAATATCCTTGCCCAATTCATCTTCATACTTAATCAGTGCACCAATCGACCAAGTATTAACCCACTTTTCAATTTTCTGTGTATCCGTATAAAGTTCTCTAAGCCTTTCAATATCGCCGTTATAAAAGCGCGAAATCAGAACACATCCATCGACTTCGATAATTTCAGGGCAATACAGTGCCGCAAATCCCAGCGCCATCTCTATATTGAAAGAATTTTGAACGTGGTTCAACAAATTTACGCCCCTCCAACAAGGAAATTCCTGTAGAATTTTTTCTTCAACGATACTTGTATGTTTTTTCATTTTACCTCCTTTTGATACCACCTCGGCACAACGCTCCTCATTCCGTCATACCACCGCAGGACGTCCCGCATTTGCGCTGTCATTACATCCATTTCGGCTTGTCCGAACGATACCGCCCACGGCAAGGACGAAAGGGAGTTACTGCAAATATACAATGCCATCAGCTTGAAAAATTCCATTGGCGGTTCACCGCCGAAATATCCTCGCAGTTGTCCCGTGGCAAAGTGCGGGCTTGCCGTCGCAGTCCACACAATGCGGTTATACTCCTCCCACGGGTCGCCAAAATCGTATCGGTCAAAATCAATAATTTTCAGCTCGCCGTCCGCAAGCATCATATTTCCCACGTGATAATCTCCGTGGTGAAAACACTGTGGACGGTTTATCAGCAAATGGCGATTTTCGCTGATATAGTCTAACATACGCTCGTCGTCGTCAAAACGCAAGCCGCTTTCGTGGTATCGCCCTATTTTGGTGTCCATTTTGCGACTAAAAAACGTCTCCCACCCCTCCCTGCCTTCAGGCGCAGGAACGGAGTGTATCAGCCGCAATATCTCCCCGGACTTCACCCCCAGCAGATACTGCTCATTTTCGGGCAAGGTGAGCAAAATCTCGCTTAAATCCTCGCCGTCTATCCAAGTTTGCAGAGAGTACACCACATCATCGCACGCCCCAAACTCCAACGACCGGCACATTGGCACACCAAGGGCGGCAACCCTGTCCATCATCTCGTGCAGGAGTTTGCGGTTGTCATGGCGGGCGATAGGCGAGGTGCGAAGCAGATACTTCGCGCCGTCCCTCTCCACGCAATATTTCTTGTCGTCCGACCAGCCTTTTGTGATTGGAATGTGGCTTTGGAAGCTGTCGAGGAGTTGCTGTTCGGTCATGTGGGTGTCCTTTCTTTTCGTTGTCTGCGTAGGGAATGGATTTATCCATTCCGCGGATTTTGTTGCGGAACGCATAAATGCGTTACCTACGGGTGCGGTGTGGATTTCGTTGTCTGTAGGGGCGAACTGCGTTCGCCCGTGCGTATCGTTGGTTTCACACCTACCCCGTCAGTCGCAAGAACAGCGACTGCCACCCCTTCCCGAGGAAGGGGATTAAGGGCGGGTGCGGTGCGAATTTTTCGTGTGTTTTCGTGTATTTCGTGGTAAATGTCCTTGACCTTTGCCCTTCTTCCCCTCTGTGGAATGGAAACCCGCCCCTACAAGACAACTTATTCTACCATAAAATAATTTGCGGAGCAAATTTTCCGCAATTCTTCATTCTTCATTTTTAATTCTTCATTGCATTGTCGCTCTTTTTTACAGGTAAAAATTATTTCTTCTATTATACACTATTTCCACCCATATTTCAATAACTAATTTCATATAATAGAATAAAAAATTTCGGAGGATGAAAAATGATTATTCAAAGACACGACAGCAGAGGCTATTTAATGGATTTCGGCAAGCTGTGCCGAGCGGCGGTGGATTCTGCACATTTGCTATGCGATACATACGATAAGGACGGAATAGACAACGGAACCGAATTCAGCAAATTAGGAGCGACTGCCCTCTCTGCCTTTGCAGGAGTGCGGGAAAGCCTGCTTTGCTGTGACTGTGACGCCCTTGCAGGGCGACAACATCGCCTTGCGGTGGCAGTATTGGAGCTACAGGACAAAATCGCCGCTGTGGGGCGGCTTGGGGGGATATACGCTCTCCGTTTACCTACCCTATTCATGCGATATTGTGCCCACAAAATGCGGGATATTTGCGTTATGTTGGAAGAATATTTGCAACTTGGCGGAGGAAAATTCAATCCTGTGCTGGCGGCAGAAATCACAGCAGGGTGCAAACAGCTCCACGACGAATGCACCATACAGGTCTTTTCCCTATGGAAACGGGAGCGGAGTACCATTGATGCACTAATCATGAAAGATATGCTGGAAGAGTTCATGGGAGTGGCGGACGAAATTGTCACTGTGCTGAAATATACAGGTATGCGAGAATCGGCGGTGGGGTGAATGTGCGGAGAGGTGGCATGCAAAAAGGACTGCCGCAATGGGCAGCCCTTGATATACTTGAGTATACCTATAGAATATCAGTTTCTTGAAGCACTTGTTTGATATTGCGTTTTCCGTGCAAAACACGAAAAACCAATATTTCATTGTTTGTGTCATCGATTTTGTAGTATACCAAATAATCGTACACAAGAACGGCTTTTCTGTAGGATGGATGGTATTCGCAAAAGTTATACATCATAGGTAATTTTGAAACTTGCGAACAGAAACTTTCAAAACTTTTTCTAAATGTTTTTGGCGGAGCTTCTCCATGCTCTCGCAAATATAGATAGATTTCTTTTAGGTCGCTTTTTGCATAAGTTGAAAATTGTATTTTCATAATTTTACTGCATCCCATGCGTCCCATTCTTTGAATAGTTCATTTGAATCTATCCACGCACCAGTCTTACCGACTAAGGCCTCTGCCTCGGCAAGTTTTTCCTTTGTGTAGCGAATATGCAGATATTCTTCGTATTTTGCATATTCCTCATAGGAAATAATAACCGCTTCGCTTTTTCCGTTGTTGGTGATAATAACATTGTCACGCTTTTTTATAATCGTTGCGATTTCTGGATAGTTATTTCTTAAATCACGTACCGCCTTTATATGAGTTGAAAACATATTTGCCTCCGCTATAATTAGTTATACATATTGTATCACAAACCAAGCTGTTTGTCAATTGTTTTTTTACAAGGACATCAGCCCAAGGACATCAGTGACGGTCTAAGAACTGCCGTGCCAGGAATACCCCATACCCCTTGACTTCCCTCTTGCTTTATGCTATACTGTAGAAAACCACATTGAGGGCAGTCCATGTTCGGATACATAAAACCACACTTTCCCGAATTATTGGTGAAACAGCGGGATTTATATAACGCCATATATTGCGGACTGTGCAAAAGCCTTGGTCGCGAAACAGGGCAAATTTCCCGCATGGGACTGAATTATGATTTTGTCTTTCTTGCCCTTGTTCGCTCGGCGGTAACAGGCACGCCATTTGAGGTAAAGGGGTGCAGTTGCTTGCTGAAATGCTCCCGCTCAAAGCTCATGGTGTTGCCTAACCAGCATATTCGCTATACCGCCGCGGTGGGCAGTCTGATGGCATACCACAAAATCCGTGACAATCTGCAAGACGAGGGCTTCCCTAAGCGGGGGGCGTATGCCCTTGCTATGCCCGCCGGGCTGTACGCTATGCGGAAAGCACGGGCGCACGACCTGCCACGCCAGCATATCGCCGACTGCTTGCAGGAGCTTGCACAATTAGAGCAGGCAGGCGAACCCTTGGTGGACAAGCCTGCGGATGTGTTCGGACGGCTGCTTTCCGGGGTTGCCGCCCACGGAATCTCCGACCCTGCCGCCGCCCTTGTAATGGAGCGAATCGGCTATCACATTGGGCGATGGGTTTACATTGTGGATGCGGCAGACGATTATGCCCGCGACACAAAATCAGGGAGCTACAACCCCTTTGTCGCCAGCGGTGAGCTACACAGCGAACGTATTCTTTCGGCGTTGGAAATGGAGCTTGAGCAAGTGGACAAACTCCTTGAAAAGGTGGGAATTGCTGACAGTGATATTGCCGCTATAATCGAGAATATATTGGTGCTGGGAATGTATAAAGCGGCACAAAAAGCGTTAGGAAATCAAACATGACTGAACCATACAAAGTCCTTGGGGTGTCACGTGATGCCACCGACGAGGAGATAAAAAAAGCATATCGTGACCTCGCCCGAAAATATCACCCTGACAACTATGCAGGCAATCCTCTTGCAGACGTTGTGCAGGAGAAGATGAAAGAAATCAACGAGGCATATGACGAAATCCAGCGGCGGCGTGCCGGTGGGTCTAAAGCCCGTTCTGACGAAAGCTCTGCCGGGAAGGGTACATACGAGGCAGATTCCTCCTTTGCCAACATTCGCCGCCTTGTTAATCACGGCAAATACATGGAAGCAGGGCGAATATTGGACATTATCTCCCCAAGCGACCGCAATGCGGAGTGGAACTTTCTAAAGGGCTGTGTGCTAACACAGCGGGGCTGGTACTTTGATGCACTAAAACACTTTGAAACCGCTTGCTATATCGACCCAAACAACGAGGAATACCGCATCGCTTTTGACAATGCCCGCTCGGTGCGAGATAAGCGGGCGTACCAAACAGAAGAACGCTCCAACAAATCGGGAGTGTGCGATTGTTGCACCAACGCCCTGTGTTGCAACAGCTGTTGCAATTGTCTTGGCGGGGACACATTTAAGTGCTGTTAAACAGGAGAAAACCATGGACACCAAAAAACCTTTTACCACTTTCGCCGAAAGTCTTTTCGCATTCCACAGAACTCGAATGTTTCGCAAAGAAAAGGACAGATTTTTATCCCATTGCACAGCGGAGTTTGAAAAATTAGGATATGAAAATATCGCTATCAAAGAAGCCAAAAACGACCTTGGCATGACCAGCAAAAATTTAATGGTAGGCGCGCCTGACGCGGAGGTGCTGATTACCGCACACTATGACACTCCGGGCAGGAATGGATTTTTAATGTTTCTTAATCCGTTATTGGGTATTTTTATTGGAGTTCATTTGAGTTTGCTATTGGTATACGCTCCAATTTTTGCATTCCAAATTTTTTCACCTACATTTGTTGAATCACTTTTGCTTAACTTTGTACTTCTTATTATAAACATAGCTTGTATATTCATATCCATTGCAATTTTCGCATCTTTCTTCATTAAAAACCCGAACAATTACAACGACAACACAAGCGGAGTTATTGGCGTTTATAAACTCGCCGAGCTAATTGCAGACAATCCCGAACTAAAATCTCGTTGTGCCTTTGTCTTATTCGACCATGAGGAGTTAGGACTGCTTGGGTCAAGGGCATTTGCAAAATGGCGAAAGAAACAACATCCCGACAAATTCGGCGGGCTGGTGATTAACCTTGACTGTGTCGGCACAGGCAATATTCTTACCGTGATGACAAAAGCAAAGCATGACAGCTGGCACAAAATCGCAGAGTTTATGGGCAACCAGGGTTATGATGTGAAAAAGATTCGTGGTGGATTAAGTGCCACCAGCGACCACGCCCCCTTTCCAAACGGGATTTCCCTGCTGTTTCAAAAGCGTTCGTTACTTGGACCCCTTTACATACCAAGAATTCATTCACGAAAAGATAAGATTTGCGATTTGGACAAAATTGAGGGTTTATGTAGCTCAGTGTTGAAGTATTTAGAGCAAATATAGAGTGCAAACAATTTCGCACTGCACCACTGTTAATCCGTCTTTGGATAGCAAGCCGTCAAACGGCACAGCCGAACCCCACGTAGGAGAGGTTGCCCTCGGCGTCCCGCTTGAACGGCACAGCTGAACCCCATGTAGGGGACGACGCCCTCGGCGTCCCGCCAACACCAACGCACCTACTCGGGAAGTACCCGATAGTTGCCCATTTGAGATGGAGTCGAGCGTGTCGCATAAAGCCACGCTCGTCTACTTACACCTGCTTTTTCGTTAGGGGAGCTGCGCGCCCCCCTAACAACCCCGCGCAAACACCTTTTTTCAGAAAAAAGGTGCTTGACCACCAAAAAATATGAACAATGCGGGCTGTGCGTGGCACGAAGATGGAAAGCCAACGGAGTCCATTGCAAACAAGTACCCGCAGAGGGTACAGCGAAAACTTAAAATTCAGCACGATGTTGCTCCAGCAAGGACGGATAGCGGGTGCGGGAGGGTATGTCCGCACCCGCAGGGACGGCAACCTGCCGTCCGAATGTTGGATTACACCCAGCCACCCCTCCGCAGAGATATACTCGAATTCCTCAAAAAAGCACTCCCAACAAAGAAAAAACCTCCCGCCACATGGCAGGAGGTTTGAGGATTTACTTCGCAATTGCGTCTTTGAAAACTTTACCAGCTTTGAAAGCAGGAGCTTTTGTAGCAGGAATATTCACCGGCTCTTTTGTTCTTGGGTTCAAGCCTTTGCGAGCGCTGCGGCTTCTTACTTCAAATGTACCGAAACCAGTCAATTGAACTGTGCCACCAGCTTTTAGTTCAGATTGAACTGTTTCTACAAAAGCGTTTACAGCAGCTTCTGCATCTTTTTTAGTTAGGCTTGCTTTCTCTGCAATAGCAGCCACTAGGTCTTTTTTAGTCATGATTTTGACTCCTTGTTTTTTGTTATTTTTATAAGCCGCAAGCGACTTATTGTTGACTGTGTTTTTTCCTGTCCGCAACAGTATAACATATTTTTGACCTGTTGTCAAACATTATTTCAAAAAAATTTGGTTTTTTTGAAATATTTTTTTGTTAGGGGTTGACAATACTGTTATTTCCACATTATAATATATTTATACAAATAAAAAAACAATGAAAAAAAGTTTGAAAACAACAAGTGAAAGGACGCGTAAGGAAAGGCACAAGTTTTATATTTTTGTGCGCGATTTTCCCTCGCGCGTGGCGCGAACCATGAAAAAACAAACACACAAACTTGCATTATCCGCAATGTTCATCGCTCTTGGGTTTCTTGCACCATTTATTATAGGAAATGATATGGCTCTTGGCTCTATGTTCCTGCCAATGCACATTCCCATACTACTATGCGGATTTATTGTTGGCGGTCTGTGGGGTGGAGTTGTGGGAGCAACAGTGCCGCTACTGCGAACGCTAATTCTCGGCGTTCCTCCTATATACCCTATGTCCATTGCAATGTCAGCTGAACTTGCGGTTTATGGATTGGTGGCAGGAGTGATGTATTATCTGCTTGTAATTCGCAAAAAGGCGAACACATATGACGCACGACACCTGCTATACACATATGTTTCTTTAATTGTCGCCATGCTTGCCGGGCGGGCTGTTTTCGGTGGTGTGATGTATGTTTTGTCGGTTATGTCCGCCACACGCCCCACTTTCACCATGTCCGCATTTATTGCAGGAGCATTCACTACGCCATGGTTGGGCATAGTAATCCAGCTTGCGCTTATACCTCCAATTGTCATTGCTACCAAAAAAGCGATGAGAAGCGACAGATACAATGAACATTGATACCATCTTCCCTCTTATTGATGCTATGCTTGTCGAAGGTGGAGGGCTGGTGTGTCTTGATGGTCGCTCCTGCGCCGGCAAGACAACCATTGCGGCACAGCTTGCTGAGCATTACGGATGTGGTGTGGTGCATATGGATGATTTTTTCTTGCCCGCAGAAAAGCGAACACCTGAATGTAACATCGACTTCCCGCGCTTTCGTCAACAAGTGACCGAGCAACTGCATTTATCGGAGTTTTCATACGACGCATATTGCTGTAAAAACGGCAAGTACACTGCAAAAACAGTGCAAACAAGCCCTTTTCTGCTGATTGAGGGATGCTATTGCTTGCACCCTGACACCGAACTGAACCCTAATTTGCGATTGTTTGCAGACATTTCTTCGGAATTACAACGGGAGCGGTTGCTTATGCGAAATGGGGAAGATGGCTACAAAAAATTTTGCGAAATGTGGCTTCCGCGGGAAGAGGCGTATTTTCGAGCGCACCGTTTCTCCTTCAACAACAGCTAATGCCCAAAACCATTCAACCGACACAAATCCACCCCACGCACGCGCTATCTGTCTTCACTCGCTTTTCAAAGACGGATTAACAGTGGTGCTGTGCGAATTACTCGTTCAAACTTCATCATTTTTAGAACAAAAACCCATTCACTGGATTGCCAAGGATTTTAGAATAAATCCTGGCAATGACGATGCTGTGCATTTGGGTTAAAGATTGAATATTTATACAATCCCAAAGGCGGGACGTCGAGGGCGCCGTCCCCTACATGGGTGCGGTTGGTCATGGGGTGTAAGCCAGAGAACTTGAACTCTCTCACCCGCTATCCGTCCTCGTTGAAGCAACTTCGTGCTGAACAATAAGTTTCCACAGCACCCTCTGCGGGAACTTTTTTGCAATGGGTATTATTGGCTTTCCCTCTTCGTGCCACGCACAGTCCGCATTGTTTATGTTTTGGGGATTTTCAAACCCCTTTTCTGAAAAGGGGTTTGAATGCCGGGTTGTTAGGGGGCGGCAAGAGCCCCCTAACGAAAAAGCAGGCGTAAGTAGACGAGCGTGGCTTTATCCAGCAGAAACAACTCCATCTCAAATGGGCAACTATCGGGTACTTCCCCAGTAGGTGCGGTGGTCAGCGAATGCCCCTCATGCCGCCCCAAGACAAAAATTCAAGCGTATATGGGAGTGCTTTCGCACTCCCATATACATTTTTCTACAAACTTTGAGCAGGCAAGCAGGAATTGCGGATTTTTTTGCGTATATTATAAAGCGTATACTATAAGCAGTCTTTACCAAGGAGGAAGCCATGCACATAACCGACCGCGAACGACTGATATTATCCCCCTCCGCTTGCTTTTCCTCCGAAACAAAGGGGCGTGCCGTGCCTGAAGAAGAGGACACCATCCGCACCCCATTCCAGCGCGACCGCGACCGAATTATCCACTCAAAGGCATTTCGGCGACTGAAGCACAAGACGCAAGTTTTCCTCTGCCCCGAGTCGGACCACTACCGCACACGACTGACCCATACCCTTGAGGTGTCGCAAATTGCCCGCACTATCGCCCGTGGAATGCACCTGAACGAGGACTTGTGCGAAGCCATCGCCCTTGGGCATGACCTGGGGCATACCCCCTTCGGTCATGCAGGGGAGCGGGTGCTCCGTGGCTGCTTTGACAGCAGTTACGCCCACAATCAGCAAAGCGTGCGTGTGGTGGATATTCTTGAGGACATGAACCTGAGCTTCGAAGTTCGTGACGGCATTCTTGGTCACGACAGCGAGGCGGCTTTGCCTATCACCCTTGAGGGGCAAATCGTTCGCCTTGCAGACAAAATCGCCTACATAAACCACGATATTGACGACGCTTGCCGTGCGGGAATTCTTTCCCCTGCGGATATTCCTGCTCACTTGCGTGAGGTACTGGGGGAAAGCCATTCCCGCCGTATCGGCACAATGGTGCACAGCATTATCCGCCGTGGGTTCGCCCACGGGCTTATCGCCATGGAAGAGGATATACACACCGCCACATTTGCCCTGCGGGATTTTATGAACGAGAATGTGTACACCAACCCCACCGCAAAAGGGGAGGAGCGCAAGGCGGCACAAATGCTGACCCAGCTGTACGAATTTTTCGCCACCGCTCCAGAGAAAATGCCCCCCGGTTACCGCAAAATTGCAGAGCAAGAGGGCGGAGCAAGGGCTACTGCCGACTTTATCGCCGACATGACCGACCGCTACGCCATTGATATGTACCGAGAGCTGTTTATTCCAAAGCTGTGGCGTGACCCTATTTCCGTTGATGTTGGGGAGGTGGGATATGATTAGCCAAGCTGTTATTGAAGAGATAATGTTTCGGTGCGACATTGTAAATGTTATCAGTTCCCATATGAAATTACAGCGTTCAGGGAGCGGATTCAAGGGATTATGCCCTTTCCATAGCGAGAAAACCCCGTCTTTTTCTGTATCTCCTACCGAGCGACTTTTTTATTGTTTCGGTTGTGGTGCAGGCGGCTCTGTCATTACTTTTGTCGAGCGGACGCAAAATCTTGATTTCGTTAGTGCCGTCCAAGTTCTTGCGGCACAGGCGGGAATTACGATAGATTTAGGTGACGAAGCCCCCACCGGTCCCCGACGAAGTCGAATATTCGAGATTAACCGCACCGCCGCAAAGTTTTTCCACGACCAACTGTCCACTCCTGCAGGGCGACCTGCCCTGGAATACCTGCAACGGCGCGGAATAAACCCACACTATATCCGCCATTTCGGACTGGGCTTTGCCCCAAAGGGAAACGCCCTGTCGGCACACCTGCGGAAAGAGGGCTTTACCACCGAAGAAATAATTGCCGCTTGTCTTTCGAAGCAAAGCGAAGACAGAAATAACGAAACTTATGATTTTTTCCGCAACCGTATCATCTTTCCTATCATTGATGTAAGCGGAAAAGTCATAGCTTTTGGCGGACGTGCAATGAATGATGATAACAAAGCGAAATACCTAAACTCCAGCGACACGGTTGTGTTCAAGAAAAACCGTAATCTGTTCTCCATGAATTTCGCTCGCCACCACTGCAAAGACCAGATTATTCTGTGTGAGGGGTACATGGACGTGATTGCCCTGTACTGTGCAGGGGTGAAGAATGGGGTTGCCGCCCTTGGCACTGCGTTTGGTGCGGAGCAGGCACGGATGATAAGCAAATACTCGTCAAATGTGGTCATTGCCTATGACAGCGACGATGCGGGGCAACGCGCCGCCGCAAAAGCCTTTGAACTGTTCGCCGAAGTCGGACTGCCCTCCCGCATTTTGAAGTTAGAGGGGGCGAAAGACCCGGACGACTACATTAAAATGTATGGTGCAGACGCCTTTAACCGCTTGCTGTCTAATAGTAAGACCCAGTTTGAGTGGAGCTTGGAAAATATCCTGAAAGCCCACGACCTCACCCAAATGGACGAGCGGGTTAAGGCGGCAAACGCTGTGGCTGACTTGATTGCCGTATTCCGCTCCAGCGTTGAGCGTGAAGTGTACATAGCAAGCGCGGCGACCACCCTTGGCGTGACCCACGACAGCCTAAAGACTGACGTTGAGCGGAAAATCAAAGCCATCTTGCGTAAGCAAAAAAATGATGAGCGAGAAAAACTTTTAACCGACCTTCGTGGCATTGGCGACCGTGTGAATGCTGAATACACCAAAAATCCCGCCGCCGCCGCCGCCGAAGAGGCGGTGCTGGGCATTCTGCTACTCCACCCGGAGCATTTTGCCCATGCGGTGGACAAGCAGGGGCTGACCGAAGATGATTTTGTCACCGACCTAAACCGCCGTGTTTTTGCCACCATTGCACAGCAAATGCAGGAAAACGGCAAGTTTGCAGAAGGGATGCTCCCGTTGCACTTTACCAACGATGAAGTGGGGCGGATATACAAAATCAAGGTGCGGCGAATGCAGCTTTCGGACAACGGGGAGAATGAATTGACCCAATGTATCGCAAAATTGCGAGAAAACAAGCCCAAATCTGATGATACTGCATCAATTTTGGATACAATTCAGAAAAAAAGGCAATTATAAGAAAAGAAGAGGAAGAAAAATGAGCGGAAAACAGTTATCAATGAACGATTTAATTGAAAAAGGCAAGTCCAAAGGCAGTCTTACAAACAATGAAATCATTGCTATGTTAGACAATGCGGAGTACGACCTTTCACAAATCGAAAAATTTTACGAGGACCTTGACAGCAACGAGATTGAAATTACCGGTTATGTTGTTTCTCCTGATGCGGCAACTGTTGACGAGGAAGAACCAATCGAAAATTTCGTCGGCGCTGACGAGATGGAAAAAATGCTTGCTATGGAAGGGCTGCAGATTGATGACCCTGTCCGTATGTATCTAAAGGAAATCGGCAAAGTGCCCCTTCTTTCAGGAGAGCGGGAGCAAGAGCTTGCCAAACTTATGGAAGAGGGCGACCTGAACGCCAAAAACCAGCTTGTAGAGGCCAATCTTCGCCTTGTAGTGCATATTGCAAAGCGCTGGGTGGGCAAGGGAATGAGCTTTCTTGACTTGATTCAAGAGGGGAATCTTGGACTTATCAAAGCGGTGGAAAAGTTTGACCATCGCAAAGGGTTTAAGTTCTCCACCTATGCTACTTGGTGGGTTCGCCAAGCTATCACTCGTGCCATTGCTGACCAAGGGCGGACTATTCGTATTCCTGTCCACATGGTGGAAACAATCTACAAGGTGGCAAAGGTTTCTCGCCGATTGCTTCAAGAGCTTGGGCGGGACGCAACCGCAGAAGAAATCGCTGTCGAAATGAATATCAGTGCGGAAAAAGTGCGGGAAATCTTGAAAATTGCCATGGACCCGGTGTCCCTCGAAACCCCTATTGGGGAAGAAGAGGACAGCCACATCGGCGACTTTATCGAGGACCACGACTCCCCTGCCCCGGCAGAGGCTGTGTCTTTCAGCCTGCTAAAAGAACAGCTAAACGAAGTTCTACACACTCTCTCCCCACGGGAAGAACATGTGCTGAAACTACGATATGGTTTAGACGATGGTCGTCCGCGCACCCTTGAGGAGGTGGGGAAAGTATTTGACATCACCCGTGAGCGTATTCGCCAAATAGAAGCAAAAGCAATTCGCAAGCTCCGCCACCCTACCCGTTCAAAGCGTTTGAAAGATTATTTAGAATAAATCTTGGTTTTTTCTTGTTTTTTTACAAATTAGACTTGACAACGGCACAAAAATGTTATATTATATATACAGTTAGCTTTACAAGCGTTGTTTTGGTATAGGTTTTCAGCATCCCAAACACAGCCCAACCATTATTTGGAGGAACATTACCTTGAAAAAAAGACTTATAAGCCTTGTACTATGTGCAATGTTGCTTGCCACCCCATTTTTTATGTCCGGATGCAATCGTGCTCGACTTGAGGGCGACCCGGATGCACCAGCAGCCGAAACAGTAGTAATGGCTATTGTTGGCGAAGACATCGACGAAGATGCTTTGCGTGTTGTTGAATCTCGCATGAACCACTTATTAGAAAATTTGTATCAAACACGCCTTCACATAATTGTATTTACACCTGAAGAGTACATAGAAGAAATCGCCACTCGCAGTATTGCACAACACGCTAACGTTACTGCATCACCTCCTCTATTTGGTATTCAGCGCCCTCTTGAAGATATGGCGTTTGACCGCGATAATCCTCCTGACAGCATTATGCGCCGTGCCAACGGTGACTGGGTATACACTGATGCAACAGGACGCCAGCAAACACTTTTCCCTGCTGTTCGTGAAAACCAAATTGATATTATCCTTATCAATGGAGTAGAAACTTACAACGCATTAAAGTTTGGTGGTTTTACTACTTCAGTATACAACCAAGACGGAAATGTTGTTGTAGTTAGTAATATTTCAGAATTTGAAGACGGCGAAACTGTTAGACAGGTTATTACACCAATCTTACAACCACTTTCTGAACTCATTAGATTTCGCAGAGAATTAGTGCGAAACATCAATACCGCAATGTTTGAGCGTGCAAACCATGTTGATGTGCCTAATATTTTCGGACAATCTGAGGTTTTTGCAATTCCAAACAACTTTATGCCGGATAACGCAGAATTTTATTTCATGTTGGTAAACCGTGAATTGATGCACGAATTCCAATATGATATAAATACAGTAAGCAGTATTCTTGATTTAGAATTTTTCTTAGAAGATGTTATAAGCAAAGCCCCTGATGTAATTCCTGTTTATAACTTTTTAGGCTATAACTTTTTTGTGCCGGACGAAAGATTAGGACCTAATCCGCTTATCACCATTCCATTTGCACTGAATAGTGCGGGCGGGCGCATACTTACTCCGATGGCACCGCGTCAAAGTTTTACTACAGCCAGTTACCGTAATATATTGAATTTGTTTCATAACATTTACCAACTTTCCGGACACAGAGTAGAAAACATAGAAGTGGATTTAACACAAGATTTTGCCGTTGCATTTGTTCGTGGCATTGACTTGTTGCGTAGCGAACTTGAAGAGGACTACTATGTTATCACTATAAGCCCTCCAATTGTTGATTCAAGTATGTTTGACAGTATGTTTGCGATAAGCTATTCCTCTACAGAAATTGCATCCTACCGTGCAATGCAAATCATCGAAGCATTGTCTACTAACTCTGATTTAGTGAATCTGTTCGCTTTCGGAATCCAAGGTGAGCATTATACTCTTAACGCTAACGGAGTTGTAACAAATCGACGTGGTGGCTATAATATGAACCCTCGTTTTGCCGGGAACAACTTTTTGCTACGCCAACATGAAGGTATGTGCGAAAGTATGCTGTACTTTTCTGCCAACAACTGGCATGCGGCTACCCGTATGGCACAAACTTTTCTGATTTCGCCTTATGCCGGCTTTCAAATCCTTGACCTTGGATATGTAAATGTTCGTGCCAATGGTGAAACTACTGACGAAGCACCTCCTATGACGTTAGATGAACTGTTCGCTGGGCTAAATGCACTCTCGGAAGAAGTTTACGATAGAATAAGAAATTTCGACCTTGAAACGGCAGACTTCAGTTCAATCACGAACGAGCAAGTTACTGCCAGAAATTTAAGCATTTATATACAGCATGTTATACAGCCGGAACTTGCGGCAAATCCATATATTCAAGCGTTTACACTTGTACGATATGTGAATTCGCCGGCCGCGCAGTACAGGGCGTTTTTTGAGCGAATGTTTCAAATACCAGTTGGCGATTAACCTGTTTATAATAAAACCCATCCAAGAAAACTTTATCTTGGATGGGTTTTTTATTGACGAACGCAAATTATATTTACTTTTGCCCCATGTACTTTTTCTTCGTTGCGGCTCCGCCACGAATGTGACGCTCTGCCTTGTTTTTATCAAGAATTTTCTTCACTTTTTTGTAAAGTGGCGGATTGGATTTTTGCAGTCTTTCGGTTAGGTCTTTATGTATGGTTGATTTGCTTATTCCGAATTTTTGTGCTGTGGCTCTGATTGTCGCATTGTTTTTCACAAGGTATTCCGCCGCAAGCTCGCAGCGGTGACGGCTGTCATGATATTGCATATAGCACCTCAAAGATTGTTTCTTTGCTCCAGTATATGCGGTTTTCCTGTGTAATATTACGAATTTTCTGCTCCAAACAACAAACCCCACCGATTAGGCGGGGTTTTGTTATTCGGTTAAAATAGGTCTATCTGCTGTAAGCACGGCGCTTGTTTGCAATTTTCACAGTAAACATTACACCAGCCATACCAAGAAGTACAACAATCAGCAGAGCATTTCCGCTGGTTACAGTAATTCCGGTTGGTATGTCGTAGACATGGGTGTGAGTGAACGCAACATAGCGAAGGCTTGCGTTTGGCAACACAGTGGTTTGCTGGTTATCGCCAGGAGGTGTTGGGTTGATACTGTCAACATAAGTGACATGGTACGTACCAATACCACTTGTAAGCGGAATACTTTCTAATTGGACAGTGTCGCTTAGCGGAACGCTTAAGAAAGTTTTCCGTTGTCCGTGCATTAGGGGGAAAGTCACCTGCCCGCTTGCATCAGTATACAGATGACCACTTGCCGGTGCTGTTGCACCAGTGCTGTCTACCACGCCACCAACAAAATACATACGAGTTGGTTCGGTTATACCGCTGAAAGCGATGGTATGCTCACGGGGGAGCAGTCTGTTACCCAGCATACCCTCGACAACCATTGATACATCAAGGGTTGAATGGGTGCGCAGATTGGTAAACGAAATGCAGTTTTCCGCAGTTAGCGTGGCAGCAGGTCTTTGGCTGTTCAGCGTAAAGAATCCTGTTTCGTTTCCAAGATTGGGCGAACTTGTAACGATTTGTGTTTCATAAACCACTCTATTCGTCCAGTAAACGCCGTAATAGTCTTGCGGTCTTGGCAACACTTCGACAATGTTTACTTGATAAGCTCTTGGAACATTTTGAATTTGGAAACGCTGATGATTACGCAAATAGAAAACGATTCTGCCGTTTTCATCAGTTGTGCGAGTGGTATTCGCCGGCACTACTGTTTGAGCGGCGTTGGTTGAATAACCAACAAGTTGGAATTCTCTGCCTACTATGGGCTGGTTGTCCGCGTCACGGAAGAATACTTCAAAACGATATTCCGTGGTGACATCAGGACCGATGTCCCATGTGTTGTTGGCAGAATTGTGTTCCCTAACCACTTTTGTCACATTTACCGGTACTTCTTCGGGTAGTAGACGAGTGTTAACGAACACAGCAAAGTTAAGAGCACCCTCTTCCGGGTTAGTAAAACTCGGGTACACTATCAACATACCAGTAGAGAGTGAATTAGATATATTACCAGCGACTTGTGGTTCATCTGTCCAGTGAATTATATGCGTCGTGTAATATCTTAAATCAACATCTTCTGAGATAATCACTCTATACCCCACTGGTATGTTTGTGAACACTATCTGCTGCATATGTCTCAAGTCAAAGGACACAATACCATTTTCACCAGTAACAGCTATGCCGTCAGCAGGAGCGACTTGACCACTCGCAGACGGTGCGTAACCAGTGAAATGAATATGCACGCCCGCAGGTAGCGGTATACCAGCTGCATTAAAGAATTGAATCGTGAAGTTGTACGCTGTTGTGAGATCGGTTACAGAAGGTGAAGACTGTGGCACTTGCACATTCACCTGTTTCCATACTCCCACTTGTGAGCGTACACCATGACTGTTATTAAACGTGATTGCGTTGGCAACGCCGGGGGCGTCTACGTAAACACGCACCGATACCTCGGTTGGGCGGTTGGCAAAAGGATTACCGCCATGATCCCATGTTTTAATAACTTGCCCAGGTTCGCGAAGCGTTTCATCAAAGTATGGTGGATCTGTATGACTCTCGTGTACACTATGCAATAGTATACCAGTACTAATGTCACCATTAACAATAGTTGTGTGCTCCGGAATGTCTACAACAAAGAAAGAATTAGCCGGAGGGATGAATGCCCAACCATTCACCATACCAAGTATGACGGTTTCGACATATGTAACAGACGGGCGTGAGTCACGTATAGTTTGGAAGCCTGTGTCTCTGCCGGTAATTGGCGTGGCTTGCCCTGCAACATCAATAGTCACATTATACCCGATGTAGTGTCTTTCGACAACGCGAATCTCTGTACCCACACGAAGATTGTAAAACGTGTATGTTTGTCTGTTGCGCATGGTGAAAGTGTAAGTTCCACCCTCGCCAAGCACTATTACATCGCGATCAGACGGCGTTTGACTGCCACTTGCTGTACCACCAACCGTAATTTCAATACCCGCAGGCAACGGATTACCCGCGCGGTCACGGAAAGTTACTGTGAACTGGTATTCAGTAGTTAAGTCGTCAACAATCGCACCCGGAGTGCCGAGTTCACGAACGTATTTGGTTAGGGTTAGTCTGTCTAATAGGCGATGGTTATTAAAAATATAATAATTAACCTCTGCCAATGAATCTACTAACTGCCAGCCTGTGTCATTACCTGTGATTCCATAAAAATCAATAGTCGGATTGCCAGCAAAATCATAACCTTCTCCACGAATGTTTGTCCAGATGTACGTTTTATAGGCAAAAGCAACTTCTTCAATAACTCGAACTTGAATTCCAATAGGAACTGTGAATTCAAGTCGTTGATAACTTCGCAATCTAAAAGTCGCACTTCCGTATTCATCTAATATGAAATAGCCGGAGGCAGGAGCGACTTGAGGAGGTAATGGTGGCAGTAAAGAATTGGTATATCCAACAAAATCAACTCTTGTTCCCTCTTCAAGCGGTACAGGTATTGCATCATTAGTTCGGAAATATATTCTGAAATAGTATTCAGTTTCCCTATCCAGACTTGCTACACTACCTGGAACGCTCCTATGCCCATAATATACAACTCTTTTACCAACTGCTACGGTGCTCATTTGGCTAAATTGTGCAACCATTGTGACGTGACCGGTGTCGTTGGTTATGGTTTGTGTAGATGAGCTTGCACCCGGGATTGGAAGTGGGGCTGGAAGTAGTGCGGGGGGGGCGGCGGGGATTTCGGTCCTGTTATCATTCGGCCGCGGAGGGTTATATTCTGTAGAATTAGTTCTGACCCATTGAAGTAAGCTGGCACCGGGGGTTGCAGAAAACACTACCTCTGTTCCCGCAGGTACCCAAGAACCGCTTGGTAAATCAGGCGTCATAACTGGCACACCATTATACAATACAGGGGCGCCGTTGTTGTCTAACAATGGTACTTGTACGCCGCTTATTCTTGCCCTTGTTGCCGCACCAATAGGATGTCCCCCAGCTAAATAATGCCGCACTTGCCATAACTGCGTTCCACGCGTGTTAATGTCGTGGTTAGTAAACGCATGGGCAGGAGTAGCCACTAATCCTGTAGGTTCTGGCGAACCGATTGGGTAATTCTCGATAATTGCACCCGGCCCAACTGTTGTGTTTTGGGGGCATGGGTTGATGAGGTCGACGCCACTTCTTGGGCTAAGCTCGTTAGTACCGTTATGCCAGTTGGCGGTACGAGTACAAACAAGCATGCCATTACGGGCATAGTTGTTGTTCAGCACGAAATATTCAGGATGAATTTGCAGATTCTCCAAGTTCGGGTTGGTTCTGCTGGCAGTATAGAAGTTAGTTGGAGTGGGAACTGGCTCTGCGGCGTAAATCGCACCGCCGTTGTTGGCTATATTGCCGGTGATAGTGCCGCCGATGAGGTGAGTGTTAAGATGTCCCGAAAGGAACATACCACCGCCATTACGACGTGCTATGTTCTGTGTAATGTAGCCATAGTACATATTAAATCTGCCACTACCCACATGGACACCACCACCATCAGTACGAGCGTAGTTGTTATGAATAGCCGGTGTAGGGTTATCTTCAGTAGCTGTTGCCACAGCAATTGCACGTGCTGGCATAAGCAAAGAAACCGAAGGCGTTCTAATCCCTACAACTGTTTCAGGGGCAGTATTTGGTGAAAACATATTAAATACACCACCACGGTCAACAGACACCCCGCCACCGTGTCTATTAAAATCAGCATGACTGTCTCTATCTTCAGCATCTGTGGTGTTATTATGAATTGCGCCACCAAACATATTAAATGTGCCTTCGTTGCTTACACCAGCACCAAAACCTTGTGCTTCATTTCCATAAATCTCACCGCCGAACATGTTGAATGTTGCACCGGTATTAACTTTCACACCGCCACCTCTATATCTTGATTCGTTATTTCTAATAACGCCACCAAACATATTAACGGTCGTACCGGCTCCCCAAGCATACACTCCACCACCCCATGCACGGTCAGAACGAGTAAGATTACCTTCGATAACTGCACCATCATGAATGTTTAGAGTTGCGCCTGATTCAAGAGCAATTCCTCCACCCGCTGCAGGATTAATAACATGGTAGAAAACGCTATTATTGCTAACATTACCACGAATGAAGTTTACTGTGGAATTTGCACCGTTAACACGAATACCTCCACCGCGAACACCTCTTGGTTGATCTGAACCACCCAATAAGTCAACTAACCCACGAGACATGGAAGCAGAAATCATATTTGGTGGTATTAGTGGAACACCAAAATATCTTGAAAATGGGTTAATATTAACAGGTAACGGAAACCAACTTTCATCTGTGTGAAGTACATGTAACAAACTTGTTCCCACTCCAGTAATGTTTCCTCCGTTAATGTTAAGCGTAGCACCATTAAACACATCAACGCCACCGCCATTAAAAAACGAGTCCGCACCACTTGTTGTTAAAGTTATTCCTTGAAGCAAAGTTAATGAACTATTAGGTGTCTCTAACTCAAAGTGTCTACGCCCTTGACCGGATTGGTCTAGATTCGCACCTGTATTTGGATGTATTGAGTTTACCGGATCGAAATCAATAACTCGATTTGCTCCAGGAACACTTGGAACCAATATCACATTTTCATCATGTTGAAAACTTCGGCCGTTTCTATCGGAAATATGCGTAAACATAGGTAGTATGTCCGACAAAATACCCAAAGCACCCCCATGAATAGGTGCGGTGGCACTATCAGGAGTTGGCATAGGAACACTATATAACATAATATCAACTTCCAATGCAATAATCATAGGATTATCTGGACCGAATGCGTTATCATGTCTTGCACGTTGAATTGCACGTGCCAATTGCACGTCGGGAGTTAAAGTTACAGGAAGCCAAGTAGGTGGGCGGAATTGGGCTGGCGGCCAAAGTTGACCAGGATCCCATTCCATAATAGTTTGACTTGCGACAATAGTTTCATGTGGCGTTCTGCCGCCTAAATGGTCAAGGTCGGGGTCAAGCCACCACGGACCATCAAATGGCATGGCAGGTACAGGCGTAGCAGAAGATGCACTACTGACAAAATTATTCCCGCTATTTTCACCCGAAACCAATGCGACTGTTGCAAAAGTACCAAGGAGCATAATCACAGCGATAAGTAGTGCTGTGATTCGTTTCATGCCAACGCGATTGCTTGGCTGTAGTAAATATTTCACGTTACACTTCCTCCGCTTCGTTGTTTCTGCGCTTGAATGCTACCAAGAAAATACCAATCAAGCTGATACCGGCGATGACAGAGCCGATTAAGATTGAGTTGTCTTCGCCTGTTGGCGGTACAACCGGGG
>Ga0209755_10002231_pt1 | contig 27064 bp, 19 predicted proteins | sample TergutCo191P1_FD_187301 | JGI IMG/M metagenome (GOLD analysis project Ga0209755, IMG submission 187301) | Cornitermes sp. P1 segment gut microbial communities from Petit-Saut dam, French Guiana - Co191P1 (SPAdes) (version 2) | ecosystem: Host-associated > Arthropoda: Insects > Digestive system...
ATCTCTCATCTCCAAAATAATTCCCCCTTATATATTCCCCCAAATCACTTGTATTAGTTTTTCTTCTACCCCCAATTAAAGAACTCGCACTAAGCCCCACCCCCAAATACTCCTCTAAATTCCAATACTTTTTATTATGCCGACACTCTTGCCCCTTCTTAGCAAAATTACTCACCTCATACCTAAAATACCCAACACCCTTCAACCTCTCATATAGCAACTCATACATTAAAGAACTCTCCTCCTCATCCACCTTATATCCTAGCTTCTGTAAATCCGTCCCATCCTCCACTTTTAATCCATACATAGAAATATGCCCAATCCCCATCTTCACCAATTCATCCACACTATTTGCAGCGTCTGACACAGACTGATTAGGCAATCCCAGCATTAAATCCGCACAAACACTAGTTATACCATAGTTTTTTGCCAAATGCACCGCCTTAACAAAATCCTCAAAGCTATGTTTTCTAATCCCATTCAGCACATGTGCATGACTAGACTGCAGCCCCAAGCTCAACCGATTGACCCCAATCTCCACACACTCTTTAATAAACTCCTCATCACAACTCTCTGGATTAGCCTCTATACTAAACTCTAAATCTCCGCTAATCCTAAAATTTTTACGCACACAATCAACAATATCACTCAAGCCCCCTCTATATAAACTAGACGGAGTCCCCCCACCAATAAATATAGTATCAATTATTCTCTCATCCTTGGTTCTCTCAATGTCATCCTGAGCTTGCCGAAGGATCTGCGCCTCCCCCTCAATCTCTCTTAACAATGCCCCCACATAATCACGCTGCACATCTTTTGTATCAACAAAAGAAACAAAGTCACAATAGGCACACTTTGAATTGCAAAACGGAATATGAATATACAAACCCAAATTATTTTTTTTCATAATACCACAACCTCTAATAATAAACTCTGCGCAAACTAGTGTTTGTACAGAGTTTATTGCATCATTATATTATTTTTTTGTATCCAATTTAAGCACAGTCATAAATGCCTCACTCGGCACCTCAACACTTCCCACCTGCCTCATCTTCTTCTTCCCTTCCTTTTGCTTTTCTAACAGCTTCCTCTTCCTAGATATATCCCCGCCATAGCACTTCGCCAAAACATCCTTTCTCATCGCCTTCACCGTCTCCCTTGCAATTACCTTACTCCCTATCGCCGCCTGAATCGGAACCTCAAACATCTGCCTCGGAATAACCTCTTTAAGTTTCTCCACCAGCAGCCTCCCCCTTGAATACGCCTTTTCCCTATGCACAATTATACTAAGCGCATCACAAATTTCATTATTCAAAAGCACATCCATCCTCACCAAATCACTTTTTATATATCCCGAAATCTCATAATCCAAACTAGCATACCCTCTTGTCCTTGACTTTAAACCATCAAAAAAATCATACACAATCTCATTTAATGGTATGTCATACACTAGTTTGACACGAGTTTTATCCAAATAAATCATGTCTTTATAAATGCCCCTTTTCTCATTACATAAATCCATAATCGGTCCAATATATTCTGGTGGAGTAAAAACATGCACCAACGCCACAGGCTCTTCTATATAATCAATCTCAACAAGCGGCGGCATATTGCTAGGATTTGTAACATCAACCACCTCACCATTTGTCTTAACCATATTATAATTAACCCCAGGTGCAGTAGTTATCAAATCCAAATTAAATTCCCTCTCCAGCCTCTCTGCAATAATTTCCATATGAAGTAACCCTAAAAACCCACACCTAAAACCAAAACCCAGCGCCGCCGATGACTCCTGCTCATAAAACAATGACGCATCATTTAGCCTCAATTTCTCTAAAGCATCCTTTAAATCCCCATATCTAGACCCATCTATAGGAAAAATTCCGCAATAAACCACTGGAGTAACCTTTTTATACCCAGGACACGGCTCGCTGCATGGATTATCCGCATCAGTAATCGTATCACCAGGTGCAGTGTCCGCCACATTTTTAATACTAGCACACACATACCCAACCTGCCCCGCCGACAAGCTTGCCGCCGGCACATTCTTAGGCGAGAAAAAACCCACCTCCGTCACCTCAAAAACCTTGCCCGTCGCCATCATCTTTATCTTAGTCCCAGCCTTTACCACCCCATCAACAATCCTAACCAAACACACCGCCCCACGATAATTATCATAATAAGAATCAAAAATCAACGCTTTTAGCGGCGCAACCTCATCCCCCTTTGGCGGAGGAAAAGCAGTAATCGCCTGAATCAGCACTTCTTCAATATTAAGCCCCTCTTTTGCACTAATCAGCGGAGCATTTTGTGCCTCTAGCCCGATTATATCTTCAATCTCTTTTTTAATTTCATCTGGTCTAGCCGACGGCAAATCCACCTTGTTGATGACAGGCATCACTTCCAAATTGTTGTCAATCGCCAAATACACATTTGCTAGCGTTTGTGCCTCAACACCTTGCGATGCATCCACTACCAAAATCGCCCCCTCGCACGCAGCAAGTGACCTTGAGACCTCATAAGTAAAATCCACATGTCCAGGAGTATCAATCAGATTAAAAACATAGTCTTGACCCCCATGAGAAAAATTCATTCTCACAGGAGTCAGCTTTATAGTAATCCCCCTCTCTCGCTCTAAGTCCATGCTATCTAAAAGCTGGTCTTGAAACTCTCGTTTAGAAACAGTCCCAGTAAACTCAATCAACCTATCCGCAAGCGTAGACTTTCCATGATCAATGTGTGCGATTATGCAAAAGTTTCTTATGTTTTTCTTGTCCATAATTTTTTTATTCCTTTTATATTCTGTCTCAGAGCCTTAAAATCAGAAAAAACTCTGCACAAACTAGTGTTTTACACATATTTAATTGAATCTGCTCAATGAAATAAATTAGGTATTATACCCCAGGGCAGAGCCCTGGACCCCCATGCCGCCAAGGGCGGCATGGTTCCGCAGCTTAAGCTGCGGAGTATAACACCATTTTTGGCGGTCACAAATTTTCCCTTGTATCGCTAAGAAAATTTGCTCGGTTAATCATCATAAAGCCCTAAACAATCTATCCGCATTTTTTATAAGCAACCTATCAAACAAAAATGCCAGCACCACCCCAACAAACGCAAACACCCCCAAATATACAGCCATAAATATTTGTGCATTCATGCCAAACTCCTCCGACATCGCCACCCCACCAAGCAACCCACTAAAAACAAACATCCCCACAACCAGCCACACAATATACACCGCCGAATTTTTAAATCTTTTAACCACCTCTCTGATATTCCGCCAATCCAATTTAGGACTCCTTAAATCAAAATAAATAGACAAATTAGTAATAGCTACCGACCAAACAAACGCACCCACACCCACAAGCAGCGGCACCCACCAAATAAAATTCCCTCTAATTATACTAAACACAATCATACTAGTCAAGCTAACAGCAATAGAAATCACAGATATAATATTATAAAAATTTTGTTTAGCCCTAATCTGATCCTTAAAAGAAACTGGCAGCATCTTCATATAATAATACCAAGCTCCCTCACGAGAAATACTACTTGACGAACCATTCAGCCCCACCGCCATAATCATCATCATCATAATCCCCACCGACCACTCCATTAGTGCCGCCGTTCCTGCCCCCATCACATCACCAAACCCCGCACTCATCCCAGCACTAGAAACAATAATAACTATCGGCGCCAAAAATATCATAGCAATAGTATTAAGCGCCACAGATGTATCCCTAATAATCATACGCCACTCTTTTTTTATAATCGCTCCCCTTGCAGTCCCTGACACAAAATTCCCAGATTTATTTGTTACATTTCCTCTAAATTCTAAAGAGTTTCTGATAATTTTCTGATACAAAGCCATGGATAAAATATAAGAAACTATGAAAAACACTATGATTGGCACAATAAAACTTGCAAATGATACCAGCATTGAGTGAGTCAAACCAAGATTGAATATCGGAGTTCTTGTCGCAAAATGCATAAGCATAAACAATGGATAAATAATATAATTAGTAAACCCCAGTCCAGATAGGTCAATATCTCCACCTCCAGTAAAGGTATTGATTGCAATAAAATATACTGCAAAAAACCCAACAAACACAACCAGTGCCAGCACCGTTTTTAATAGCCCACGATTTTTAAATCTGCCCGCAAGCCAAACAATCGGCATAGAAATCAATGAAATTATCACGGTTGCAAATATCGGCACAGCTATTATTACAACAGGAATCATCAAATAAAACAGTGCCCCTAAATTCATAACAATGCCTAAAACCAAGAATGTAGGCAATATTATCACCAATGAAACCAGCATTTCCATTGCCAGCAGCACCACAAATTTTGCCAAAAACACAGTGCTTTGCTTGACAGGCAATGACGCAAAAAATTCATTATCCTTAGACAAAAACAAAAAACTAATCGCAGACACAGTGCCCGTCACTATCGTTATACTAAAATCCAAAAACAAAATCCCCGACAAAACCTCAACAATAGAACCACTCTCTCTAATACTATCCGCCATAAAAACAATCCCCACCACCGCAAAAATAACCATCATCACATACAACGCCCCCAGCACAATAAACGCCGCCGCCTGTTTTTTATCTCTCCGCCTAAACATATCCTTTAAATAAAGTCTAAGCAAAGTCTTGAATGTCTTCAAAATATTATACCTCCTATTTTTTATGAAAACTATGTGCAATCACCATGTTTGTACAGAGTTTTTATTTAGATAATTATATGCGAACATATGTTTGTACAGAGTTTTTTTAATCAAACATAATTTTTATTGCTAATTTCCGCCAGCAATTTTTAAAAATAAATCCTCTAAGCTTCCATCACCTTGAGCCGCCTTCACTTCCTCCATATCTCCTAACAGTGACAACCTACCCCTCACAATAATCCCCACTCTATCACACAATTTTTCTGCCACCTCCAAAATATGTGTAGAAAAGAAAACCGTATTCCCTCTATCACAATGATCTCGCATCAATTTTTTCAATTCAAAAGCCGACTGTGGATCAAGCCCCAAAAGCGGCTCATCCAATATCCACAATTTAGGATTGTGAATCAATGCCCCAATTATAGAAATCTTTTGTTTCATCCCATGAGAATAAGAACTTATCGGAGAATCAAAAGCCCTCTCCAAATCAAAAATCCTAAGCAGCTCACCAGCCCTAATTTTTCTAGTCTCATTATCCACCCCATACACATCCGCCATAAAATTCACATACTCCCTCCCACTCAATTTATCATACACAACATGATTATCAGAAACATACCCAATATTCATCTTTGCATTAATAGAATCCCTTTTTATATCAAACCCGCAAACCTCAATATTCCCTTCCTCAAATTCCAAAATCCCTGTCACCATTTTTATGGCGGTAGTTTTGCCCGCACCGTTAGGTCCCAAAAAACCAAAAATCTCACCAGGTCTTAGCTGCAAATTCAATCCATCCACAGCCTTTACATTTTGCCTAGCATAAGTTTTTGACGCATTTTTAATTGTTAACATTTTTTCCTCCAAAAAGTATTTATTAAATTTATTATTTTTATTTATCATCTATTATCACAATTGCCCATCACATTCACCCCCACAACTTAAAGCTAATTTAAAAGCTCTCAGACAGAATAATCAATCCACATAAAATTATTTTCTAATCTTTTTCAAAAATTCCTTAACAAATTTCTCATCACCATTCTCACTAGGCACATAAAAATCCCCCTCAATACCATCAGGCAAATACTGCTGCTCTACATATCCACCATAATCATGCGGATATAAATAAGGTGTTTCAGATTTTTCAAAAGTAGAATAATCATTGTTTCTTAAATGCAGCGGAACATAAATCTCACCATTATTTTTTATAGCAGCCTTCACCCTCGCCCTAGCCTCAACCACCGCACAAGATTTTTTTGCACTCGCAACAAAAATAATCGCATGTGCCAAACCAAGCTCCCCCTCCGGCAACCCCACATTTTTAAAAGCATCCATGCTACTCACCACAAACTGAAGCACCCGACTATCCGCCATCCCAATATCCTCACTCGCATGAGCAATCATTCTCCTAAACAAAATCAACGGATCACACCCAGCCTCCAACAATGCAAACCCCCAATAAAGTGCCGCATCCACATCACTTCCCCTAAGCGACTTGCAAAATGCACTAAGCATATCAAAAAAATTACTCTCCGAAATTGAAAAAGATTTTTTCCGCATAGAACTAGTCGCAACATTCAAATCAATCTCAATCACACCATTTTTATTAGGTGTCGTGGACAACACCGCAAGCTCTAGCCCATTCAAAGCATTCCTCAAATCACCACTCGCCGCAAAACTAAAAAAATCCGCAGCCTCATCACTCAAATCAATTTTATAATTTCCTAGCCCTCTTTCTTTATCAACAACAGCCCGCCGAATCCCCAACTTAATATCCTCTTTGGTCAAAGCCTTCAACTCAAAAATTCTACACCTAGACACAATCGCCCTAGTCATAGACAAATTAGGATTTTCAGTAGTAGTCCCAATAAAAATTATTGTCCCATCCTCAATCGCCGCCAACACAGAATCCGACTGCGCCTTACTCCACCTATGACACTCGTCAAGCAAAAGATAAGTTTTTTTGCCATACATTTTCAACCTTTGCTTCGCCTCATCAATCACCCTTTTTGCATCCGCCACCCCACTAGACACAGCATTCAATCTGACATGCTCCGACTTTGTGGAATTTATAGCAATAACCGCCAAAGTAGTTTTTCCAATACCAGGCGGCCCATAAAAAATACAGCTCCCCAACCTATCCGCTTTTATCGCACGATTAATCACAGAATCACTTCTAGTAATCTCATCCTGTCCAATAAAATCCTCCAATTTAGTTGGGCGCATTTTTTCAGCCAGCGGAGCATTGCTATTTTTTTGCAAATCAAATAAATCCATTATGTTTTTATTATAACATCTTCCAAATAAAAAAGCAAGTAAATTTTACCTGCTCAAAATTTTAGATTTTTTTCAACACAATTTTTTTGTCTGTCAATTTATTTGATAAAATAATTGAATTGGTATTATAATTTATATTGTCGGCAAACAAACTCCACTTTGTTTTGCCAGACACGCTATTGTCAACATCCACAAACAAATCATCATCACCCAGTTTAATTTTTATTTTTACAAACCCGATATCTTTAGGCAGCTTAGGAAAAAAAGAAACGATGTCGCCACAAATTTTGATCCCTAAAAAATTTTCCACCAGCAGTCTATATCCTAAAAATTTCGCATCACTCTTTAAAATAATTTTCAACAACGAAAAAGCTAGCTCAGTATAATTTTTTTTCTGTAATGCCGCTATATATAATGCACATTTTTTCATGTCTAATTTTTTGTCATCCAAAAATTTTTCGCCCGTATTTTTTAATAGCAAATCAACATCACTCACCCTAGCAACATTCGCAACAACCGCAAGTGACAACGCATCAATCCCCAACCTTTCAAAATCATAATCCCCAATTTCATTTCTTAAATTCTCTCTTATCTTCAAAAACAATTTTCTTAATCCAACATTGTTTTTTGTAAAGCACAAAAATTTTGAAACCGTATAAAAATTAAGAATTTTCATATATGCTTCACCATAAAAATTATTATCCGTTTTCTTTAAATTTTCCATAGATTTATTTTTTTTATAATTATATATTCTGTCTGAAACGCTAATAATCGCTTTTTGTGTTGCCACATCCAGCAAAATTTTTGCCGCTCTTTCAAAAATATTATCAATTCCAAAAATTTTTGTATCTTTTGTATGCTCCACATACTCACAAAGAGCAAAAACTGCCTCTACACCCTCAAAATTTCCAATAATTTTCTCTTTCAGCACATTTTGATCAGCATACAACAACCCTAAGCTATCTATCAAAGAAAATTCATCCGAATAATTCATAAATGCATTTTTAGAAAAATCGTTAAGCTCATAAATTTCCTCTTGCTTTGCATTAAAAAATTCAAACTCAAATATTGACTCACAATCAATGCTGGTCAATATTTTTTTTTGCACTTGCATCTTTTCTTGCACAGTTTGAGAACCAATTTTTTTTACACTTGTCTTAACTTTTAATTTCTGCAAATTTTTCTTTCCAGTCAATGCAAAATTATAATAACCCCAAAAGTCTAATTGTTTTTCATTTGTTTGTTTAAAATAAATATCTTCACCAACCTCAACAAATATGGATTTTTTATAAAAACCACTAGCCACTTTAAAATCAGGTGCGTTTATTTTTTCTTTAGCAAACACTACCTCTGACATCTTCTTTTTTTTCGCTTGCCTTGATAGCTTTAAAAGAAAATGAATTTTTTCCTCTGTATCCAAAAAAGCAATATTGCTATTATTAAATATTTTATTAAATTTTGAAACCTCTATCAAAAAATTATTATCCAACCAACTGCACTTTTTTTTCACACTCTCAAACACCCCATTAATAGAAGCATAAAAATTTGCAATCTCCACTTCAAAGCTCTCACGCTGGTTCTCTATAGACACCTCATTAATTTCGCAAATTTTTTTTAACACACTACCAAGCTCATTGTTTGCTAGCCTTAAAAAATAATGTAAATAATTTTTATCCTTAAGATATGCCACATTTATTCTTTGTCTATCAATATCCTCAAAAACAATTTTTTTAATATCAATCATTTTCTTCATATGATAAATATGCACACAAAAATATTCTAGCAGCACTAATGAAAACGCAAACGGCAACAACACTATCTCATTAAAATTTAGTGGCGAAATTTTATTAAATTCCAAAACAGCTTTTTTAACAATCTCCTCATCAGCAAACCCCTTGCCGCCACCAACAATTATTTTACACATTTCATATACTCTAAACATTTTAGAATAATCATTTTTTCTTAAACCAACATTGCTTTTTAAATTTTTATACTCTGCCAAAAAAATATCCCTATTATCTTTCAACGCTGCTTCAAAAAGCGTATCATCCTCTTTAGCAATCTCCTCTATATATTTTTTATATACCCCAATATATTTTGAAATCTGTTTTAATTTAGACCTAACAAAAAATTTCTCATCTTTTTTGCTCTTAGCAAATTCCCTTACAAAATCTATCATACAATTCTCACTCAATAATTTTGAATGCGAAAAATCAAACTCAAATAACCCCGAACGCAGTATTAGAGCAACTATAACAAAAATTAAACTTAATGGAAGTAAAAAAAGCAAATACATAACCCATTAATTATTTACATTTTGATACCAACTTAGACATTTAAATTTCCATAAACCCAAAAATATAGTACTATGCGTGATATAATACCCTATTTTACAGTACTATATCACGCATAGTACCCCCCCACAACCTAAAAAACACATCCTATCCCAAAACAAAAAATCGCCATTACAAATATAATGACGATTTTATATAATCCCATAAACCCAACAAAACAATTCAATTAAAAGCTCTCTAACAATTCCCTATTTTTCAACAGCTTGCCGCCCCCATTTATAATAGCATATTCTGGATTATCAAAAATGTTTACCTTAAGCCCCAGCCTCTGCGACAACAACACATCCACCCCAGGCACCTTAGCACTCCCACCCGACACATAAATCCCATTCTTCAAAATATCCGACGATATCTCCGGTCCTATCCCATTAATCGCCGTCTCAATCAAATCCGCAATCCTCAAATAATACGGCATCACCACCTCCCTAATATCCGCCGCCTCAATCACCACACTAGACGGCCGCTTCTCCTTCAAACACAACCCCATCACCTCCCTAAACGCCGTCTCCCCCTTGTGCAAACTCCCAATCTCCTCTTTAAGCCGCCTAGCATCACTTATCCCCACCTTCAAACTATGCTTCCCCAAAATAGCATCAATAATCGCCCTATCCATCATATCCCCACCCATACTCACCCCATACGCCCCACTACTCAATATCCCACTAAGCGCCACCGTCGCAATCTCCGTAGTCCCCCCACCCAAATGCGCCACCATATTAGCCGTATTCCCTGCTACACTCAAATCCATGCCCACCGCCGCCATCATAATTTTAGGAACAACCCTCACGACCCCAATCCCCGCCGCATACGCAACATTATAATAAACATCCACATCCTCTTTTTTCAGCCCCGTAGGAATAGCCAACACCGCCTTAATCCTTGGTTTAAAAATAAAGCTCCTTGGATAAAGCCTTGTCACCAGCTCCTTTAAAAAACCAGCCGCTATTTTAGGCTCAATGATTACCCCATTTTTAATAGGCATCACCAGCGTAACCCCCTTAGGAGTCTTGCCCATCATATTAAGCGCCTCAGTCCCTATCACCCTCTTTTTTTTGTCATCAAGCATCCCAACGATGCTAGGTTCACGCAAAACTACCCCATATCCCGATTGAAATACAGAGGTATAATTTGACCCAAATGAAATTGCTATGTCAATTGTTTTCATAAGTTTATTTTCTCACCCAAAAATTATATCAGTTAAATTTTGCAACATCATTACCCAATCATCGCACCTATTTCACTCTTATATAGTCTAAGATTTTTCATTTTTGTGCCAACAAAAGCATAAAATACCCGCAATAAAACATATCCCACCAACAATAATCAATACTGGATAAAAGCTCAACTCTGCATATGCCGCTGAAGCAATCGCAATACATATAGAGCCCCCAACAATAAGAATAGCCCCCCCTATAACCAATGCAAGACCAAGAAATAAATTTCTCATATCCCCTCCTTTTTTTCATATAATGCTTAATTTATTTTCTACTCAAGTATAACTAGCCACTATTAATCAGTAGGTTCGTGATGACGGCATCTAGGCTGTCTAAAGTATCCCCATACGACATCTATTATTTTAACAGAAGAGATTCTTATCAGAATGACATAAATTAAAAATTATTTATTAAACGCAAATATTATCCCGCCCTCAACCTAATTTTTTGTCATCCTGTCAAGGATCTATTCTTTATTCTCTGCATCGCAATATACTATACATGTTTTTTTAAAGATGCGATTCTTACAGAATGACATAAATTTTTAATTGGTCATTTATCAAGTAGATACTACTCCGCTTCAATCTAATTTCTTGTCATCCTGTATTGCTTCCCCCATTCTATGGATATTAAAAAATAAACACACACTATTTTTTAAAATACTTTTTATATCTATCAATACTCTCCAAAACCACCTTTTTAGCCGCCTCTTTATTTAAGACAGGTGCAACCTCAACAGGAGTCCTATCAAGCGCCTTATAAACACTCAAAAAATGCTCAATCTCCTCCAACACAAACGGCGGCAAATCATTTATATCCTCATAGCTATACCTAGCATCCCCACAAGGAACCGCTAAAATCTTTTCATCCCACTTGCCATTATCCAGCATTTTTATCACACCAATAGGTCTGCATCTAACAAGCACAAACGGCACAATCTCACTGCATATCACCAGCACATCCAGTGCATCGCCATCCTCTGACAGCGTCCTTGGAATAAACCCATAATTAGCTGGATACCTTGTAGCCGTCTGCAGCAGCCTATCAAAAAACAACATCCCTGTCTCTTTGTCTAATTCATACTTCTTTCTAGAACCCTTAGACACCTCTATACACGCAACAAAATCATGCTCTTTAATCCTTTTTTCATCAATATCATGCCAAATATGCATATCAATACACCCCCTTAATCATTTTTTTCACCAATGTGGCAGGCAATCCTATAATATTATCTACATTACCTTCAATCCGCTCAACCCTCTCCTTAATCCACTCATCCTGTATCCCATATCCGCCCGCCTTATCAAATGGCGACCCCGTGCCAATATACTGCAAAATATCCTCACTCTTAAACTTAGCAAACTCTACACTCGCCTTTTCATACTCTAACAAAACCACTCCCTCTGCCCTCATACACACCGCCGTATAAACACTATGCATACCGCCGCCCAACGCACTCAGCATGTCAAACGCCTCTTTTTCATCCTGCGGCTTTAATAAAATCCTATCACCAAGCACCACTATAGTATCCGCCGCAAGCACAATATCCCCACAATTCCCCCTAAAAACATCCTCCGCCTTGCCTTTTGCACACGCTAATACATACTCAATTGCACCCACTCCCTCTCTCAATTGCTCATCAAAATTGCTAGGAATCACCACAAAATCAGAGGTAATCCGCCCTAATAGCTCCCTCCTTCTAGGAGAATTTGATGCCAATATCAATCTTTTATCAGTTTCCACACCAGTATTACCTATTATTGCTATGAAGCGCACAATCAATGGTCAATTTTATTGCCGCCGCAACATGAAGTGGAATTTGGCTTGTGTCAATCGCTATATCATAAGTATCCCCCCATGTCAAAAAACGCTTTCTCACCTCAATAATCTGCTGCCCATTAGGATTTATAATAGCAAAATCATGCCCAATCAAGTTGCCGTCAATCAAATAATTTCCATGCGGAGTGGCAATATCAAAAATAGGGCGTCCCAACCTAAAACGCCGCCTCACCGTAAACAGCACTTGATTGTTGTTTCTAGCATCCATTATAGTGAAAGTAGGCATAAAAGCAAAAAACTTTCTCCTAATGATTATAATAGGATTATCCATACTAGATGAATCATACATTTTGTATTGCTTAGGAAAAGCAAAAAAGTTGCCCCTCGCCCTAAAAATAGGCTGCTGCTGTTCATTAAAAAAAGTAAAGTCTTCTACCAATGAAAACACCTTTTGCTGTGAAAATAAATGTTGTATCATAAATGATTAATATCCTCCTCAATTAAAATTTGCAACTCTCTCTCAAGAGAGAAAAGTTACAACCTTGTATGCATGAATTTAATTAAGATGAGATTCTTACAGAATGACAAAATTTAAAATTGGTCATTTATCAAGCAGACACTACTCCGCTTCAACCTAATTTCTTGTCATCCTGTAAGGATCTCTTCTTTATTTTTAGTACAGTAATTTGTATCCCTATTGACACGCCAATCACGCATGTGAGGAATCTTAGCCGTTTAAAAAACTACTACTACCAAAGGTTTGACTAGCTAGCACTCTCCATCCATCACAATATATCCAAATTCTTCCTAAATGCCCTTGCAAAATCTGGCGCCAGCTTCATCGCATCCTTAATCTCCAAAGAGCAATCCCCCTCCGTAATCGTTTTCATGATTACAGAATCCCCCAAAACATCACAATCAAGCCCCTTTACTCCACCCGAAAGCGACCTATCCAAACTCTCTGCAATAGACAAAATAATACTAAGCCGTCTCACTGCATACAAATCCTGCTCTGGATTTAAAAACAAATCCTTGTATTTGTTCCATTCCACTGTATTAAAATCATCCCCCATCGTCCCTTGTGCTATAAACGACGCCAAAATAATATCCCTGTGGCTCACTCCATACAAATTAGAATTTTTAATAAAATATGCCGTGTGCCTGTTTCTATCATAAAACTTTATCCTAGTGCCAGCATCATGCATAAGTGCTGCAATCCTAAGCGGCTTAACATACATCCTAGGCAGCTTATGCAGCACCCTTAAGTGTTTATATAACTGAATAGACAGCATACAAACATGCTCTGCGTGCGGAATATTGATGTCAAAATAGCTCATCATCGTATAAACCGAGTGCATAAGTACATCAGATATAGGCTTGTCCATAGTAGACGGCACAGCATAATTAAACATCACGCTCTCTCTAAGCCCAGCCCCCGATACAACAATATTAGAAAAGCCGCACTTTTTCATAAACGCATTTATAGTAGACAGCGACACAGAAAAAATGTCAGCCCGCTCAGAATTTAATCCCTTAATCTTTGTCCTATCACCCGGCGGCAGCGTTTTTACCATCTTATATATTGCATCAAATTCTTTTTGAGAAATATTATAATTATGCACCATATCAAGCGGGTATTTTCTTATCTTTCTGCCAATCTTTGCTAGATTCCTAAAAGAACCCCCCACCCCAATCAACTGATAATCAGGCTCAATTTGACCCAGCCACGGAATCCTCTTCAACTGATCCATAATATAAGCCTCTATCAACATCGCTTGCTCTTCTGCTGTCCCATCATTAAAAATACTAGATAGCGCTAGCGTACCAATATTAATCACCTCTTTGTTGACAAGGTTTCTTCTATTATATTGAATAATCATCATATTAGAACCACTAATATCCATGATTACACCCTTAGGAATATCCAAAGAATTGATTATACCTTGATAGGTATGCACTGCCTCTTCATCCTCTGTTGACACCTTAAATTTTAGACCAGTAGATGCATTTATCTCTTCAATAAAGCTCTTTTGGTTTTTAGCCCTTCGCAAAAATGTGGCTGCTACGCAAAAGATTTTTTCTACGCTATAGCTATCACACAATTTTTTAAACATTTTTAGTGTCTTTATTGTTTGCGTAATTCTTGCTGGCTTTATATAGCCGTCTTTTTCTAGATCTTGCCCCAGTCTGATGTTTTCTTTTTGTTCATCAAAAATGACAAAATGACCGCCTGTGACAACGGCACTGCCTGGTGGCATGATATTTGCTAATACTAAACGAACTGAATTAGACCCTAGGTCTATTATACCAATTTTTTCCAAAACTTCCCCTTTTAGTACATTTTGAACATATTCTACCACAATATTCATATAAAGTAAAACCTTTAGTGTAGTGTTTTGTAGTTTTTTGTAACAATATTTATAAAGTTTTTTGTCTGATTTATGTTTTTAATGTTTACAAATTATTTTTTATGTGATAATATAACTGTGTATGATTAAAATTATAATTAGTATTCTATCCATTTTATTTGCATTTATTCTTGCAAATGGACATGTTATGTCTGATATAACACACCCTTTTGAGGCGTTTTCTAGCCATCAAACGGTTGCTTTTGACGATGAAAATGATATGATTTTGAAACGCATCACAAATTCAGACATCCCCTTTTTGCACCTATTGTCCGTGCAAGGTGTCGCCCTGTCTGATTATTATTTATACATCGCTGACACAAACGGCATTCATAGCGTAAATTTACAAACCAATGAAGCTATCACACTGTCTAACCAACCCGCAATTTATATAAACACCCATGACAACCAGCTGTATATTCTAAGAGAAACTGGGCTCTATCGTGATGCCGACACCCCCTTTTTAACAGGCAATTTTTTATCCTTTAGCATCTATGGCGGCAACATTTATCTGGCCTCGAGAAACACAATAACTATCCACAATATTAATCAAGCAACCACAAGCACAATAAACATAACCAGCGGAACAATACGACAAATCAGTGCCTCAAATTTTGGAGTGTTTGTGCAAGTGTCTTTACCTCAACTACGCTTTGCCATCTATCGCCTAGCAACAAACACCGCCGTCAGAGAAAACACTCAACACCTAAACATTCCCATCCCCTATGCCATCCACGCCACCAACCACTCCCTATTAATATTGACCCAGCACTCACTAATCCAATACACTCGTTCTGGCGGCATCCTCATCCCTCACCAAACTCTACCCATTGACTTTGATATCCGTCAGCACCCATCCTCTAGCCCTGTCCTAACCTCACAAGACAACCTAGCCCACTTCTCTACCTACCTTGACAACATCTATGCCCTTGACCTAACAGACGGACACATTGACTTGGTTGTGGCAAGTGGCTCAAGAGCAGATTTTTTCTTTAATCGCCCCAGCGGAATATCTTATAGATTTGGAAATATCATTGTTTCTGACACATATAATGACCGAATCAGCCTATTTAATAGGTACTCTATCACGCATAGTACCCATATTCGCCCCATTTCTGCAGTAATGACGCACGCAAGAGAGCTAATCATTGCATATAGCTATAACCGCCTAATCAATAGAGACACAGGCGCAAGCCTTGTTCTTAACCATCAAGGCTATATGGTGACAATACAAAAAATCATTGCAGATAGAGGAAATATTTATGTAATTTTTGAGGATTTAAGAGACAATCTTACGCATATAATCAGAACCTGTCCCCTGCTAGAATATTATACTTTTATACTATCAGGGCTGACAGACTCTCACAGTCTAGGGCAAAGAATAGGCGGCGGCACACCCTCTATCAATGAGCATTTGATTGATTTTTTCATAGATTATGGCGGCAACATTTTTGGAATAAATACTGACGGGCATTTTATGCACAACAGCCAAGTGTTTGCAGATTTGGGCGTTTTTACTAGCATAACCTTTGTCACCTGCGACACAAGCGGACTTGCAGATTTTAATGATATTCTATTATTAAACAAAGACACTCACTCACTATTTAGACTCTCATCAAACCTAGTCATAGATATCACCACATTCTATACCGCACCATCCTCTTCTTCCACACTTTCTACAGCTCGCCAACAAACCCACAACTCCATCACCTCTACCAACATAAACACTCCCCTATTTTCTGCCCCTACAGAAAAAAATGCAACCATAAACCTGCCCATAAATACGCAAATCCTAATAAGAAGAGAAATCCCAGCACCCCCAAACATGTATTTCGTAGTAGCCTTTACCACCGACATGCTAAACCAGCCACTAATGGCGTGCGGATTTATTTATCGTGCTGCCCTCATGCCCCCACTCCCCTTTGTCCCGCCAGCAAACACAAGCGGTCAAGTCATATTTGACAACACACACATCCGAGTTTTTCCGTCAGTATACAGCCACACCTACACTACACTAAGACGAGGCGATTTGGTGCGGGTATTAGACTTTGTATCAGAAGAAATCAACGACCGCATTTGGTTTAGAATAGCCACCTCCGACAATACAGAAGGCTTTATGCTTGCCACAAGCATAAACACAGGGTTTGCAATAAGCGTATTAGGCATGACAAGCACAAATGCTACGCTGCGACAAGATGCTATGCTGCTTGTATATTTGCACGGAGTGGGCAGAGTGCCGCTAGAGATGCTTCCTAGCGGAACAAGGATATTGATTGACACCCCGTTTGACAGTGCATCAAGGTATACAAGAGTGCTTGTGTTTATTGATGATGAGCTAGCAGAAGAAATAGAGGTGTTTATAGCCACCCGATATATAGACTTTGACGGAGTAGACATATGGATGATAGTGCTGATAGTGGGCATTATATTTGTAACCATCATACTTGTGATACTAGGTATATTGATGGCAAAGCGGCGAAAAAGAATAATGCCTTATGGGCAATATATGGATGATAATCACCAATAATTCACATGTTATATGACGCATACTACCCATGAAAACCAAAAAAGGAGCTATTTTAAAGCTCCTTTTTTATAAAAACGCACTCTATTTTGTAGGTGCGAACGCCCTCGTTCGCCTGTACTGCTATGTTTGTGTAACCTTGCAATATATATGATGTTTGTCTGTATGCAAAACCCGTAGGGGCGAACTGTGTTCGCCCGATACAAACACGCATTTTTCGTAGGGGCGTTCACTGAACGCCCGTGATGTTGGTGTATGTACGAACCCCGTAGGGGCGACACTCTGTCGCCCGTGATACTGCTATAACCGATACACAGGCGAACGAGGGCGTTCGCCCCTACAAATTCTCAATTTTCATTTCAAAACAGTTATCAGACATTCCCCTCAATACTTATTTTATTAATAGACAACTCATAAGCCACCCTAGCCTCCACTCTCTCATCACACAGCCTCTTATGATACTCCCGTGACTGTATACGCCCCGCTATACTTATCTTTTGCCCCGTCTCAATCTCTTTTACAAACCTAGCATTCCTTCCCCATGCAATACACGGAATATAATCACTCTTGTTATACGCACGATTCACCGCAAGCAAAATATCACAAATCTCCCGATTAAATGGCGTAGTCCTATATACTGGCGGCTTGCATATATGCCCGCTTAATACAGCCAAGTTTGGATTCAACTCATCCACCACCCCCACCATAAAATCTCTTACAAAAACAGTAAGCATCAGCTTTGACCTATCACCCTCTAGCTTGTTATAGCTTCTAAACTGCCCGTTTAATGCAACCTCTGCCCCCACCTTTAAATCCAGTCCCTGCATAAGCCGCTCTGACACAGTTATGGGCAAGCGATCAAAATGCGATGACAGCCTTTTTACTACCAAACTAAACTCATAAAACGCCTCACCATACAACTCATGCGAATATTTTAATTCGCTATCCACTTTTCCACACAAAAAAACCTTGTTGTTTGTGATCAAAGCACCGTCTTTGCCGCCCTCTACTTGATTGTTTTCAAGCTGACTGCTGTTTTCTACTTGATTGATGTCAAGATTGTTTTCCATTTGTATTTCTCCTAAATTATATTGATTGTTTATTATCAAGTCAAGCCTTTTATAATATCGTGATGAGATTCTTCGCTATGCTCAGAATGACAAAAATTAAACTTGTCATTCTGAGCATAGCGAAGAATCTCATCCGCTTAAAAAAACTACTACCAAAGGTTTGAATAGACAACACCAGCCTCTGCCCTTATCACTAGCCCCATCAACTCCCCCACCGTAGTCGTCCCCATTCCTCTTAAGCCAAGCGCCTTAAGTATAGGCGGCAAAGCAGCCACCGTATGCACCCCATCATTGTGCATCAAAATTATCGCACCCCTGTTTGCATTATTCATAACATTCATTATCACCTCTTCTTGCCCCACCTTATCTTGATTATCCATCGCATTAGTAGTATAATGCACCACTCTTAAACCCAGCGACAAAGCAACCTGCACCGCCCTATCATTGTATGAATTATAAGGAAACCTAAATAACACAGGTCTTGTGCCCGTTATATTTTCAATTACATTAAGTGAAGTAGTCAAGCTTAAGCCAATCACATCATTGCTTAATACCCTCATATCCTGATGAATCGCTCCATGCGACCCAATCTCTATCCCTTGTGCCACCATCTCTCTTAATAGCTCACTATTTTGCTCTGCCCACTTGCCCGTCACAAAAAAAGTTGCCCTAGCATCATGCTCTCTTAAAATCCGCATAATCTCCCTAGTGTGATTCTCTTCTAGACTGCACACATTAAAGCTCAGCGCCAACGCATTTTTGTCCGTTTCTATGTATTCTATTACCCCCGCATTAGGCTGCCGCCCATTCCAAACAGCCGCACTTCCAGTCATAGCAGTTGCCACAAGTGCCCCAATCAAAGCAAGGCAAAACAGCGACCCCATCAAAATATTGCGCTTTTTTATAGTAATAAACCTCATTTTCTCCCCCTCTTAGAGTCTATTATATTATGTTAAACAACAAATATTTAACGATATTTTGTCATATTTTTGGTTTTTATGTATACAGAAGAGATTCTTACAGAATGACATAAATTTTTGATTGGGTCTACCAAGCAGACACTACTCCGCTTCAACCTAATTTTTTGTCATCCTGTCAAGGATCTCTTCTTTATTTTTTTACTACCCACTAAAAAAACTACTATCAAAAATTGATCTATACCTCATACCTAATTCAAAATAGTATGCTTGTATCCTAATCTAAAAGCAGTGTTAATATTCTATGCTTTTATATAAAAAAAAGAACAACTAGCCTTGTTCTTCTTTGTTTTTTTTCACCTTTTTATAAATTGCATCGCCCAACTGATATGCCCCTAGTGCCAATAAAAAGATTCCAAAATATAATTTTAAGCTATCCGCCTCTATCCTTGACGCCATTATAGACCCAAGCACCCCCAGTGCCGCCGCAGGAACAGCAGCCATCATAGCAATCTTAATATCCAATAGCTTGTTTTTAGCATGAATAAAGAGTGCAACAATAGACATAGGAATAAACGCAATCAGGTTTACACCTTGCGCCCCATGCTGACTAAGCGGAGTAAAAATCAATAGCAGTGGTATAAGCAGTGTCCCGCCGCCCATTCCCATGCCTCCGATTACCCCGCCAATTATGCCGATTATTATAAATGAAACTATTTGCATACAACTTTTTCTCCTTGTCACTTTTTTTTGAAAAAAAGCAACCAAAAAACTTTAAACCAGATTCTGTGTAATTTGTAGGAAGACACCCTGTTGCCCATGTTGCTAGGCTCATGAATGATTTTTCAATATTTATGATGCTAGGATGTATTTGAACCCGCAGGGGAGCACGCCCTCGTTCGCCCATGATATTGGCATTTGTGTAATTTGTAATGTTGGTAGTGCTGGGTTGTATATGAACCCCGTAGGGGCGAACTGTGTTCGCCCATGTCACTGCTATAACCGATACACAGGCGAACGAGGGCGTTCGCCCCTACGGGGTTCTCAAAAATATACCACCCCTACCAAAATTAAAACCAGCAACCATTTTTAATTTAATCAAAAAAACACCAGCTTAACCCCTATCCCTATCATGCACAAGGCAAAAATAATCGCCACCACAAAGCTTTTAAGCCTCTTTAAAAGCAGTGCCCCAATTATTCCGCCCACCAGCACCCCAATACCAGAAAAAAGCGTAGGCTTAAACTCAATGTGCCCCTTAATAAAATAAGTGATAGCCGCCGCTATACTCATAGGCAAAATAATCATCATCGCACTAGCATGTGACTTTTTTGTTTCTAGCTTTATCACCTTGTTTAATAGCGGCACAGCAAGCATACCGCCTCCCCCGCCAAAAAACCCACCCACAAAACCCACCAGTCCCCCGCCACCCAAAAGCACTCCCTTCTTCTTTTTTGATAAAGCATTTTTATTTTTTTTGTTAATATTTTCCATCCTAATAAATATTTTTACCAATAATTAGGAAAAATACTTTTATAAACGCAAAAAAACATAAAAAAATCCGTGCAAAAAATTTTGTTTCACCCCTTAAAATTACTTGCAAATTTTACCAATCTATAATATAATGTTCTTTGTGTAATTTTACTCTATATAGTTAGTCAGTTTGCAAATGCAAAAATCCGCACTCTTGATTAGCTGTGAAAAACAACCATATCAACCAACTATTCATTATAAAAGGTACAAAAAGATGAAAATTAAAAATCTTACAACTAAATTAGCCATTTTTATGGTGCTTGCAATGCTTGTCTTGTCTATCCCTCTTATGGCATTTGCCCCCATAACAGCACACGCAACAGACATCCCCGCCGCTTTTAGATGGCATGTACAGTCTGTCTTTTTAGACGACTTTGCACCACATGACGGTAGCTTCCCTGCAAGCCCTACTCAGTTCACTGGGGAATTTTTAGGACACCATCAAGGCAGTTTAGGAGTAGAAACTGGCATTGTTGCAGGCGTTATTCCACTAGACCATAGATATATGGACTATTTTGAGCAAATTGGACTAGGCGCACATCCTGAATTTAATACCGCAACAGACATCCCAGCCCACCCTCATGGACAAGACCACAACTTCCCTAGCACAAACGCAAATGTCTTGATGATAAACACAAACAACCAACGCACAGCATATGGCTTTTCAACTCAAGAATTTGATTTAGAAGCACATTCTTTTTATCGTTTCAGCGTATGGGTAAGGACAGGCGATTTTTCTGACAACGAAGGGGCAGCCGTTACACTAACAGGAATGCCTACTCCGATTGGTGTTTGGAACATAAACACAGTTTCTCACTTAAGAAGAGCAACAGGCACAAACCTGCCTGATCTAAATCCAAATAACAGGTTTGGATTTGAAAACATTAGGATTTATTTAGCGACAGGCGCAACAACAGAAAGCGTTGCACTTCAATTGTCTGTAGGCGATGCTGGAAACGGAAAATACTTCCCTTCAAACGGCTTTGCATTTTTTGATGCCGTGCGTATTGAAAGGCTATCCCCTACCAACTTCTTTGACTCAACACAAGGCATCCATGACAGATTCTTTTATACCGCTATACAAAACACACTAGGACAAACTGGTCAATCTCACCACCTTTTCCACCGTGCAACTGCTAGAGTTTATGACACAAACACAGGCACTTATCAAAACAGACTTGCTTTCAACAGAACAGCCCTTTTTGATATGAACCACACAAATTATTTGATGTCAGTGCCCAATGTTGAAGTGAGAGTTTATGATGAGAATGATGATTTTATTGGATATGAATATGTTCCTACAAATTTAGGTCGCTTTGATGGCCCTACTAGAAGAATGGCAGACGGCTGGAGTGTATATCAGCCAAGAGATCCAAATGTTGGTACAGGCGGACTTGTATGGGGAATTTTTAATGCAGGAGCGCCGTTTGTAGCGGCTGGTGCATATGGATTAACAGAACACCCTATGACCTCTACTGGAATTTCTACTGCAAACAGAAACAACAGCATATTGGTGCTTTCTTCACATGCAGGCGGTGCAGAATTTAATGAAATTGAAGCAGGCATCATCTCTGATGCTTTCACAATTGAAGCAGGCAGCCTTTATTCACTTAGCTTTTGGTTTAATACTCAACACCTAAGCGGCCCTGCTACTGCTGTTATTAGCGGACAAAGCACAATCGGCAATCAAAACTTTGAACTGACTCCTGTGCCTGCAGGCAACCTAATCACGGATGAAAACTATGCAAGATATGGCTGGCAAAGAAGAGAGTTTTTTATTCAAGGCTCTTTGATTGCAGACATTGATCTTAATCTAGAGTTATGGCTAGGCAGAGGCGGAGAAAGAGCAAGCGGAATCATCATGTTTGACCAAATAATGATGACTAGACTAAATTATGCTGACTTTATTGAGCAAAGCGCTCACGGCACTCAAGTTATGATTGATGCTGTTGACCACGGCAGCATGATCACAAACTCTGCATTTGGAATAATCACAAGAGAAACAGACTCTCAAGGCAACACTCTTCCTCTTAGCTTTCCAGCAATTCCTGCCTCATGGGACTTTTTAAACACAAATACAGCAAACCATACAACAGATGCCAGCCTAATCACATACGACTATGCAAGACACGGCATAATCCCTACTCAAGAGCAAAAATTTGACACTTTAAGGGCGGCTGGCTATATCCCTATGATAAACCGCCCTCTAGCAAGCTATGACAATCAACGCTTTGCCAACAACAATGTATTAATGCTGCACACTCCAGCAACTAGACCACACACTGCGTTTGGATATCGCTCCCCTTCTTTCAATGTATCAGAGGGCGAAATCACCAAAGCGATTGTCAACATGAATATAAACACAGTGGGCGATGGCGCTAATCTATTGCTTAGAAGCGGCAACCGCACACTAGCAAGCATTCAAAATATCCAAAATACTGGAAACGCATTTAGAGATTTTGCCTTTTATGTAGATGGCGATGCACACACTTCAAATCTTACTATTGAAATATGGTTGGGAATGACAGACGGCGGCAACAATTTATCAAGGCTTGCAGCAGGCACTATTATTATAAACAACATCACCATAGAATCAGAGCCAATGACATTTGATGCTAGATATACTGAGTTTATTACTATGGGCTTTGAACCCACCAATTTTGCTGTTTATAGTGCAGATGCGTTTAGATTCAACACATTTGATAGACACACAAACACAGCAATCAGACACGCAGCAGATTTCAATTCTATCAATCACACCAACACTCTTAGAAGATATGGCATAATCTCCACTCTTCCTAGCGGTCAAACCCAAATCCCTGCGACAATTGTTGATGCTTTAAACAGACTAGAAAACAGATCCCCTACCTCAGTAATTTTGCAAAACATAAACGATGGGCACTCTCAACTAGCATCGCTTCATACTTTCAACCTAAACCCTAATTCGTTCTATAGAGTAGAGTTTGACATGCTAGTATATTTGCACGGAATTGACAACATTGATCCAAGCCGCCCTGATTATATTTTAGAGCGTGCAAGAATAAGAGCCACTAGAGGGGCAAGCATTCATTTAGGAAACAATGTTATTTCAAACATAAGAGACACCGTGTCGGATGTTGCACATACTGATTATGTTGATGGACAATTTGTTGAAGTTAGGACTGCTGAATTTAGACGATTTAGTTTCTATTTTGCAACAGGTGAGAGCTTAGAAAACTTCTCATGGCAGATTTCACTAGGGGCAGCTGGAGCTGGGCAGATTTCTGGTATTGTTGTTGTTAACAATGTAAGATTGTCGGGTGAGGGTGAGGTTACTGCAGGTGAATTTGCGGCAAGGCTTGCAGAATATGAGGATTATTATCATGATAGCTCGTTTATGCTAGTAGTTGATAACTCGGTTGAACCTGATGATGAGGTGATTGATGATGGTGATGATGATAATAATGTTGGCGGCGGACAAGGGTTTGAGAATTTAGGATTTTTGATTGCGGGTATTTTGTTTGCTGTGGCGATTTTGATTGTATTGATTGCAGTCGCTGGCAAAAAAGTGTTGGCTATCAGAAACTCAAAACGACCACCATCGGCTAAAAGAGTGGAAAAAGTTGCATCTTATGACAGAAGACAAGCGCTTGAGGCAGAAGAGGCAGCAAACATTGATGACAGCATTGACAGCTTTGATGATGAGGCAAATATTGCTATAGAAGAGCAACCTGTTGAAGAAACCATAATAGTAGAATCTGACGAATTTGACGACGATATAGAAATTACTGAACCAGCAAAAAAAGAAAAGAAAGAATTTGATTCAGAATTTGATGACTAATAACTAATAACTAAACAAAAAAGGGAACTGTCTAAATTGCAGTTCCCTTTTTTCATGCTTTGATAAATTTTAAATCAACAGCCCCCCATCAACCCCTATCACCTGCCCACTTATATAATCCGCCCCCTCCCCAGCCAAAAACATCACCGCCGCCGCCACATCACTCACAGTCCCCACTCTCCCCACCACAATCCTCCTCCTCACCTCCTCAATCTCCGCCTCATTAAATCCCCTAATCATATCCGTATCAATAAGCCCAGGTGCAACCGCATTCACCCTAACCCCATATCCCCCAACCTCTTTAGCCAGTGCCTTAGTCATACCAATCATCCCCGCCTTTGACGCACTATAAACAACCTCACAGCTTGCACCGCCCACCCCCAAAATAGAACTCACATTAATCACCCTGCCCCACCTTTTTGCCACCATCCCACCCAAAAATACCCTCGTCACCAAAAAGCTGCCCTTCAAATTTGTATCCATCACATAATCATACTCATTTTCTAGCATATCCATCATCATTCCGCTCTTTGCCACCCCAGCATTATTAACCAGCACATCCACACCCCCAAACCTATGCATCACCTCATTTTTTAATTTCTCAACATCACCGCTTATCCGCACATCTGCCCGCACACACAAGCATTCACAAAATTTAGATGCCTCCAAAAATACCCCTCTTGCCGCCGTCTCATTCTCTTTATAATTAATCACCACATTAAAATCGCCCTTTTTTGCAAACAAAAGAGCGATTTCTTTGCCTATTCCCCTAGATGACCCCGTAACCAGCACAGTCTTTTTCATAAAAACCTCAATAATTGTCAGGCAAATCGTTTAAAAACAACACCGCCTGTTTTTCTAATCCCAATTTCTTTAAAGCTTCAAGTGCCGCATCAAGTGAAGGCACTACCATCACCCTATCCTCACTCATCCCCCCCTCTATAGCTCCTTTAAAAATATCCTCATTTTTAACAACAATCAAATAATCCACAAGTGCCGCAGCAGCTTGCCCAAGCTTAAAATTCTCCTCACTCTCTATCACCCCCAATTCAATAAACCCCGGGCTGATTAGCACCTTAGTCCCCTCAAAACACCCCAGCACCTCTAGTGCATTTTTTGCCCCCTCAGGATTAGAATTATACGCATCATCTAAAACAACCCCATTAGCCGTCTTAATTAGCTCCAGCCTATGCTTAACAGGCTTAATATCACCCGCCAGCCTTGCAATCTCATCAAAACCCACACCCATCTTGCTTGCTAATAATGCCGCCTGACAAAAAACCTCTGGAATATGCCGCCCCAATAATTGCACTTTAATCTCCACACTCTCATCACCCATCTTAAAATCAAACTGAGTCCCATCCTCACCAATACGCACATTTTCATATGTCGCATCCACACCCAAAAACACTGCCCTATCCTTGTCAATCCCATCCGCCCTTTTTGCCACATGCTCATCATCAATATTAAGAACCACCAATTCCCCCACCCTGCTTGCCAAACTAAACTCTGTATCCACAGCATTATCAAGCGTCAAAAAAGTCTCTAAATGCTGTGGTCCCGTCTTTGTAACAATGCCAAACCTAGGTGCAATAAACTCGCATAATTCCTCCGTCTCTCCCACTCTCTTTGCCCCCATCTCTGCAATAAAAACATCAAACTTTGTCAAATCATGCTCATTGATTATCTTGCTTAAGCCCATCGGAGTATTTACACTCTTAGGAGTAGACAGCACCCTATATTTTTCACCTAATAGCACAGCCAAAATATTTTTTGTAGTAGTCTTTCCATAGCTTCCAGAAATTCCAATCCTAATCAAATGCTTTGCATTGTCTAGCTTCTTTTTAGCCCTATTAAAATGCATTTTTCCTATCAATACTTCTATAGGATAAATTATAAAGTGGGCTAAGATTGGTATAAACGGAATCAACAAAGGGCTGATTGCAATCAAACTAAACTCAATTCTTGCTATATCAAACGCAAAATATATCAATACAAAGCTTATTGCAGCATACAAAATTGGGATAATAACAAGCAATCTTTTAATGCGATTGGTATAAACTAGCCTAGTTTTTTGCTTTTGCTTTTTTTCTAGCACAATAAAAAATATCATAAGTGCAATAAAAAACGCAAAGCCTATGTATCTTATATAATAATTAGGAAAGCTCATTATAAACAAAAAGGCAGTAGCAAATGAAAAAAATGCAAGGCAGAAAAAGCGCTTTAAATAATCAAACTTGGTGCGCTTTAGCCATGCAAAAATGCCTTTGGGTTTATAGCCAGACAGCTGCAAAATCTGCAGTATTTTTATGCTAGCAAGTGTCAACAAAGCAGCCGCCACCCCTGAAAATATTAATGACATCACAAATGAAAACATTATTATTTTTATCCTTCAATAAATTTTTTTATGATTAGATTAAATTCCTTGTTTTGTTCAACATAAGCATAATGCCCACCATCTAGCAAAATCAACGCACTATCATGCAGCAGCTTGTT
>Ga0209755_10002232_pt1 | contig 27058 bp, 17 predicted proteins | sample TergutCo191P1_FD_187301 | JGI IMG/M metagenome (GOLD analysis project Ga0209755, IMG submission 187301) | Cornitermes sp. P1 segment gut microbial communities from Petit-Saut dam, French Guiana - Co191P1 (SPAdes) (version 2) | ecosystem: Host-associated > Arthropoda: Insects > Digestive system...
TTATCGCCGCCCAGAATGACGGTATGGCTTTAGGAGCCGTACAGGCAATGATCCAGGCAGGTATGGTAAAGAATGATACCAGCGACGGAACAAGGCTGACAGTGCCTGTTCTGGGTATTGACGCTACAGGAGATGCTCTTGCTTCAATGTCCAGAAATGAGCTTTACGCTACAGTGCTTCAGGACGCGGTCGGACAGTCTACAACAGCCTTTGAAGTTGTGCATCAGATCGCTACAAGATCATTTAACCTCGGCAATCCAGCCGGCGGAATCCCCGCTGCGACACAGGTTATAGATGAAGCTCCGGCCAATGATCCTGCCATCATCAGGCAGTGTTACCTGGTGCCGTTTGTGCCTGTAGACAAAAATTCGGATTACTACAAGGCAAACGCTCCCAGATAACTGTTATCTGCTGAAGCAATGCATGTTGTATTGATTTAATTTTATACGGGGATGCGGGCAGTAAGCGCCCGTATTCCCTGTATTTTAAGGGGTAATGATGGCAGAAAATATTCTTGAAATGCGCGGAGTAACCAAGTATTTTCCGGGCGTGCTTGCCCTTTATGATGTGAACTTTAAGGTAAAAAAAGGGACTGTACACGCTCTGATGGGAGAAAACGGAGCGGGAAAATCAACATTGATGAAATGCCTGTTCGGCATTTACAAGATGGACGCAGGCGCCATTTCCCTTGACGGCAGGGAATGCCGCTTCAACAGCGCTTCTGATGCCATTAAAGCCGGCGTATCAATGATCCACCAGGAACTTTCCAATGTACCGGAGCGATCTGTCGCCCAGAATCTCTGGCTTGGGCGCGAACCGTTAAATAAGCTCCATTTAATAAACCATAAGAAAATGAAGCAGGATACCACTACCCTGCTTAAGGGACTCAATTATCATTTCGATCCCGACGCGCGCATGGCAAGCCTTTCAATCAGCCAGCAGCAGGGATGCGAGATCGCCAGGGCGGTTTCGTATAACGCGTCAATTGTTGTAATGGACGAGCCTACATCATCACTGACAGAGAATGAAGTATACCACCTCTTTCAAATAATCAATGAGCTTAAAGCAAAAGGGGTGGCGATTATATATATTACCCACAAAATGGAAGAGATATTTAAGATAGCGGATAATGTAACGGTTATGCGCGACGGAAAGGTTGTCGGCTCTTTTCCGGTAAATGAACTTAACAACGATAAACTTATCTCGCTCATGGTTGGCAGGGATCTTACGCACCGCTTTCCGCCTGTACAGTCTGAAATCGGCGATGTATGCCTTGAAGTAAAAGATTTAACAGCCGAAAATACGCGTTCGTTTAAAAATGTTTCATTTCAATTGCGCAAGGGTGAAATTTTGGGAATTGGCGGTCTTGTAGGAGCGCAGCGAACAGAACTGGTAGAAGCGATTTTCGGCATCCGCGGAATATCAAAGGGAGAAATCCTGATACACGGCAAACCTCTGAAAAACATGACTCCCAAGGGAGCGATAGACTCAGGTATATCCCTTGTGACTGAAGACAGACGCAGCTCCGGAATTTTTCCGCTGCTGAATATCACGGTAAATACAACAATCGCCTCACTGAAGAGATATACAGGCAAAATCGGTTTTCTGGATCAAAAAACACTGGAACGGATCGCGGCTTCACATAACGAGCAGCTTCATACAAGAACCCCATCCATGAATACGCTCATTCAAAATCTTTCAGGCGGCAACCAGCAGAAAGTTATTTTGAGCCGCTGGCTGATGACGCAGCCTGAAATACTTATCATGGATGAACCTACGCGCGGCATTGACGTGGGCGCGAAATATGAAATATATACAATCATGGCAGAACTTGTAAAACAGGGGAAGGCAATCATCATGGTTTCAAGCGAGATGCCGGAGCTGGTCGGAATGAGCCACAGGATACTGATACTCTGCGAAGGGCAGCTGACAGGAACCCTTAACAAGGAAGATATTTCGCAGGAAGCAATCATGCGTTACGCGACAAAATTTTCCTCTAAACTATAAAAGGAGAGAATATGAATCCGTTTAAAACACAGGCAACAATAAAAACAAAAGAGTTCCTGAGCAAGTACACTACTTTTGTGACCTTTGTGGGATTGGTGTTTCTTCTGTCAATCCTGACACAGGGAAGGGCGTTGAGCTGGGACTCCATTAAAACATTGATCATATCGGAATCGGTGCGGGCCTTTGCTTCACTGGGCGTCGGCATGATCATTATAACGAGGGGTATTGACCTGTCCATCGGTTATGTTGTGTGCCTGTCCGCTTCTGTTGCGGCGTCCTTTGCCCAGGAGCCGACGCTGGCCGCTGCCATATACCCCGGAAGGGAATTTCCGCTGATAGTTCCAATTCTGATGGGTATAATTACAGGCGGTATCTTCGGACTGTTTAACGGCCTGCTTGTGGCATACGGAAAATTACCGCCGTTTATCGCTACATTGGGAACCATGGTAATTGCCCGCGGCGTTCAGCTTATTTATACAAAGGCCGCCATTGTAAGTTCATTGACAGCGCCTTTTAAAGCTATAGCCCAGACTTCAATAGGAGGGGTGCTGCAGATTCCGCTGCTGGGTATTTATGTCGCGGTAATTGTCTATGTTATCTGGCTGTTCCTGCGGCATACAAGGCAGGGTACAAACTTCTACGCTATCGGAGGCAACTCCCAGGCGGCCAGAGTTTCAGGAATTCATGTGGAACGCGATCTTGTGTGCGTTTATCTTTATGCCGGACTTTTATACGGCTGCGCCGGAGTGCTGTTATCAAGCCGCCTCGCGCTGGCGAACGCTCTGACAGCTAACGGCATGGAACTGGACGCGATTGCCGCGGTTACAGTAGGAGGCGTTTCCCACCAGGGAGGAGTCGGAACTGTAAGCGGAATGGTAATAGGAATTTTTACTATGGGTCTTATCAACTACGGAATGAGCTTCATGGCAATAGATTCATTCTATCAGTATCTGGTTAAGGGAACGATTATAATTGTCGCCGTTTTCTTTGACATGAAGAAATACGCCAAGCGCGCGTAGGAAGATAAATTTGGAAACAGGATACTGGAGTACTGCTATTTTCTAAATTAAATCAAAGCCGGAGCAATCTGCCTTGTTAGATATTTTTCAACTTCTGAAGCAGTGGAAAATTTTAATACCTTCTTTGCGATTTGTTCGGCCTGTTTTACGGTAAAATCCGAAAGAGCGCGCTTAATCACCGGAACCGCCGCAGCGCCCATGCTGAGTTTCCTGATTCCAAAACCGATTAACACAGGTGTAACAAGCGGATCGGATGCCATCTCTCCGCAGACAGAAATTGGTTTACCCGCTTTGTTAAAAGTTTTTATTACATTATTGATAACTGTAAACATCGCCGGATGATAGCTCTGATAATAGGTTTCTACTGCGCTGTTCATGCGATCAGCCGCGCAAAGGTACTGGCACAGATCATTAGTGCCGATGCTCGCAAAATCAACTTCCTTTACAGCCTGATTTACAATTAACGCGATTGAAGGAATCTCTATTATAATGCCAGTTTTTATTTCGCCGAACGGTTTCCCTTCATTTTTTAATTCTTCACGAACGCTGTTAATAAAATCTTTTGCCTTGCGTATATCTTCCAGTGAACTAATCATCGGGAGCATCAGCCATAAATTACCGTATACAGACGCGCGTAAAGCTGCCCTTATCTGAGTTTTGAAAATATCAGGATAATTAAAACAAAAACGTATAGCGCGGTTTCCCATAAAGGGATTTTCCTCTTTTGGAAGATCCAGGCTGGAAAGAACCTTATCGCCTCCGATATCAACGGTGCGCAAAACAACAGGACGGTTTTTAAAACATTCAAGAACTTTTTTATAGTGATTCAACTGTTCCTTCTCCGATGGAAGAGTATCCCGTCCCATATAAAGAAATTCAGTCCTGAAAAGCCCTACAGAATCTACATATTTTTCCGCATCAAGTTCCTGTTTTGCCGCGCTCGTGATGTTAATGTCTATATCGATTTTCACATTGTCTTTTGTTCGCCCTTCGCGGTTACGGAACGCTTCAGTTAATTCTTTTGAACTAAGAAATGTATCTCTTTTTAATATATGTTCTTTAATATAAGTATTATCCGGCTCTGTGTTAACCGTTCCGTCAATCGCGTTAACAGTAACTAATTGCCCCTGTTTTACGGTTTCCATCAGGCCGTTTATCCCCAGCACGGCGGGAATTCCGTAGCTTTTCGCGATAATTGCCGAGTGTGAGGTCGCGCCGCCGGTCTCTGTAAGAATCGCCAGAATCTTTACCTTATCCATTGAGGCGGTATCGGAGGGCAATAGATCACAGGCAGCGATGATAACAGGTTCATTGATTTTTGAAAGCATATCATCTTTTATGCCAAGCATTATACGCAGAATACGATTGCAGACATCTTCAAAATCAGATGCGCGCTGCGCAATCAAGGGATCCGGCGCGTTACGAACCATTTGCAAAAATGTATCATACACTTTATAAACAGCCCATTCAGCGTTCCAATGTTCTTTAAGAATTTTATTGTGAATTTCTTCGTTAATTACTATATCATCTGCGATATCCTGATGCGCCTTGAAAATCCCTGCTTTTTCAGAATCCAGTTTTTCTATATTAAGCCTGATTTTTTCAAGTTCATCTATTGCAAGCTGCTTTACCGTCTCATAATGCAAAATCTGGCTCCGCTCCTCTCCCCCGGCGCAGAAACCTTTTTCAGGTTCAATGTGAAACTTTCCATGTATATGTATTTTCCCCACCGCGATCCCCGGCGAGACTCCGTTCCCGATCAGTATCATCCGAATATAATATAACAAGTATTCAAATTAACATCAACACAATTATTCCAGTAACAGCGAAATAAAAACATCTTCATTGATATTATGAAAATAGCGGGAAAGATTTATGCTGCCAAGTTTTAGTTTTAGATCATCATACTCAAGACGGCATCCTGAAAGATACGCGGCAAGTTCTGATGTATCGCTGTTTCCGAAAAAATCACCGAAAAAGGCGGCGTTTTTTATTACTCCATGTTTTTCCACATCAAGAAGAATTTCAATATTGCCGCAGCCTTCGATACGGCGGTTCTTTCTTATATTATAAGCAGGTGATGCTCCGTAATTCCATTCCCATTTGGAATACCTGTTTTCCCTAAGTTTTTGAATTTCGGCGCTTTCAGAGGGAGAAAGACAGTATTCCTTCATTTCAAATGCGATAAATAAATGTTTTTTAAGAGCGTCCCAGAATTCATTTATTGACATGTCATTTTTCATAAAAGGACGGATATTACTAACTCTGCTTTTTATTGATTTAATGCCTTTCGACTCTATTTTATCATCTGATACATTCAAAGCCTTTGTAAGCATTTCTGTACATGAATCGTATAAAAGTGTGCCGTGATGCAATACCCTGCCCTTCCTGATATATTGCGCGTTCCCTGATATCTTTTTATCTTCTATGGTCATGTCATTGCGTCCCTTTATTTCCGCAGGAACGCCGAATGAATTTAACGCTTCCAGAATTGGTTTGCAAAAGACGGCGATGTTTATTATATTGTCCGTGCTTGCGTCTGTGATAAATGTATAATTTAGATTTCCCAAATCATGATATACAGCGCCTCCTCCTGAGAGACGTCTTACAACGCTGATGTTATTCGCATTAACAAAAGAGGCGTTTACTTCGGCGCTTGTATTCTGGTTTTTTCCGACAATAATGGAGGAATGATTCTGCCATAACATTATATAACTGTTTGCGCGATCAAGAGAATCAAAAACAAACTGCTCCAGCGCAAGGTTATAGGCCGGATCTGTTACTCTGCTTTCGATATAGTAATTCATTATTGTTTAAACTATACTAAAAAAAATGTTATTGTTAAAGAGGTAAAAATATATGAAAGCAAAAGCTGTCCGTTTATACGGTGAAAATGATCTCAGGCTTGATGAGTTTGAGCTTCCGCAAATAAAAGACGATGAAATACTGGCAAAGGTCATCTCCGATTCAATCTGCATGTCCAGCCACAAACTGGCTTCTGTGGGCGCAAAACACAAACGAGTACGCCATGATCTGACTAAAAACCGTCCGATAATCGGCCATGAGTTCTGCGGAATAATTGAAAAAATTGGAAGCAAATGGGCGGATCAATATAAGACAGGAGCTAAATATGCAATACAGACCGCGCTTAATTACCCGGATGAAAACGGAGAACCAACTTTATGGGCGCCAGGTTATTCTTATGAATTTATCGGAGGAGACGCTACTTATGTAATAATCCCGAAGGAAGTGATGGAAATGAACTGCCTCCTTGATTATAACGGAAACAATTATTACATGGGATCTCTTTCTGAACCTGTCTCATGTATTGTAGGCGCTTTTCACGCGCAATACCACACAAAAAACGGATCGTATGTTCATTCAATGGGAATTGCAGAAGGCGGCTCAATGGCGCTCCTTGCAGGCGTAGGACCAATGGGTCTTGGCGCGATTGACTACGCAATTCACAATCCGCGCAAGCCTTCGCGCCTTGTTGTTACGGATATAGATGACAGCCGCCTTAAGCGCGCATCTTCGCTGCTCACTCCCGAAGAAGCGAAAAAAAACGGAGTTGAACTTATATACGTTAATACAGGGGAAATAAATAATCCTGTCGATCATTTAAAATCACTTAACGGCGGAAAACTATACGATGATGTTTTTGTCTTTGCGCCCGTAAAGCCTGTTCTGGAACTGGGCGATAAACTTTTAGGACGCGATGGATGCCTTAATTTTTTTGCAGGCCCGTCAAATTCCGCATTCTCCGCTGAGTTAAACTTTTATAATGTACATTACGAATCCCACCACATTGTAGGAACATCCGGCGGAAATACTGATGACATGAAAGAATCCCTATCAATGATGGCAAAAGGAGAACTCAATCCCGGTTTCATGATCACCCACATCGGGGGACTTAACACTGTCAGTAACACCACCATTAACCTGGATAAAATCTCAGGCGGCAAGAAACTTATTTACACGCATAAAAACATTGAACTTACAGCCATTGATGATTTTAACAAAATGGAAACTCCATTCTTTGAAAAACTGGCGGAAATTTGCACACGACACAACGGCCTGTGGAACACAGAAGCGGAACAGTATCTTCTTGAAAACGCTCAGGAGATTTAAGAATGTTTGTCCTGTGATTACTCTAAAAACATACGCAGCTTGTCCATGACTTCATCAAAATTCAGCGGCTTGCCTACGTGGCTGTTCATGCCGGATTCCAGGCATTTTTCGATGTCATCGCGGAATACATTCGCTGTCATGGCGACTATCGGGATTGTCTTCGCGTTTGGCACATCAAGCGCGCGAATCACCCTTGTCGTCTCGTAACCATCCATTAGCGGCATCTGTATATCCATGAATATCATTCTGTATTTTAAAGGATCTTTGCCGAATATTCTTACTGCTTCATTGCCGTTTTCGGCGCAATCAATTATTAGCTGTGTCGGTTCAAGCAGCGCCATCACAATCTCGCGGTTAATTTCCAAATCTTCCACGAGCAGTATGCTCTGCCCTGAATATTTCACCGCCATGTCGGCATGAGTCTGAGCAGGTTCAGACTGCTTTATTTCACAGGCGCGTTCTGCCTTTATGGTAAAAAAGAATGAAGCGCCTTTCCCAAGATCAGACTCGACCCATATTGTGCCGCCCATCATTTCTATAATGTTTTTTGATATGGACAGGCCTAAACCAGTGCCGCCAAATTCTCTCGATGTACTGCTTTCAGCCTGATGGAAAGGCTGAAACAGGTTTTTCTGCTTCTCGCGGTTGATACCAATACCTGTATCAGTTATGGAAAATTTAATTGTGCATATACCGTCTTCTTCATCCGTACATTCCACATGGATTGTAATATAACCTTTCTCGGGTGTGAACTTTATGGCGTTTCCTGTAAGGTTGGTAATAACCTGAGATAACCGCTGTTCATCGCCGACAAGGAATTCCGGAACACTGGTATCTATGTTTACCGACAAGTTTTGATTTTTTTCATTCAGGCGCACATTGTTTACATCGATTATCCGCTGCACCATTTCCTTTAAATTAAATTCCGCGTATGTTAATTCCAGTTTATTGGCTTCAATTTTGGACATATCCAGAATATCGTTTATAACGCCAAGCAAAAGTTTCGAGGCTTCGTTTATCCGTTTAAAGCAGTAATCCTTGCGTTCAATCCCGTCTGCCTGAATTCCCAGGGATGCCATGCCGAGGATAGCGTTCATCGGCGTCCGTATCTCATGGCTCATATTCGCCAGAAACGCCGATTTCGCGTTTGTCGCGCTTTGGGCCTCCGCCTGTTTTCTGGCAAATATTTTCAGGAATATTATTAAAGCAAAGATGATCAAAAGCATTAATGTTCCAAGTATTATCGAAAAGATAAACTCCAACGGGTTTGATTCCCATATAGGTAATATACGGTTAATAACTGTATGACCCGCAGGTAAGTTATTCGTGTTTATTTTGAATCTTTTGGCTGTTTCATAATCAAACTGCCACCGGTTGAGTGATGATGAATCATAAATTACGGGAATGTCCGTTACTTTCTTTCCGTCCAGTATGTCAATGACCATGGAAATGGCGGCGCGGCTCTTTTCTTCATGAACTGAAACAAGGCCTCCCAATGTTCCATGCCCCATAAAAGTCGATGTCAAACAGAATACAGGATTTTTCGATGCGGACACAACATGTTTCTGTACATCCATTTCCGAATAAAATATATTATCGCTATCCACAAGATAATTGCCGATTAAAACTAATGTATCGGAATCAAAACCGCGTATCTCTTCCATGAGTTCATAAAATGGCTTGTCTTCGCAAAATACAAATTCCACCGGTAATCCCGCTGTTAATATATTGCTTTCAATTTGTTCGCGCATGTTGGCGCTTCGGGAGAGCGAATAGTCATTTAAAATAAAAATCCTTTTCGTTGCGGGATATAAACGCAGCATTTCTCTTGCCGTTTCTTCAAAAGAATTTTTTCCAGAAATACCAGTGACAAACTCTTCAAGACCGTACAGTGTAGTCTTATCAAGATGGGAACCTCTGGTTCCAAGGCTCGGTTGAGGTTCAATATTGTTGACTCCGCAAAAAACCACCGGTTTAGGGGAAAAGAGTAAGTAGTAATTATCCATCACGAATTTGAACGCTTCGTTATCGGACGCTAAAACAACATCGATATTATGCGCTATATAATTTGCGCGGATCATATCCGAATAATAAGAATTAAAACCAATGTCATTGCGGTGTTCATAAGAATTTAAATTAATATTTCTGTATTCCACATTGCTGTGCGATTCAAGCGCCTGCCTGATAACCTCAATTTGACTGTGTTCCCTTTGAACCCGCGCGTCATAGGAACTAATATGCAGCAAAACATGTTTACTGCTGTTATCTCTTTTGGATAAGCGAAAGTCTCTGATGGACTCCGGTGTGCCGGAGCCAAGCAGAGCTCTAAACGCTTCTTCAAGTTTAGGAACCAAAAAAGCGTAATCTTTGTTTACATATACATAACACGGAATACGGTCAACTACATTTAATTTTTTAATGCCTGGCGGAATTCGATAATCAAAAGTTATAACACGCGGAAGGATCGCGACATCAGCTTCATTATTGAGAAGAGCATCCCATATTTCCTGATTTTCATTTACGATAATAAATTTTGAAGCACCTGTCCGCGCTGCCTGATTTGCCACAAATATATTCTGCCAGCGGTAACAAAACCTTAACCCCGTTATATCTTCCCATGCCGATATATCATATTGATCGCCTGAGCGGGTATATGCTGTAAATTCCACATAATCAACAGGGAATGGAACTTTTATAATATTGGGAAATTGAATATCAAAACCGTCTGTTTGGCTTGGCAAAATTGCCGCTTCACCGTAGTTTACACTGGCAATCGAGGTACGCATCCCCGCAAGATTAATGGACATTTGATAACCTGAACGCTGTAAAGCATAGTACAGTAAACGTCCCACACCCATGGGTGAATCATCGCTCATGGCAACCTTGATTATGGGTTCCTGCTGCGCCCAAACAGGTGTATTAATATACAGTATACCCAGTAATATAAATATAATGCTATAAAGTGTAATGAAATTTCCAGCGCAGAACATTTTTTTTAAATTTTTCAATACTGATTCCCCCGGATTCCTCTTTATTTAGACTACTGGCTTAGAGAACGGTTATAAGAATAATTATATCAAATGAAGAACCCCGCCGCAAGCACGAAGAATTATTAATTTTAAGTATACTAAAGTTTCAACTGAACTGAGCCGCTGTAAATAAATAACACATACATTGTGTATTGACGCGTGTGTGTCTGTCACATCAAGTAGTCAGGTTACTTCCCACAAATCCCGGATTTTGTTACTATAAGTAACCATACAAACCAAACGAGGAACAAAATGATTCGAGGCGGAGATATAGTAAAAGGGTCATGCCTTCTGCAAAAAGGGCAGCCATACCTTGTCGTGGACAGGGAATTTCACAATCCGGGCAAAGGGACTGCCGTTGCCAGAATAAAAATGAAAAGTATAAAGGACGGCTCGGTGCTGAGCCTGACAATCCCTACGCAGCAGGAAGTTGAAGACGCGCAGGTGGATATTCACTCATGCCAGTATCAATACGCGGATCAGGACAACTATCATTTTATGGACAGCGAATCCTTTGAACAATACGAAGTGTCCATCGAGGATCATCCTGACAAAAAATTATACATTCAGGAAGGCAACTCATATCAGCTTACAATCTGGGAAGGTAAAGTAATTGATATTCAAATTCCATACAAGGTTGTCTTTACTGTCGCGGAAAGCGAAAACTATATAAAAGGCGATACGGCGACAGGCGCTACAAAACCAATTAAGACAGAAACAGGTTTAACAGTGCGCGTTCCGCTGTTTATTAAGCAGGATGAAAAAATACTGGTGAATACGGAAACCAACGAATATGTTGAACGGGTAAACAGTTAAAAAAACTGCAAGAGAGAATAAAAATGAAAAATGAAAAGCTTGCGCTCCTGGGAGATGAAGCTGTCGCGTTAGGCGCAATTCATGCCGGTATCAGCGCGGCATACGGTTATCCCGGAACCCCGTCTACGGAAATTCTGCAATATCTCATTAATGAAAGCGCAAGAAACGGAATTGCAGCGCGCTGGTGCTCTAACGAGAAAACCGCAATGGAAGCGGCTTTGGGTGTCTCATTCGCCGGAAGACGGGTCATTGTTACAATGAAACATGTTGGATTAAACGTCGCGGCCGATCCTTTTATTAATGCCGCTCTCTTAAAAATCAAGGGCGGACTTGTAATCGCTGTAGCGGATGATCCCGGAATGCACAGTTCGCAGAATGAGCAGGATTCCCGTTTTTACGCTGATTTCGCGATGGTTCCGTGCCTTGAACCGCGCAGCCAGCAGGAAGCTTATGACATGGTTCGCGAAGCGTTTAATGTTTCCGAGCGTTTTAACATTCCGGTGTTATTACGCATTGTTACACGTCTTGCCCACGCAAGAGCGGCGGTTACGCCAAAACCAGCTGAACCGCAGAATAAAGTTTCCAAAACTCAGGAAAAAAAATCCTGGATGCTGCTTCCTGTATTTGCGCGTAAAAATTATGAAACCCTTCTTGAAAAACAAAAAATATTAAATGAATGGTCCAATCAGCATCCTGTAAATAAAATTACCGCTTCAAAAGGCAGACAGAGCTTATCGGAAGACATGTCTTCCAATGGAAGCCTTGCGATAATAACATCCGGTCTTGGCGGAAATTACTATGAGGAAAATCTTGAAGAATTTCTTGCATTACAAAAAAAACAAGGAAACAGCGTTCCGGCGCATCTTCATATCGGCGCATACCCTCTGCCGGAAAAAAAAATCAGAATGCTCTGTAATGAAGCGGATGAAATTCTTGTTATCGAAGAAGGCCAGCCTTTTATTGCGAATAAAATATTCGGCATTACAGGCAGCAGCGTAAAAGAGATAATTCAAACAGGAGAACTTACACCTGATAATGTAAGAATAGTTCTTGGACTGCCGCCAAGAAAAGGCGTAAATGCAAAAATTGATCCGGACACTCTTCCCGCGAGACCTCCCCAATTATGCCAAGGGTGTCCTCATACAGACAGTTATAACGCTTTAAATAAAGCTGTTGCCGCATTGGATCCGAAGCCGGGTCATCCTGATGTAGGAATTAACTCTGATATTGGCTGTTATTCATTGGGCGCATCTCCCCCGCTTTCAGCAATAGAAAGCATAGTCTGCATGGGCGCCTGCGTCGGCATGGCAAAAGGCGCCGCGGACGCCGGCCTGAAATATTCGATTGCGGTTATCGGTGATTCAACATTTATACATTCAGGCATTACTCCGTTAATTGACGCAGTTGATTCAGATACAACAATGACCTTGATTATTCTGGACAATTCCAGTGTCGCAATGACAGGATGCCAGCCTACAATTGTGCCATCTGAAAAACTAAAAAATTTAATAATCGGCTGCGGAGTAAAACCCAGCCGCATTCTGGAACTTGAAGCAAAAGCAAATCTTCTCGAAGAAAACGCGGCGAAACTAAAAGCGGAAATTGAGGAAGAAGGACTTTCTGTCGTCATATTTAAACGCGTGTGCCTTGAATCGTTCAGAAAAAACAAGAAAGAAAATTTTTGATACTTGATTTAGCCCCTAGGAGAATCGAACTCCTCTTTTAAGATTGAGAATCTCATGTCCTGACCGATAGACGAAGGGGCCTTGGAGACAATATATCAATATTATAAACTAATTGTCAACATAACAATGTGTTGTTCTTTACTTCTATCAGCTCTCGATTAAATGTTCCCTGATAATTGACACTACGGAATTGTGGTTTATTCTGACGATATTTTTCTCGCGTTCAAAAGTTTCTGTAGAATCCGAAGCGTGGGCGGTGTTGACCATAACATTGCTGCCGAACTCGCGGCGTACAGTGCCGTCGCGCGCCTGGCTTGGGTCTGTTGAACCAAGGACATCGCGAATTCTGGTGATCGCGTTCTCGCCTTCATAAATCAGGATCATGCATTTAACGTTCCCCGGTTTCTGCATTTCATCGACAGTATAACAGCCAGGACGTTTTCCGGACATGAATTCCACAATATTCGCGAACTCATTTCCCGCACACTCTGTTCCAATGCTGTCATTGAGAATTTTTTCAGCATCATTGCTGAAGGTAAATTTAAATTCCTTCTCCAGAAGATCCTTCGCCCTCTTGCCGAAAGCGGAAGCAAGTTTTTGTTTTAATATTGTTTCGACAGGACCGTAAAAATCCAGAGCTTCCGCCAGTGATAAACGGTGAATTTTAATGCCGACGATGCGTAATCCTGTGCGTGAAAACATATCAATAATGGTTCCGGGTCTTGATGAATTATGCGTCCAGTTATCCGGTTTAATGATTACAAGCGTTCTTTCAATTTTTGAAGGATCGGGATGAACTACATTTTGAACAATGTTCTCTTTGCCTTCAAGAAAATCCGCTATCAATTTCAAATCACCGTATGCTTCATCCTGCTGCCTTGGAGTCAGAACCGCAGGTTCAAAGTATCTGGGAGTGCCGTCTTCATTAAAAATAAGATCGGAATATGTATCGCGGATTGTTTCTCCGGCGAGCGCGTCTACCTCTACATGTTTGGTGTATAAATGCCCGCAGGCGTTAAGCAATTGCTCGCATGGGTTCTCGCCGCGGAACAGTAAAAAAAGATTACGGTGCGGTCTGCCGCCTGAAGGGCCGAAAAAATTTTTTACATAATCAGCTAAAAGAACCAGTTGATTGGAAGGGGCTCTTTTTCGCAGTGACGCTTCATACTTATCAGCAAAATCCTGATCGGGCGTGAACATTTGCGCGCCTACCAGATCCAAATTGGTACGGGAAAGCAGCCGTGAAAGCACTCCCCCGGTTCTGCTTTTGGCTACAGTATATGGAGTAACAAAAACATATGATAAACCTATGCTCATAATAATATAATAATACTATAAAGATATTTATAATGCAATCATTTTTCACTATTCGAAAATTCCTGAGCCAATATCCGCGTTTTTTTGAATTTCTACCTTATTTTTACCTTGAAATTAATTAAATTCTTGTCTAAAATATGAAAATGCTATCCAAAATGCGTAATATCGGCATTATGGCGCACATTGACGCCGGTAAAACAACTACAACAGAAAGGATTCTCTTTTACACCGGAAAAAGCCACCGTATCGGCGAAGTTGACGACGGCGAAGCGATAATGGACTGGATGGAACAGGAACAGGAACGGGGCATAACCATACAGAGCGCGGCGACAACTACTTACTGGAAAGATCATCAAATAAATATAATCGATACTCCCGGTCATGTGGATTTTACAGCGGAAGTTGAACGTTCCCTTCGCGTGCTTGACGGAGCGATTGCGATTTTTGACGCGGTTCGCGGGGTTGAACCTCAAACGGAAACCGTATGGCGGCAAGCAAGCAGATATAAAGTCCCCTGCATTGGTTATGTGAATAAAATGGATCGCATGGGAGCTGATTTTTTCAATGTTATTGAAGATGTAAAAAATAAATTAAAAATCAGCACAGTCGCTTTGCAAATTCCAATCGGAAAAGAAAATTCTTTTGAAGGCGTTATCGACCTTATCAAAATGGAAGAAATTCACTGGGAGAATAACGGTGAAGACATGACATTTTCACCGATAGCTCCGCAGAGAGAAGAAATTGCGAAACAATGGCGCGAAAAATTGATAGATAGTTTATCCGGCGTCTCTGATATTATTACCGAAAAATATCTTGCAGGAGAAGAAATTGATCCAAATCTTTTAAAGAGCGAGATTCGCAAGGCCGCCATTAATCGCGATATACTGCCAATGTTCGCGGGAGCTTCAAGGCGCAATATGGGAGTACAGCCAGTTATTGACGCGATAATTGACTATCTGCCCGCGCCTGATGAAATACCGCCTGCGATTGGAAATATTATTAAAAAAGAAGAAATGCATGAAACAAGCATTCCCTGCGATCCAAACGGTTATCCGCTTGGCCTTGTGTTCAAGATTCAAAATGATCGCGAAGCGGGAAGCCTCTGTTATGTAAGAATGTATTCAGGCTCCTTTAAAAGCGGCGCATCTCTTTACAACATCGGAAAGAAAAAACGCGAAAGGGCGAACAGAATTTTAAGAATGCACTCGAATAAATCCGACCCCATGGACAGCCTGACAGCCGGAGACATCGGCGTTATTATCGGGATGAAGCTGGCGCAGACGGGCGACACTGTAGGAACGGAGGGCTGGCCTGTGCTGCTTGAAAAAATGCAGTTCCCGGAGCCTGTCATTTCCATTTCAATAGAATCCAAAACAATATCCGATCAGGATAAATTAAAAGATATTCTGGCAATCCTTTCTAAAGAAGATCCAACTTTTTCAATAAGGGAAAATGAAGAGACAGGACAACTTATAATTTCGGGAATGGGTGAACTGCATCTTGACGTGCTCGTTACGCGCATATTAAAAGAATTTAAACTGGGCGCAAAAGTCGGCAATCCGCAGGTTACATACAGGGAATCAATCAGCAGGGCAAATGAACATAGTGAAAATTTTTCAAGGATTTTGGCAGGAAAGGAAAACACGGCGGGTATTACATTACGTGTCGAGCCTGCCAAACGCGGCAGCGGCAATAAATATATTCTCACGGCAAAAACCGTTTCCGGTAAGAATGAGATACCAGCCAATATTTTGGAAGCCATTGAACGCGGTATAACAGGCGCGTTTTCTTCCGGTATTGTTCTCGGCTACCCCTGTATCGACATAACTGCTTCAGTTACAGACATTCAATATTCAGAGCTTACAGGCACCGAGTTTGCCTTTGAAGCCTGCGCCAGCATGGCCTTTGACGAAGCCTGCCGGAATGCAAGCCCGATTTTGCTTGAACCAATCATGGCAGTCGATCTTAACAGCCCGCATGAATTTATCGGAGAAGTGATGAGTCTTGTTACCCAAAGAGGCGGCCAGATTCTGAGCATGAATTCAAAAATGGACGGCGATGAAATAAAAGCCCAGGCTCCCATGGAAAAAATGTTCGGCTTCATGACAAGCCTGCGCAGCGTATCACAGGGAAGAGCCTCATTTAGTCTGGAATTTTCACACTTCGAAAAAAAATCTGAAAGATGATACTATTCGTAAAACTTTTAACGGAAATGTATACTTAATATATAATATTAGGTATACATTTCCATAAATTACAAATATGTACAGCAGCAGCTAAATGAAGTAAACATTTCTCATTTAAAGTAAGAAATGAAAATACCCGCGATAACGGCGGAGCCGATTGTGCTGGAAACAATCGGACCCATGGCGTGCATTAATAGGTGGTTATCGGGGTTGTATTTCTGTCCTATTTTTTGTGAAATACGGGCGGCCATTGGCATGGCGGAAACGCCTGAATTACCAATCAGCGGGTTTACTTTTCCGCCTGTTGCTACGCAGAGAAGTTTCGCGACAAGAACGCCGCCTACTGTGCCGAAGGCAAACGCTAAAAGTCCGCTCGCAAGAATTATTAATGTCTGCGGGGTAAGGAATCTGTCCGCTGTAGCGGAAGATCCGATACTGAGCGCGACTAAAAATGTCAGTATGCTCAATAGATCATTTTGAAACGCCCTTACATACCTGTCCGCAACGCCGCTTTCCCTGATTAAATTACCAAGGCAGAGCATGGCAACCAGCGCTCCGGCTGCGGGAACCAGAAGAAGAACTACAAGGGCCAGAATAACAGGAAAAAGAATTTTTTGTTTTTGTGAAACTCTTTTTGGCTGCGCCATTACAATTACGCGTTCCTTGTCGGTTGTAAGGAGCCTCATGATTGGCGGCTGGATAAACGGAACAAGGGCCATATATGAAAAGGCTGCGATTGCGATAGCGGGCAGCAAATCAGGAGCAAGGCGTGTCGCGGTAAAAATTGATGTCGGACCGTCTGAACTGCCTATTATTCCGATAGCGGCAGCTTCTGTAAAAGTAAAACCTTCAAACCCGGGAAAAAACGGAGCCAATGCGTTTCCAACAAAATATGAGACTCCCATCGCGACAAATATGCCAAGCTGGCCGCCAATACCGATTAACGCGCTTCTGGGAGACGCGATTAACGGGCTGAAATCGGTCATGGTTCCAATGCAAAGGAAAATCAACGGCGGGTAAATAACCATTCTGATACCGGTATAGAGGAAATTCATAAGACCTGGCAGCCTGTCTCCTTCAAGTTCCGCGAATTTATTCGGATTAAAATAATATCCGTCAAGGCCGACAATCGGCAGATTTGCAAGCAGCATTCCGAACGCAAGAGGAAGAAGAAGAAGCGGCTCAAATTTTTTAACTATTGAAAGGTACATAAAAAACATTGCAAGCAACACCATCATCGCCTGCCCCAATGTTAAACTAAGTATACCTAAACTTGTGATTAAACTCTGTCCGAGTGACATAATTATTCTCCTTTTTTATGTATTTAAAACCGCATCCCGGTTTTTTTTAATCCTTTTTCTATTCCAGTTTTGTGTACCCTTCACTTGAAATTATCGCATCCAGTTTATGACCTTCCCTGCACATCTGGCATTCAGCGGTACTATAAAGCCTGTAACCTGGGATATCATCTGATGTGAACAGGCAATGTATATCCCGTTCAACCCTGATATCTGAAGCGCGGTACAGAGCGGAAACTCCCGCCAGCTTCCCGCCGTAATAATTAATACACTCAAGTGCAATATTAAGAGAACGCCCGGATGAAATTGTCGCAACAAGCAGAAGAATATTTTTCCCCGATATCCATTGCACCGCGCTGTCAGGAAAAATCAATTTTCCGTATGCATTGTTTATTGGTGATACAACATATATATTTCTGCCGGTATTCATAACCGATGTTCCATCCTGTACAAGCTCCTGCGCGAGATACGCGCCGATTACTTCCATTTTTTCCATACAAACTATAGTGTCAACCAGCGTAGTTGATAAATACGGGATAGCAATCTCCCTGGCGACATCATTTGCAATTGCAGTATGCCCCTTTAATTCGCTTACATCTAAATAATTATTTGTATGAGCATTATTGGTCGTAAAATGACCCGGAGTAACATTAATAGCTATAACTGGATTTTTGGACAGCGAAATACTATAAGTATTGGTTTCCATTTATACCTCCTCTTCTAGCTAAAAATTACCTTGATTGGAAAAAATAGTCAAGTGAGAGTTACAGAACATTTTTTTACATCGCCGCGGGCTACTACAATTTGGAAACCGGCATTTTTTACCCGATTTTCAAGGCATCCCCTGCATTCGGCGGCTTCTTCGCCCGTACAAATTTTATTATCGTATAGCGAGTATTGTTTTCTGACTGTTACAGGCGACAGATTGGGCATAACTACATTAGCGCCTGCTTTCAGGCCCAGTTCCCGGCCATTGGGAGCAATACTGCCAAGGGCGGTTGTAGCGGGAATCAGGGCATACGGGAACATCAGGCGAATAATAGAGATTAGCCTGAGCGTAAGTTCCAGGCTCCCGCTTTTAAAATCCTTAAATGGCGTATTCTGATGCGTAATATACGGTCCAATACCGATCATTTCAGGTTCCAGTTCTCGCAGGAACCTTAAATCATCAATAAGATATTCTGTTTTTTGATAAGGAGAACCGACCATAAAGCCAGAGCCGGTCTGGAAACCAATGGATTTCAGGTTCATGAGGCATTCTTTGCGGTTTTCCAGGCTCATACTCTGCGGGTGAAGCTGCCTGTAATGTCCGGAATCCGCTGTCTCATGGCGAAGCAGATAGCGATCCGCGCCCGCGTCAAAATACATTTTGTAGCTTTTGTATGATTTTTCGCCTATTGAAAGCGTCAATGCGCAATCAGGATATTTATCTTTGATTGTATGAATTATTTTACACATTTCATCGTCATCATAAAAAGGGTCTTCTCCGCCCTGCATAACAAATGTGCGAAAACCCAGTTCATAACCTGTATCACAGCAGGAAAGTATTTCTCCGCCGCTTAACCTGTAACGGCTTAATTGCGCATTATCGCGCCTTATCCCGCAGTAATAACAGTTATTTTTACAATGATTGGTGAACTCAATTAGACCGCGTATATAAACATCTGTCCCGTAAATTTCCCTGCGTTTACCGTCAGCCGCTTCTGCAAGCGTATTATCACATTCGTTTGTCTCCAGAATCGCAGCTAACTCATCATCCGCAAGCATTGTGTCTTCAGTTAATTTCTTTACAATTTGATCCAATCCGCTCATGATTTATTATAGCAATCCATTCAAATTTATTCAAAATAAAACTTTCTATCCGCAGCATATCCGCACTTGTAAAAAAAATTAATAAAGAAGAAACTCCTCAGTCAATTTGTTACTCTCCCCCGTTACCGCTTTATGCCCTTCTTCCCTTCGCGGTTTTCAACCGCTCCGGTCCCGCCGCTTCCTGCGGCGGGCGGGCATTTCGCGTAACGGTACTTATCCCTGCCTTGTTACTTGAGCCTGCAAAAACTAGGGGCGGACCACGCGGAAACCGCGGTAGTAGTCACGGTAAGTCGGTGAGCTGTTGTTCCGGCTCGCGGAACGGACGCGAGCGGCTGAAAAGCCCCAGCCCCCGCCGCGAAGCACGCGGTTAGACCCCGAAGAAACGCCCACCGGGTCTGTTTGCGCTCCGCTTGGGTATGTTCCATACCAATCCCAGCACCATTCCCATACATTCCCGTGCATATCGAATAATCCCCAGGCATTGGGCGGTTTTAACCCTACTTCATGTGTTCTGCTGTTACTGTTATCCCAATACCATCCTGTGTTATCGCTTATCATATTTCCTGTATTGTACACAGTCGTTGTCCCTGCGCGGCAGGCATATTCCCATTCGGCTTCTGTGGGCAGCCTGTATCCATTCGCGCTCCTGTTCCATGTTACATTTGCTCCGCTTATTGTATACGCAGGAGTTAACCCTTCCTGCCGGCTTAACCAATTGCAATACTGTACCGTGTCATTCCAGCTTACAAGCGTTACCGGATGATTTTCTCCCTGGTTAAAATACGGATTTTTCCAGTTTGCGTCCGATTTCAATTCCCACTCTGTTGTCCATACATAACCGCCGCCGCTTTTCTCGGCATCTGTAATATATCCTGTCGCGTTCACAAATCGCCTGAACTCTCCAACTGTAACTTCATACTTACCCATGTAAAATGAACTTACTGTTACCTGATGTTGTGTTTCATCATTATCGCGTCCTGTCTCATTCGCTGGGCTGCCCATGGTAAAGGTTCCGCCGTTTATGCGTACCATATTTGCGGGAACTGCCGGAGGTGTTATACCGGTAGAACCCAGGAAAATACTTGTTGTGCCTCCCGCCCGCAGGGATAGTTCGGGATGCTGGCTGCCATTTGTTGCGTTTATCATTGCAGACATGGTTCTGTCAAAAACGTCAAATACGCTTAGGCCGGGAGTTTTAAGGTTATTTAACAAGTATCCTGTAAAAAGTCCGTTTCTGCCCTGTCCGTCAGACGCTGTCTGTCCTGCGCCGGCCGCGTACATTACGATAGTGCCTGTGGGAGCGCGGCTTACTACGCTCAGTCCGCGGCTGCCCGATCTTGCCCAGCTAAAGGGATTATCGCGGCAGGCGTCAAGCACTACCATGTTCAGTTCGTTTCCCGCTTCGCTCAGGCTGTCCAATATAAACTGAAGAGGAACCGCGCGGGTGCGAAGATGTGTATCGCTTCTTATATCTTCGGCGGCTACCGGAATCAGATAATTTTCCCCGCCTGCCTGAACTCCGTGGCCCGCGTAAAATAAAAATCCGTAAGTGTTACGCGAACCTCCAAGACGGCGTTTAAGATTCAATACTGCGTCTTCCATCTGTTCAAGGTTTCCGTTTAATACTTTATCAACAGTAAAACCCAAATCGCGCAGCGCCGCTTCCATATCATTGGCGTCATTTACAGGATTTGCAAGGCGGCCAATTCCGGTATAATTGCCGTTCCCGATAACAAGCGCGAATTTCTGCTGCGTAAAAGAAAATATTGTAACGATAGTAAAAAGTGCGAAAAAGACAGTAAACCTTTTCATGTTTAATCTCCCCTGTTTATATAAAATCATATCATAAAAAAATAACAATAATCAATAAACCCCTCTCCCTTTTCAAAATTTATATTTTTTGTAATAATATTTTCATGAAAACAAACAGAATTAAGTTTAAACCATGGGTAATTTGCCTTACATTACTCATGACACTGGTTATCCAGGGAACAGGATTCGCGAAAGGAATCAGGGATTATTACGCGGAAAAAGTTCCGCTTACAAACCGCGCCCTCACGGGAATTTTACCGAACGGGCTTACTTATTATATTCTGGAGAATACTTTTCCGGAAAACAGAGCACATCTTGCGCTAATTGTAAACGCGGGTTCTGTTGTTGAAAAAGACGATGAAAGGGGCTTCGCTCATTTTGTCGAGCATCTTGCGTTTAACGGCACAGAGCGTTTTCCCGAGTATGAACTTATAGACTACCTTCGTTCGCTGGGAATGCGTTTCGGAGCGGACGCAAATGCCTACACTTCATACGATGAAACAGTGTATCATTTTGATGTTCCTGTAGAAACCGTAAACGGCGTTAAACGCATACCAGACAGGGCGCTTGCGATTATTGATGACTGGACACACGCCATAAAATTCAATCCTGAAGACGTAAAAGACGAAAGCCTCGTTGTGCTTGAAGAGTTACGCGCAAGACTGGGCGCCATGGAAAGGGCGCGCAAGATAATTCTGCCAATTCTTTTTCAGGGAAGCGCTTACGAGGACAGGGATGTAATCGGGCTTGCGCCCATGCTTGAAAACGCAACATCGCGGCAGTTGAGGGCATTCTATGACAGGTGGTACAGAAGCGACAATATGGCTATCGCCTTTGTCGGTGATTTTGACGGAAAAGCGCTTGAAGCTGAACTCGCCCGCCATTTCAATATGCCAAAAGCCTCCGCGCCTGTAAACCGTCCGCATTACGAACTTCCCGCGCCCGTAAACGGAAACTTCAATGTGCAGATTATTACAGACCCTGAACTTACAGCTACTTTTTATGACATTTACTACAAGGTAAAACCAATTTCGCGGAAGGGTACGCTTGATAATTACCGCGAATCGGTTATTGATAATCTGATATATACAATGCTGTCCCTGCGTTTTGCGGATGCGGCGACAGATCCGCAGTCCGCGACCAATGGTTCATGGGGCGGCGTCTGGAACTGGTCCGCAAACGCGCGGTTTTATTCCATGGAAACCCAGCCAAAGACGGGAAACTCCGAACAGGCGTTACGTGAACTTCTTCTGGAAAAAGAATCAATGCGCCGTTATGGATTTACCGAAGGCGAACTTACTCGTGCCAAAATATCTTTGGTTTCATCCCTTGAAAGAATGTTATCTGAAAAAGACAGAATGGATTCACGCAATTTCATAACGGGTTTTACAGGTTATTTTCTGTACGGCAAAAGCATGCCGGATATTGAATGGGAATTAAATACAGTAACATCAATGCTTGACGGAATTGATTTGAATGAAATAGCCAAAGCGTCAGCGGCTTATTTCGCGGATAATGATATATCAGTATTTTTGCTTGCTCCACAGGCGGAAGCAGAAAATCTTCCGTCCGCTGACAGAATAAGGGCGATATTCAGGGAAGCGGAAAGCGCGTCAATTTCTCCGCGCCAGGATGTTTCCCTTTCAGGCGATTTACTGGATAGCGAACCTGTCTCAGGATCGATTATATCGGAGACAAAAGATGAGCAAACAGGCGCGTATATAATTACCCTGTCCAACGGAGCGAAGGTAATATTAAAAGAGACTGCGAACAGAAACAATGAAATTGTATTTTTCTCAACCGCAAAGGGAGGAACCGCAAACTCGACAGCGGACACTGTTACATCGGTAAAGCTTCTTTCCGAAATGATCAATTTTTCCGGTCTTGGCCCGTATTCGCGCACTGAATTGATAAATAAACTGACAGGGAAACAGGTTTCATTTTCTTATTCGAATTCGGATTATCACAGGGGTTTTCAGGGTTCATCCACAACGCAGGATTTAAAAACGCTTTTTGAAATGATACATCTTTTCTTTACGCATCCCAGGCTGGATGAAAGAGCAATACAGGCAATGATCGATCAGTACAGAACATACCTTGCCCATTACAGCGATGATCCTCAAACCTATTTATCGCTTGAATTAAACAAGTTGATTCACAATAACCATCCATTATTTATGCATCCGGAAGCAGCCGATATGGACAAGGTATCCATACAGCAGGCAAGAGCTTTCCTTGAAAGATGCATCAACCCGGGCGATTATACTTTTATTTTTACAGGCAATCTTGATTTGGAAACAATGCGCCGGCTTTCGGCAGCTTATATCGCTTCGATACCCGCGGGCGTTTCCATGAACAACTGGAATGATCCGGCAATACCGTTCCCCGAGGGAGGAAGAAGGACAATAAACAAGGGAATGGATGAACGAAGCATTGTTTACGCAGCCTGGTTCGCGGACGCTCCTTCGGTATTTGATGAGCAAAAAAATCAAACATCGGCTGTTTTATCTGAATACCTTGGCATATTGCTCAATGATGAAATACGGGAAAAACTGGGCGGAGTATATTCAATCTACGGCGGAGCATCGGTAAATACAATTCCCAAAGGCGAGTACAGGATTGAAGTTTTCTTTATGTGCAATCCGCAGCGCGTTGATGAATTATTTTCCGCCGCACAGAAAAACATTTTTGATATAATTAACCAGCCGGTTAATATGGATATATTTAACAAGGCAAAGGAGGCTCTGTTAATGGGTCATGAAAGATCCATTCAGCAAAACCTGCACATAGCCCAAAGTTATTCAAATTCATTTGTGTTATACGACACCCCCCTTAACAGGCTTGACACGCGGCCCGCTTCAATTAGGTCTGTAACTGCGGAAGCCATGCAGGCGCTTTGCAGGGAAATGCTTGTTAACAATCCTGTGCAGATGATTTTATATCCTGAAGGATGGAATTTGGGCCTGTAATACACTGAGAAATCAGAAACAGAGAAAATGAGAAGTTGTTAAACCGCTCTTTCTCATTTCTGATTTCTCATTATTCAAGTCTTCCAGACTGGTATACCGCTACTCCTTCCAGACTGAAGGAGTCTCCATCCTGCAGCACAATTTTTCCAAGCACATCAAGAGGGCGTTCGGAATTTATCGCGACAGGCATGTTAAATATTACTGTTACAATCCCCTGCAAAGTCCTTCGCGTATCGTAGCCTACAAGGAAATCAAAACGGGTATGTTCTTCCGTCACTACTGCGTTAGTCGCCATGCCTCTCCATATAACATGCACGTCCCTGTAAATAACAGGTTCATTTCTTACATCTTCGTAGGAGGTGTTGTCGTTTCTGTTGAAATTATCAAAGCCGGGAATTTCGGTATAGGTCAGCAGAAGACGCGCTTTGGATTTAAGGCTCTCCGATGCGTTTGATTCCAGGATACGGTTAATATTTATCTTTGCGGCTTCATCGCGGTAAGAGGTAAAAAGGGACAGAGCCCTGTCATAAAGCTCCAGGGCCTGATCGCGCGTAAGAATGTAACTATAGGAGCCGCCGACCTCAACAGGCGAGATGCGCTCCTGTCCTGACAGAACAAACTCAGATGAAGGACGGGGAGTCCTTGTTTTAAACGGGGACGGCAATACGCGAAACTGTACAAGGAGAGAGTAAGCAATTCCCAATACAACTGCAAAAATTAATAACGAACCAATTATTATTTTTGGCGTAAACGCGGAGCCGGGAATTTTGGGAAATAATTTAACAAGCCGCTTCTGCGTAAGCCAGTCCGACAGCTCATCGGCTGAATATTTGCGAATAACGGTCAGCGCTTTTTTCGCTGTTCTATTGCGCGGGTCCATTTCTTTAACATCAAGGTAGTAATCCACAGCCTGCACAGTGTCCATGCGTTTAAGATGAAGGACCGCAAGACCCAGCATTACGGAAGGATCCTTCATTTTAATCTGGCGCGCGCTGCGGAAATATGCCAGAGCTTCAATGAAACTGCCGGCATGAAGGCAAATAACAGCATACAGATAATAATATTTAAAAGAGCCGTAATAACGGTCCTCTTCAGCTTTTAAAATTCTAATCGCGCCTTCATAATCCCGTTTTTTCGCGAGCAGAGCCGCTTTACTCAGCAATGGATCCATTTTCATCGTCTGACACGCATTACCTGTTTCCGCTTAATCTGTTAATTGACGCTTCAATTTCCAGAAGATCCTGCTCGTTTAAAAGTATTTCACCCGCAAGGAACTGAGAAATTACTTCATGAAGTTTCAGTAATGTAAGTATATCGGATTCTCCGTTGGCGGCGGCAGTATCATCGGCGGCGGCGTCTTCATTGGTTTCAGAATCAAGTTCAGGCCATTCAATATTATCCATTACAGAAGCCGTTATCTGCGATGATGTATACCACTTTGTATCTTCGGCGGTAAGGTAGATTATATAATTGAATGACGCGCCCGGCGCAAGCGTATCCGGTTCATAAAAATAACAAACGGCGGAGTCGCCGATTGAATACGGAATGCTGTTAAATGAATTTCCCAAATGATAGGGAGCGTTCCATGGAACATCGTTCAGTTTCTTCCAGTTTGCGAAATGAATATAATCCGGCGTTTTTGAATCTTCATTAAAAGGATTTATTATATTCCCCATCAGCGAAAGATTGTCTCTTTTTGAAATCCAGTAGCTTTCACCGGAATCGCTTTTAATTATTGTCTCGGCTGTAATGTCCTGGCTGCCGGTAATAAACGGGATTCTCCTTCTCCCCTCGCCCAAATACGTATCGATAAGCATCCGCAAACCAACAGGGGTATCGCGCTGACTTTTATTTTCTATGCTAATCTCTATCTTTATTCCGTTTGCCTCATGCGAACTTGAAGTTTTTACGGGGGTAATAACCTGCCTTACCGACAGGAAACGGGATTCATAAACGATGGCATTTGTTTCGCGCGTATTATCTGTTTTTATTTTGAATGATCCCGGTTTGCCAAGCTGATAGGAGCGGCCGTTTACATTAACAGTTAAATAGCTTGTGGGTGATAAATGATGGCTTATCAATGGCTCATAACCTGCGGCTGCGGAACCTGCGAGATAGAAAAAAGAAAAGCTTCCGTTTTTTTCATTGAGAAGCAGACGAATCAATCCGTCTTTGGTTTCTGATGCAGGTAAGCCGGCCAATACGGTAATAATTAAAAAATTAATTATTAATATTCGCCGAATCACCGCAGACCTCCCAGAGTATCATACTGCATTATAAGCCGCTGTATATTTTCTTCAAGCTGCACGGCTCTGTCCCTTAATTCCTCATTACCGTGAATATCAAAACTATCGATCATTATTCCGGCTTCTTCAGGCTCAGCCTGCGCGGCGTTTCCTGCAATCTGGCTTTGTTGATTCACAGGAGATGAGTTCTGATAAATGCCGCCAGCGTTTCCGGCTTCAGCAGGACGCGGACTCTGATTGGTTCCCTGGAGTTCAGCAATCCGCCTTGAATAAATATTGAGAGTATGTTCATAAGTTCTTAATTTCCGCAGATATTCTTCGTTATTTTTTAGGGATTCTTCGTGGCTCCACCTTAATAGCGACAATAATTCAGCTTCGATTTTCTTTTGTTTTATAAGATCCAGGCGGTAGGATGACACTTCAACTCTGGGGCTGAAAGGATACCGTGAGATAACCCAGGCATAGAATCTCTGCGCTTCATCAAACTGACCCATTGAATAAAGACATTCGCCCATCCAGAAGAAAGCAGCGGCTTTTTGTTCGGCTTTTTCCGTGTCATCTGAAGGGATGCCGTCGCTGAAACGTTTAAATAGCAGCAGGGCGTCTTCAAAGTACCCCTGATTGAAATACGCTCTTGCACGGTGATAAACCATATCTTTGGCAAATGATGAATTGGGAGCCGTTCTTTCCAGTTCTTCCATATCCCTGATGGCTGAACCGTAATCGGCAAG
>Ga0209755_10002233_pt1 | contig 27046 bp, 28 predicted proteins | sample TergutCo191P1_FD_187301 | JGI IMG/M metagenome (GOLD analysis project Ga0209755, IMG submission 187301) | Cornitermes sp. P1 segment gut microbial communities from Petit-Saut dam, French Guiana - Co191P1 (SPAdes) (version 2) | ecosystem: Host-associated > Arthropoda: Insects > Digestive system...
GCGAACGATACCGGTCTTACAACAATTGTTGCAGGCGGAGGAGTTGCGGCTAACAGCTATCTTCGGCAGCAGCTGGCGCAGCAATCCCGTTTTCGCTGTATTTTCCCTCCTCTTGATTTATGCGCAGATAATGCCGCCATGATTGCGGGTCTCGGTTATCATTACCTCGCGCGCGGAGAAAATTCACCGTTAAACGAAACTGTAAACGCCAGAGTAGAAGGTTTCAAAAAGAAATATCCATAAAAAAATTGATATTGTTCTAAAATAATAATTATATAAAAATATTTATTATTCCAGAGGCGGGAAGTAGCCGGTATTATCTCTGCCTGATCTTTCCAGTAAATAAACCTCAGCTTCCACGGGGAGCCAAGCGCGTCCGAAGTCTGTGGGCAGATTGGAATTGTACGTTAAGCTATATAAACCGCTGGGAGCGTCCGCGGCGCTTTTTATAAGTTCGCCGATTCCGCGCGGACGAAACAAGTGCATCGCTTTGCCGCCGGTTTGTCCGCATAAATATTCGATTTCGGCGGAAATTTCACCGCCGCCTATAATAATCGCGTTAAATGAAATTCCGTTATTCGCAAGATAACTTGTCATCTCCGAGAGACTGTATTGTTCAAACGCAAGATCGCCGATGCCGCCAGATCCGATATACACGACTGATCTTTTCGGAGCGGCGTTTAATAAATCGGTGGCGGCAAGGCGGAGAGCCAGATCAAACCGCCAGCGCGGACTGTAAGAATCACCAGAACCGCGCACTGCGTTTTCCAAAGTGTTTGTAAGCTGTTCGCGGCGCGGCTGAGTTCCCGCGCTCACTACAGAGACAATGTTTGAGTTACCCATTTCCTGCAGAGCGCGGCTTATGTCGCGGCTTGCCGCTGTCAAATCGCCGCGGAAAGGCTGAGAAGCGGCGGAGCGTTCGATAAGAAGAGAAAAATCTGCGCCTTGATGATTGAATCCGGGAGAGAAAAAAGTTTGCTCCGCTACATATCGTCCGCCTTCTGTGATCAAAAAATTATTGTTATCAAGACCGACTATCGGGCGGCGAAGTCTGTCCTCGACCGTTAATTGAACAATGACGCGCGGAAAATCTTTTGCGTCTACATTGCGTATCTGCACAAAAAAGCCGGAAGCTAAATCGTCAAAGCGGGTAAAAATCGGCGCTTCGCTTCCGTTAAAATCAGCGGTGACGATGCTGCCGTTCCTATCCATGTCCGCGCCTGTTATGCGCACTTTCGCAGAAGACACCGCGCTAGGAGTGCTTGTAATTCCAAGCTCGCGGACAATCGCCGAATCAAGATCAATCTGAATTACTCTGTTGCCGTCAACGGCGAGAATTGTTCCGTCGGAAAGGAATCGAAGGCTCTCGGGGTTTTGAAGATTTTCGGCAGCGAGGCGTCCGATATAGTTTCCGTTAGGATCAAACATATAAATCGATTTAGCCGCGTTATCTGCAACATAAATTCTGCTGTTGCCGGCTGCGATTCCTGTCGGCGATAACATTCCCGGAAAAATCGAGCTCTTTGTTCCGAAAGAAAGAATATACGCGCCGTCAGGATCGAATTTTGAAACGCGCCTGTTGCCGTAATCTACAACGTAAAGATATCCGTCTTCATCGATTGTAAGATGCTGAGGTCCGACAAGCTGCCCGGGTTTTAATCCTCTGGAGCCGATGTAAGAAAGCCAGTTTCCGTTCGCATCAAGAACGCTCACTCTGCTTCCCCGGTATTCGGAAAGATACATTCGACCGTCATGACCGCGCACCAGATCGTAAGGACGGTCAAAACCGTTTATCGGTCCGCGTCTTCTCTCTCTGATTATTCCGTTTACGTCGACTCTGACTATCTCGTTACTGCCGAACGCTACTATCCAAACCGAGCCGTCGTTATTCGCCAATATTGATGTCGGCTGCCTGTAAAAAATAGTATCATTAAATTTTCCCGGATACTTGCCAGCTCCCACATAACGCACTCCGTCATCCGCGACAGGCATAAGATAACGCCTGTTAGCGACAGTTTCAATTCTTGCGTTTAACAGCATTCCTATTCCGGAATTTCTGCCGTAAACATCAAGAGCGGCGCGCCATTGCCGCAGCGCGGTTTCTTCAAAGCCTGAACGATAATATGCTTTTCCAAGCCAGTCTAAAATGAGAGGCTCGCCGGGACGGAACGAAAGAGCGCGCTCAAAAGAGAGTATCGCTTCATTATAAGAAAATCTGTTAAAAGCGTGAACGCCCAGCCTGAATTCATCAGCGGCAGTAAGCGCGTCGGGTCCTGTGCCGCCTGTTACCGGCTGCGCATAAAGCGCGGTTGACAGCAAAAATATTATAAGTATTTTAACTATTAACCTCAAACTTTCTCTCCCGATACAATCTTAAAATGTCTTTTGATATCTTCCTCGTTAGGCGCAATTTCCAGAGCGCGGCGCAGCCATGTTCGCGCTTCCAGCAATTCGCCGCTTTTATAATAAGCCCAGCCGAGCGAATCAAGATACGCCGGGTTTTCCGGTCTGTAATCGACTGCTTTTTTGCAAAGACGAAGCGCGCGCATAATATCTTTTCCGGTATCGGCAAGAATATAACCCATGCTGTTCATCGCGGTGGCGTTTTCAGAATCGATTTCCAAAGTTTTTTCGTAGAGGTCGATGGCGTTTTTATGCTGTTTCTGCATCCATGCCGCGTATGCGAGAGTGTTATATAGAAGCGGCGATTCCAGCCCGCTTGATTGAAGCCTTTTTAATTCGTATTCCGCCATGCGGACACGTTTGGTTATAACATAAATATAAGCCAGAGTCATACGGCATTGAAAGACTCTGAGAATATCGATGCCGGCTGTGACAACCTGCTCAAGATGGATAAGCGCGTTTTCGTAGCGTTCGAGTTTCGTATAACATAAACCAAGATAATAAGAGAGCTCCATTTTTTCTTCGAAAGTTAAAGCGGATTGATTGGTCTTTTTTAATTCTTCCAGAGCTTTGTGCCATTCTTTCATGTTGTAAAGACGCACGCCTTCCTGAAATTTTTCATCGGATTGAGGTTCTTTTCCTTCTGTGATTTCCGGCTTCTCATTATCTGTCATTCAGAATTTATCCTCCCAAATAATTCCTCATTCCGTATTATACACCAAATATTATATATTAAACACTAATAATTTCACATTCCGTATTATACATTAATGACAGACGGCTGTGACATAACAACGCTGATTGCGGCGTTTCCTTTTAAAACTTCCGCCCAGTCGGAGCCTTCTTCCGGAACATTATCAACCTTACCCGGTTTAGCAAAACAATATCTGCCGCCTTCGGGTGAAATAAAAGTTACGATACGATCATTGTAAAAACGAGCGGAGCAGAAAGCCGGAACAAGCGATGACGGTTTTTTTTGAATATTGGGAAAGTTCACATTGACAAACGAACCGGCTTTCCAGTAGCCCATTATCGATACAAGTTTTTCTGTTATATACGAAATTACAGATTCCCACTGCCACGGGATATCGCTTTCGACAAGGGATAAAGCGACAGACGGAATCCCGAAAAAACTCCCTTGTCTTGCCGCCGCCGCAGTCCCTGAATAAACTATATCTGTTCCAAGATTTGCGCCTGCATTGATCCCTGAGAGAATTAAATCCGGCGCTCTTTCCATATTTAAAGCGGAGCTTTCTGTCGATATGCAAATCTCCGGGATTCCTCCAAGAAGCGCGGTAATGACGCAGTCAACAGGCGTGCCGGAGCATGACCACGTGTCTTCTTCAATTTCAGCTAACTTGAGAGGTTTTCTTAAAAATTCTATACAGTGCGAACATCCTGATCGATTTTTATCAGGAGCTACAAGAAAAACTCTGTGACCCGCGTTACGCAGCGATTTCGCGAGCAGTCTGATTCCGGCAGAAGTTATTCCGTCATCATTAGTTAATAATATTTTAAACATATTCGCTCTTTTTCGCCGGGAGAACACGCGCTTTTGACGCGATGCCAACTTCGTAAATTACGGGACGAAAACCGAAGATTCGCTCGTAATCATCAAGCCGGCTTTTGTATTCATCAACCAGCTCGCGCCGGATTATTGTGTAAGTGCTTCCGCCCATGCCGATGCCTGTCATTCTTGAGCCTGCCGCTCCTTCAATTTCCTGCGCTCGTTTTACAAGCCAGTCAATTTCCGGGCAGCTGATTTCGAAAAGGTCCCGCAAACTTTCATGAGAGTGATAAATTATTTTGGCGAGCGAGGCGAGATCGCATCGTTCTAACGCGTCCGCCGCGTCGCTTACTCTGCGAATTTCTTCAACAACATGGATACATCTGCGGCGAATCTGCTCCGGAAAATCACCTAACACATCAAGAAGATCCGAGGAAGCGAAATCTTTGTAGCTGACGCCGTCGTGTTTATGCGAAAGAAGTTCCAAACCTTTTAAGATATCGAATCTGCGCGAATTAATTTCGCTTTCCGTTCCAATCCGGGGAACGCGCGAATCGACAAGTAAAAATCTGAAACGGGAGAACGGCGATTTTATCAGTTTGATATCGTTCTCCGCCGAATCGATAACAAGGAAATGATCTTTGCGGGCGCACATACAAACTAAAAAATCGGCGAGCGGAATCGAGTTATTAAAAATCGAAAAATGCGCTTCCTTTAATTTTTGCGCAATCTCGATATCGCCGATTTGCGAGCGGAAAAGTTTTCGCAGCGCGACTGCCGCCGCTGTTTCTATTGCTGTCGAAGAAGCAAGCCCGATATGCTGAGGGATATTTCCGCAAAAAGAAAAATTGAGCCCCTTCGTCATGTAGCCTAATTCAGCAAAAAGATAAATCGCCGGTTTAAGATAATTCGCCCATCGATCTTCGCGTTTAAATTTCAAATTGATAAGAGTGCTTCTTTTACGCTCGTTCAGGTCGGCGGCGTAGAAGCGGAATGAAGTGTCCTTCCTGAAATTAACGGCGACTCGTATAAAACGGTCTATCGCCGCGGACAGAAAAAACCCAGATTCTCTCTTTTCATCCAGATTCGGCGCTAATTCACCCAGAAAATGGATTCTTCCCGGCGCTTCTGCCGTGACAAAATTTCTGGATCGGTCATCTTCTATTTCGTATTCATTTATATGAATTTGACCAATATCCAGCATTATGTCCTCTCTTTTGATTTTTTTCATATTACCAGATAAAATTGAGTTTGACAATGGCGGGTATTTTGAAATAATGGCGTATTTTCAGGAGGAAAAAATTACATGAGACAGAATTATTGACAATCACAACATACGATAATCAACCCTCGGATAAACCGTAACCTTCATCTTCCATGTTTCCTTTCGGTTCAACATGAACCATGATATCGTAAACATTATCGAGGCGCTCCTTGATCGCTTTCTCGACTTTGAACGCGATCCAGTGACCTTCCAAAACTGTTTTGTTTCCGGGAACTTCAATATCGATATCGATAGCCCACATTCCGGCGATGCGTCTCATTCGTACGCGGTGAGGATGCCCGGCTTCTTCGACGGATTTTACGGCTTCAAAAACTTCCATGTAATATGATTTATCCGAGCCGCCGTCCATTAGCTCGGCATTTGCTTCGTGGAAAATTTCGAGCGCGGATTTTAATATCCATAAACCGACAAGAAGAGCGAAAATTGAATCGATAATTGCGATATTAAAAATCATCGACAAGCCAAGACCGGTAAGAACACCGGCGGAAAGTATGACGTCGGCGAACATATTTTTTGAATTCGCTTTTAACATTGATGAATTTGATTTTTTCCCGAATGTGTACAGCATCCAGCCAAGCAGTAATTTTCCGGCGATCGAAATAAAAGTGCCGATAACTGCCGGAAGAGAAGGAACTTCGCGTTCAACGCTGAAAATTATTTCTTTTCCGGAATTTAAAATTAGCTGCGCTCCCGCGAAAAAAAGCATAAAAGAAAGAAGCGCTGTCGCGACAGTCTCGGCTTTCCCGTGCCCCCACGGATGATCTTCATCAGCGGGACGGGAAATAATCCGCGCAACAATTAATGACATGATCGCGATTAAAACATCAACGGAGGAATCGATGCCGTCGCCGACAACGGCAAGACTTCCTGATTGAATACCTGTTCCGATTTTAATCGCGGCAAGAACCGCATTGCCTATCAAAGCTGTAATAGACGCGGCTCTTATCAACTGCACTTTTTTCTTGTCTACCATTACTTTATATTGAGGTATTTATTTACATAAAACAAGAGTATTTTAATCATACAGATTATTTTACTCTTAAAATTCTCATCGAATTTAAAACCGCCAGAAGCGATACACCGACATCCGCAAAAACCGCTTCCCACATATTTGCGGCGCCAAAAGCTCCAAGAGTTAGAAAAACCGCTTTTATTCCTAAGGAAAAAATTATATTTTGATAAACAATTCTTTTTGTTATCCGCGCAATGTCTATCGCCTGCGGTAATTTTGACGGCTCGTCCGTCATCAGCACTACATCGGCGGCTTCGATCGCCGCATCGCTGCCCAGAGCTCCCATCGCAATGCCAATGTCAGCTAACGCAAGGGACGGCGCGTCATTGATGCCGTCCCCGACAAACGCAAAAACGCCGTCTTTCTGCCGTTTTTTAATTTCTTCCATCTTCTCCGTTTTTTCGTTCGGCAGAAGTTCCGCGAAAAATTCATCAAGACCGAGTTCCAGAGCGGTTGATTTCGCAATAGAAGAAGAATCTCCTGTCAGCATGATTGTTTTTTCCACGCCTTTGGATTTAAGCGCTTCAATCGCGGCGCGGCTGTCTTTTTTAATTTCGTCAGAGATGACAATGCAGCCTGCGAATTTATTATCTGCGGCGATATAAACTTTTGTGCCTGTCTTTGCAGATTCAGAAAACTCGATATTATTTCTCTCCATCAAATTTTTATTACCGGCAAGAATTATTTTTCCGTTTCGTTTAACGCTCACTCCGCAGCCCGCGATCTCGGTATATTCGTTTAAGTTTTCTTTTTTAATATCTTTCCCGTATTCTTGCATGATGGATAACGCGATCGGATGATTGGAAAAACTCTCAGCGTTAGCTGCAAACTCTAAAATTTCCGTTTCGCAAAAACCACCTGCGCTTTCAATCGACGTAACTTTAAAAACACCGGCTGTCAAAGTGCCGGTTTTATCGAACACAACTGTTTTAACATTATTAAAAGCCTCAAGAAAGTTGCCGCCCTTTATTAAAATGCCGTTTTTCGCCGCTCTCCCGATCCCAGCGAAAAATCCCATCGGGATAGAAAGGACTAACGCACACGGGCAGGAAATTACAAGGAATACTAATGCGCGGCGAATCCAAATACTCCAATCTGCGCTCATGAGCAGAGGCGGCAGAACGGCGAGTAAAACAGCTGTGCATACGACAACAGGCGTGTAGATACGGGCGAACTTTGTTATCAATTTTTCTGTCTTTGCTTTTTTACCGGAAGAATTTTCCACTAGGTCGATAATTTTTGAAACGGTTGACTCGCCAAAAGTTTTTGTCACTTTGATAGTAAGCATACCGCTCATGTTAACGCAGCCCGATAAAACCGTGCTGTCAATCTGCGCCTTTCTTGGAACAGATTCGCCTGTTAAAGCCGAAGTATCGATCATCGATTTGCCTTCTGTCACGATTCCGTCCAATGGAATTTTTTCCCCGGGTTTTACAATAATAAAATCTCCGATACAAACAGTGTTAGGCGCTGCTTTTATGATTTCGCCGTCTCTTTTCAAATTGGCATAATCGGGTCTAATGTCCATCAAATCAGTTATCGACTTCTTAGATTTTTCAACCGCTCTCTCCTGAAAATACTCGCCTACTTGAAAAAACAACATAACAGCGACGGCTTCAGGCGCTTCCCCGATTAAAAAAGCTCCGATTGTAGCGGCGCTCATCAAAAAATTTTCATCAAACAATTGCCCGCGTATTAAATTTCTTAAAGCGCGGCAGATTATATCGATACCAAGTATAAAATACGCAATAATAAAAATCGTTATTGCAATTGTATAATACGGAATTAGTAATGAGGAATGCGGAATAAAAAAACGGAAGTTATCAAAAAATATTCCGGTTGCCAGCAATACTGCTCCGATTATCAACCTGATAAAATTTTGTCTCTCGCTAAAATTAATTTTCATATAAAACTCCTTTGGGCGCTGCCTATTGTTCAATATTCACTGTTCATTGTTTAGTATTCACTGTTTACTTCTCTCTAATGTGCTCAAAACCTTTCTCGAAAATATCTTTGACGTGATCATCGTCAAGCGAATAAAAAACGATTTTCCCCTCTTTTTTATTTTTAACAAGATTAGTAAGGCGTAAAAGTTTAAGCTGATGCGAAATCGCGGATTTTGTCATTCCGAGTAAAACTGCCAAATCGCAGACACACATTTCGTGGCAGGAAAGCGCCCATAAGATTCGCACGCGGGTACTGTCAGAAAACATTTTATACAGGTCCGCAAGATCATTAAAAACCTCTTCTTTAGGGATAGCCGCGCGTACTTTTTTAACGATTTTTTCGTGGATTACGTCACAATCGCAGGTTATTTGAACTGTTTTCTTCATATAGGCTCCTATTTCAATTTCAATTTCATAGTTGTTTAATTGTTCAACTATTATAAATATGGATTATTTGGAAATATTTGTCAAGCAATTCGGCAGAAAAAAAGGAAATATTTAATTTTTTTTATAATTTTCAGTCATGTTTTTCGGCGCTTTCAACCCATATATAGGTATGAAAAACAATCATGAAAAAAATGCTTTCTCCGGTTTGCAGCAGGAACTGCGTCCCCGTGAGAAGCTTCTAACACGCGGAGCAGCTTCGCTTTCGGATAAAGAGCTGCTTGCTGTCTTGTTAAACACAGGCATTCACGGAAGGAACGTAAATGAACTTTCCGGCGACATTATGACTCTTCTTGACAGCAGCAAAGAAATCCCTTCTGTTAAGGATATTTCAAATCTGCCTGGAATGGGACCGTCAAAAACATGTGCGGTCGCGGCAATGCTGGAATTCGGCAGAAGAAGATACGGATCTTTCTCGGCGATTATCAAGAAGCCGATTGATATTTTTTCTCTTGTGCGTCATTATGCCGACCGCAAGCAGGAGCGTTTTATCAGTTTGTCATTGAACGGCGCGCATGAAGTGTTAGCTGTAAGAATTGTTACAATCGGTTTAGTAAATAAAACTATTGTACATCCGCGCGAAGTTTTCGCGGATATTATCCAAGACAGAGCCACAGCGTTTTGCGTTGCGCATAACCATCCTTCGGGGCAGTTAATTAGTTCTCCCGAAGACGATGAAATCACAGAACGCCTTAGTGGATCGGCGAAAATCCTCGGACTTCATTTTATCGATCATATAATTTTTTCGGAAAACAACTGGTGGAGTTTCAGAGAGCACGGAAAAATAACAGATAAATAAAAATTTTTAGAGCTTATATGTCATTTAATGTTCTAGGTAACTGCCGCCGCTTGTCGGCGGCGGAGCAGTTATTGTTTGTTATGTGCCGTAAAATCTGTTTCATTATTTGGATTGTTTTGATCTGAATAATGATCCAATTGATCTTGAGTATGTGTTTTACCGCTAACGGCACTCATAGAATCATAGTTCTTTTCAACAAAATCTTACCGTCCCATTTAAGAATATCAACACGATCACCGCCAGATTGCTTAGTTGTAAATGTATACGATTTAGTTTCACCTCCTGCAGTAATTTGGGTTTCGGTAAATGTATAACTTACGGCTGCACTTCTAGTACCGGATGATGTTGTGGAAAAAGTATAAGTCGAATTTTCAAAATAATACCACAATAAACTAAGATCTTGTTTGTACCATTGATCCCCATCTTTGATATGAATTATTCCACTAGATGATTCCCCCATACCTGCGGCTTGGGCTGCGGCAGAAAGAGATGAAACATCGCTCACTGTAGACGCTTGAACCCAAGTACCATAAAATTTGTTGTTTGGTTCCTGTTCAGGCTCAGGTTCGTCTTTACAACCAACAATCGACATTCCGAATACTAACATCACTATCAGCATTCCCAACCCAATTTCTTTTCTAATCATTTGATCCTCCTAAAAATTTTAAGGTATTACATATGAATTAACCCATATTTAGAGATAAATACTGGTAATACCTTGTTTATTATTTAATAGTAATACCTGTTTGAAATTATGTCAAGTCAATACCACAATATCATATTCAAGGTAAAGGACTGAATATTATGGATGAGACAGGATTACGCAACATTTTAAGCAAAAATATCAAACGATACCGTCAGAGAAAAGGATGGACTCAAGCAAAATTAGCTGAAGAAATGGGTATTTCGACCAATTATTTATCCGATATAGAGACAAAAAGAGGCTGGGTTTCACCATTATCCTTAGCAAACTTGGCAAATGCTTTAGAAATTGAAGTTTTCGAACTATTCAAACCGGAAAAAGATGTCCCAACAGACTTATTAAATACTGTAAATAAATGCCTCGATGATTTTTCAACATCACTGAGAGTTTCTTTTGAAAAAGCGCTTATAGATTCTATGCGAAAAACACGCAAAAATTTATAATTATATGAGCCTTTTCAAAAACTTCAGATATCGGAAAAGCCTGAAATGAGACGATAAAATTTTTCACAAAGTGTCCGGTGAATCCAGCCAATTCATAAGCTGCATATAAGTTTCCAGATAACCCATCCGGCGTTTTTTAATATTAACTTCCATCACGGCAATTTCTTCTTTTTCCATTATGCGAAAACGACCGATAGAAATCGGATCATCTTCCGAGATTCCGCCGCTGTCTGCGACAGAGCCGCGGACAACTTTATCTACGCGGAAGTTAGACGAAATAATTGTTGACGGAAGCGGAGAAAGAATCATCCCAAAAAGCGGCGCTGCGATTTTTTCCCGTCTGTCTACTTTTGCAGCGTCAAGCAAAGGCAGCTCAGGACGCACGGCTGTCAGCATTATATGTTTTTTTATCGTTCCGTCTTTGCCGGCAATTTCAAACGCGATAAGCTCATCGGGTTTTGATAAAAAAACTTCTTTTTGCAGCGCGGGAATTAATCCTCCCTGAGACGCGGTTATGTTTTTTCCGTTTATCGTTTTAATAAAAGTCCCTTCTTTTAACCGATGTTCCGAGGACGGCGTACCGGGAAAGCTATAAATAATTTCAGCTCCGTAAAAATCTTCACATAACGATAATCCAAGCCATGGCCGCTGTGATTTTCCGCCGTTTAACATCGCAGGAAGCGCCGCTGCGAGCATTTCTGCGGGGATGGCGAAATTCAATCCCTGATGCTGGGCAATTCCGGAAAAAGCGACGCCTGCAAGCCGCCCTTGATTATCAATTACCGGTCCGCCCGAATTGCCGCTGTTTAACGCCGCATCAATCTGAATTGAATCGCCTATTTGTAAAATGCGTCTTCCAAGCGCGGAAACAATTCCCGATGTAACGGTTTTTTCCAATCCAAGCGGAGAGCCGATCGCAAGCACTGTATCGCCTACGCGCGGAATTACGCGATCAATGACGGAAAAAACATATTCGGTTTCAATTTCAGTTTTTAATAAAGCGAGATCCAAAGCCTTATCCCAGCCGACAACGCGCGCCGGAATCAGCGGACTTGTCGAATCTCCCATGCGGATATAAAGACGCGAATAACCTTTTTGCTTTGGATCAACTTCGCTGGAAATAACATGATAATTGGTAATCATTAAACCGGACGCGTCAATAAAAAACGCTGAGCCTCCGATTCTGTCGCGGTAAGTCATGCCTCTTTCAATTTTAAAACCTCTGTCAACAATGACTGTGGCGACTCCTTTAATCATATCTGTAACAGTGTCGCGTCCCGATGCGTATTCGCGTAACGCGGGAGGAATATTTCTGCCGCCTGCTCTCTCTGCCGCAGCTAAAAAGTAAGCCGCCGCGCGCCGCTGTCTTGCTTCAACCGCTTTTTCTAAAAATAAAAGCGCGTCATTAAATTCGAGCGGCTTTAATTCATGAGCGCGTACAGCGGTTAAAAACGCGCTGACCTTTTCGTCTTGAAGCAATAAATTTTTTGCATACGCAAGAGTAAAAGCCGCGATTTCTGCGGCAATATTATTTGAAATACCGATACTGGAAATTGATCTGCTGTACGATAAAACATCGTCCCATCTTTCTTCGTTAACCGCCTTTTCGCGTAACGCAAGCAGATTATCATTCGCCTGCTTTTTTAATTCAGCTAACTTTTCCCAATCATCACTTTCCAAACCGGCGTAAATTTCTTCGTATAAAAAAATAATACTTAGAGCCTTAACAGGACTGTCATTAAGACGCTCTTCGATATCGCTCAGTCTTATCTCGCTTGTAGTCCTTGACGGTTTTTTTTCAGTATCAGAATTACTTATACTCTGACATGAAAATAAAAATAAAATAAATAAAATTATAAAACTTTTTTTCATCTTTTATTTCCGGTTTCCTGTTTCTGATTGCGTCCATTGTCCTGAGCCGTCCATATCAAAATAATAAACAACTGTGCCGTTTTCCAGATACACTTCTTTTGTTTTAAATTTTCCGTCCCCGCGCCAGTCACTCTCCGATGACTCAATAAAATTACGGTAATTTAATAATTCCTGCCTGTCAGTATCCGGCGGCGGGCGGCGAAAGCGCCTGATTGTTTCCATTCTGCCGTCCTGATCCAAATCAATGTGCTGAATAACAGGATACCCTTTTTCAAAATCAGTAATAGAAATTGATTCTTGATTTATAAATTCAGCGGCTTTCTGAATTATACCGCGGTTCATATAAAAAATTTCTTCCGCGCGGTGAATTTCCGGACTTGATCGCGTAATACTTGAACAATTCAAGACAAGCGTGCGATAGCTGAATTCAATATGCCGATAATCCGGCACAGGGAAAAATATTCCTTCGCGTTTATTGCTGCCGCCCAGAGTGATAAATGAAACAGGCGCGTATTGATAAACAGCCGGACCGAATTTTATAATCTCATTTGGTTTTGAAATCGGATTTCCGAGTATCACCTGATCGACAAAGGGATAACGCGCAGCAGAAGAAACGCGTTCCCAGTTAACATGAGCGTTAATACTCTGCCCTGTTACGCGTATTATCGCATAATCGGGAATACCGTCATCAAAAAAAATTAAAAAATCAGAAGCGTATTTTTGCTCCGTGTCATACTCGAATAATTTAATAATGCCGGACTCATACTGCGCGAAACTGTCGAAATACCCGTCGTTATCTTCATCGGCGTAAATAATTCCGGTAAAAGAAAGCAATTTTTGCGTGAAAAAATCGCGTCCCTCTTCGCTGCGTAAAAGATTAAAAGCGCGCGTTATAACATCACTGTTAAGCACAGGATTGCCGTTCGGTTTAAAATACAATGAAACAGGATTGTTATGCGAAACGCCTCCCGAAAACAATTCTTCGCAGGCTTCAATGTCATCTAACAACCCGAGGTTGAGCGCGGCAGGAATTGATTCAGGATGAGGCTTAAAATCCCTGTTTTGAACACCGGGTATTCCGCCTGAGCGGTAAGAAGCGACTAATCTCCGCGCTTCATTAATATCCCTGATAAAAGGAGCAGCCATCCACGCCAGTTCCGGATCGTTTTCCAGTAAAAACGGAAGCCGCCTTAAAATAAGTTCCATAAGACTGAGATCGCCTTCAAGAAGATCGCTGTTTCCGGCGAAGATTCCGGCAGACGGAGACGGTTTTCTATTGCGGGTATCATGCAGCGAACTCAGCGCATATTCAAGAAAGACCCGAAGCGGGCGGCTGTCGCGGGGGAAAGCGTCCATAGTTGTCAGCACAAGACTTCTGAATTGACGCAGAGATTGAACACTGTTATAACCCGCTGTAAAACCGGTTCTTCCCCCGGAGGACATTCCCCGGTAAGCAAGAAGCCGAAAATACGCTGCATCCGCTCTCATCTGCTCCGCCGCGTTTTTTATCTGATCAAGACAATCAAGCGCTTTATAATAATCGCGGATAATAATTAATTGATTTGCTTTTAATAATAAAGCGCGGTTTTTTTCATACTCAATCCATCGATCGGTATCAATCGCTCTGTCAAGATAATAAATAACAGCTACAGGACTCGATGCGTTTTTAATCAGGAAAAGCGCATTAAGAAAAGATAAATCGGACGATACAGTTTCAAAATCCAAACCGCGCGATAAACCTGTCTGCGCCTCGGCCCAATTTTCATTTTCGATCGCCTGTTTTATCCATTGAACATATCTCTGCGCTGCCTGCGAATCATCGCTCACCTGCGCATTAAGAATAAAAGAAAAAATAAATAAGAAGAAAACAAACCACAAAGGTGCAACAAACCTGCGGTTCGCAGGAGCGCGTAGGAAAGAAAAAATATTTTTAATAATCATTCATACCGCCTCCTCTTTGGAAGGTAAGCCGATTAGCTTGCGGACTTCTTCGTCTATCAGCGTTTCACGTTCCAGAAGAGCGTCTGCGAGTTTTTCTAAATCATTTTTGCGGGAAGCGAGAATTGTTTCGGCGTTTTTTCTGGAGCGGTCGGTAATTTCCTTAACGGCTCTGTCTATCCGCTGAGCGGTATCCTCGGAATAATCTTTATGGCGGGCGATTTCTTTGCCGATGAAAATCGGTTCGTCTTCCTGACCATACGCGATTGGACCCAAATCGTCAGCCATTCCCCATTCGCAGACCATGTTACGCGCCATTTCTGTCGCCTTTTTAATATCGTCCTTGGTGCCGGTTGTAGTCTCGTCGTAGAAAAGTTTTTCGGCAAGCCAGCCGCCGTAACAAATCGCTATTCGATCTTCAATCCAGCCTTTCGATCTGCTGTAACTGTCTTCTTCGGGAAGCGACAAAGCCATGCCAAGAGCGCGTCCGTGCGGCACAATCGTAACTTTATGAAGCGGGTCTGCGTTTTTTAAAAAATAATGAAGTAAAGCATGCCCAGCCTCATGAACCGCCGTCATGCGCCGTTCTTTATCGGAGACAACCAGAGTCTTGCGCGCAACACCCATCAGCACTTTATCACGCGCTTCTTCAAAATCGGACATTAAAACTTCAGGTCTGTCTTTACGAGCCGCAAAAAGAGCCGCTTCGTTTACAAGGTTCGCGATATCAGCGCCGCTCATTCCCGGAGTCGCCCGCGCAACGCGCGTAAGATCAACATCTTTATCCAAAGGAATTTTCGCCGCGTGAATCTGTAATATCGCCTCGCGTTCTTTGATGTCAGGCATTGCGATTACAACCTGTCTGTCAAAACGCCCGGGACGCAAAAGCGCAGGATCTAAAACATCGGGACGATTTGTAGCGGCAAGAATGATAACTCCGTCCTTTGAATCAAAGCCGTCCATTTCAACTAACAGCTGATTAAGCGTTTGCTCGCGCTCATCATGACCGCCGCCGTAACCGGCTCCCCGCGTACGTCCCACAGCGTCAAGCTCATCAATAAAAATAATACAGGGAGCGCTCTTTCGCCCCTGCTCAAAAAGATCTCTTACGCGGCTTGCTCCCACGCCGACAAACATTTCGACAAAGTCGCTGCCCGACATATGAAAAAACGCGACATTCGCTTCACCGGCGACAGATTTTGCCATCAATGTTTTTCCGGTTCCGGGCATTCCGACAAGGAGCACGCCCTTAGGAATCCGCGCACCCATCTTTGTAAACTTCTGCGGATTTTTTAAAAACTCGACAACTTCTTCAAGCTCAAACTTCGCGTCCTTTTGACCCGCGACATCATTAAAACTCACTTTCTTGCTGTCATTCTGATAACGCTTCGCTTTGCTTTTCCCGAAAGAAAAATTTTTCATTCCGGCGCCCTGCATATTTCTGATTATCAGCATGATGATCGTAAAACCGATAATCCACGGCAGAATATCCATCAAAATCCGCATCGGCGTAATTTTCGCGGGCTCGCTTTTTATTTTGATATTGCCGCTTTGCAAATCGGCGATAAGATTCGGATCGGAAGGAGCGGGAATGCGCGTTTTAAATGAAGGAGCGCCGTTTACATTATCTCCTTTCAAATATATATCGATAACTCTATCATCGTAAATCGTAACAGAGTCAATTTTATTTTCTTTGACAGAACGCGTAAACTCGGAATAGGTGATATTCATTACAGGGCTGGATTCGCCTCTAAAAAAAAAGAGGATAAAAATACCTGTTACAGCAATAAAAAAAATAAGCGTAAAGCTGCCGGGACGTTTAGATTGAGGCTGACCGCGATCCGGCATCTTGTCATTAGGATCAAACATTAATACCCCCGTTTAACCATTTAACCACAGATTAAAGGGTCAAACAATACACGAAAAATTACTATGTGAAGGAATTTTAAGCGTTTTTAAGTAATTAATCAATATTTTGTATTAATTTAGAAATTCCTTTTTCAAAATATTCTACGCGGTTTTTGACAATAAAAATTTTTTCGTTTTTCCGTTCAAGCCTCACAACGCCAAGATTCGCCGAGTTTATATCTCCCGCGCAAAACTGCCTTACAACAGAGCGTTTGATTGATTTCTTTGGAATTTTATTTTGAGAAGACGATAATTTGTTGATACCGGCAAATACCGCTTCTTCGCGAATAATCTGCGGCTGATTAAAAAATATTTTTTCATTTATTGATAAAGAAAAATAATTAACATCAGGTTGATCTTCTTTCTTCCATTGAACGCGCAAATCCGCTTCACTGACTAGAAAATCCGCAGCCAGCGATTGTGTTTCCGCCATCGAAGAGACGCCTTTTTTCCATGCCGGAAAATATTCATTCAACAGCGGCACAAGTTTGTGTCTGATTTTGTTACGCAGAAATACATCACTCTTATTAGTCGAATCCTCCCGCCACGCAACACCTTTCGCCATTAAATAATCAATAACATCAAAACGGCTCATGGTGATTAATGGTCGCAGAATACAAATGCCCCTCTTTCCGTTCGCTTTACATTCCTCATTAGTAATTCTCATACCGGCAAGCCCGGAAGGACCCGCGCCGCGAAGCGCCCGCATTAATGCCGTTTCCAATAGATCATCTTTTGTGTGAGCAAGTAAAATCACAGTGTTTTCACCTAACGCTGCGGCGGTTTTACAGAGAATTTTATGCCTGAAAAAACGGGCTGCCGCTTCAACGCCGCATCCTTTGCGCTGAGATAGAGCCGCTACCCTGCCGGGCGGAATGTGTTTTACAATACACTCAATTTTTTTTTCTCTGCAAAAATCACGGACAAAATCAGCGTCACCGCGGCTTTCCTCCGCCGGACGAATCCCATGCTCAACATGGACTGCAGAAAATTTAAAATTGAAGTTAGAATTTTCAAAAAGAGCGCTTTCTGCGGAATAGAGAGCGGCAAGCATCGCCATCGAATCAGCTCCGCCTGAAACAGCCGCAAGGAAACAAGTCTCACGCGGATAAGTTTTTAAAACCGAGAAAATATTATTTTCAAAATTATCAATTATATCTTTCGAATGCGGAATGTCGAACGCGGAATGACTAATGTTGAACGGAGTTGATTTCCTTTTCATTAATCATTAGTCATTACACATAAGTAATTATTTCTTATCAGCCGGTTTTTTGTCGGCGCCGGCGGCTGGTTTCTTGTCACCGGCGGCAGGAGCGGCGGCAGCAGCGCCTGCGGCAGGAGCGGCGCCCGGAGCGGCGGCGGCTGCGGCGTCAGCGGCAGGAGCTGCGACAGCTTCGGCTTTGGCGAATTTGACAAGAGCGACAGTTTGATCCGGATTGGAAAGAAGCCTGACACCCTGTCCGAGAGCGATATCGCGGACGTGCAGCGATTGATTCGCTTTAAGACCGGAAATATCAATCTCGATTCTTTCCGGAAGATCTTTTGGAAGACATTCAATTTCAATTTCGTGCAGAGGAGTTTCCAGCATACCGCCTTCGCGTACGCCGATTGGGTTTCCTTGCAGAACAAGCGAAACCTTCGCGCGAAGAGCGACTCCGCTCTCAACCTCGTAAAAATCAATATGTAAAATATTACCGTCAATTATGTTTCTTTGGGTCGCTTTAACAAATGCGTCGTATGATTTGCCATCAACATCAACCTTAACGATTGTACTTTCAGATATGCCTTTTGTACCTTTTACAAATTCCGATGAATCCAGATCGATGGAAACCGACTTTCCCGAACTCCCGTAAATAACGGCAGGAATTCTTCCATTACGTCTTATTTTTCTGGATTCGGCTGAACCGAAATTTTGGCGATTTTTCGCTTGTAAAGTAACCTTGCTCATTTAACTACCTCAATAAAAATTAATGGGATTAACCATTATTCCCCAGGGAGGACTTGAACCCCCACAAGGAGATCCAAATTCTCCTGTGCTGCCGTTACACTACCGGGGAGCGTAAGACTTCCCATAATAGATTAATCAAAATGAGAATATCAAATTAAAACGATTTAATCAAGAGCAGAGGCAATTTCTAATGACTAATGTTGAATATAAAATGTTGCAATAATTTCATACCCGTTGCACATTAGTCATTAGCCATTTAATCCTGGTCCTCCGCTGTGGCTTCCATAACATCACCGGAATCGTATTTGTCTAAAATACGTTTTTGCAATTCCGCTCTGAATTCAGGATGAATCGGATGCGCAACATCCTTATACTCACCTGCGCGGGTTTTCCGGCTGGGCATGGCGATAAAAACTCCAGTCTTACCCTCAATGATCTTTATATTGTGAACTACAAAGCAATCGTCAAAAGTCACTGTTACATAGGCCTTCGGCTTACCGCCGCCAGTCACCTTACGGACCCTGATATCTGTAATTTCCATAGCTCCTCTCCTTTGAGTCCTAATCTTGTTAAACTTAATACAACCCAAAAGGGAGTTTTTAAAGTATTAAGCCCGACTGTTTTAGATTATAGTATTGATTTGCCGCATAAGCAAGAAAAAAAAAGCTTTTTTGCGTTGTATTTCTTATTAATTTTAAGAAAATCATAAGGTTTGCCATGATTATTTGCTCACAATGAAAGAACTGCATTTTATTACGAATTGCCATTTTTTTCCCAATTCTTTTACTGCTTTAAAAGCGCGTTCCTCGTTCTCAAAAACGCCAAAACAAGTTGAACCGGAGCCGGAGAGATTTGCGTAAACCGCGCCTTGTTCTCTCAAATCAGAAATTATATTTAAATATGATAATTTTTCTTTCTCCGGAAAAACATAAAAAAAATCATTTAAGAATGAGGAATGAGGAATGAAGAATGAGGAATTATTTAAAGAGCCAGTGTTAATTTTTGACCTCTCATTCTTAACTCCAAATTCTCTATATTTATCCAGTAATTTGAAAGCGGCGGCGGTATCGCTCGAAAAGCCGGGATTTATCAGCACCAGAAACATCTTAGGGACATCTACAGGTTCGATGATTTCACCGCGTCCTGTGACCCGGGCGGCAGTTGTCTCGTGCATTAAAAAAGGAACATCGCTGCCAAGAGATGCAGCCGCTTCAAGGAGCGAATTGAAGGTTAAAGGAAAGCCGGCTATTTTATTCAAAGCAAGTAAAGCCGAAGCTGCGTCCGAAGAGCCGCCGCCCAACCCGCCGCCGATAGGAATCCTTTTATCAACAGTGATCTTCAATCCTTTGTTAAAACCGGTCTTTTTTTTGAATAAATTAACTGCCTTTGTAATGATGTTATTTTCAATTTCCATGACAATATCAAGATTTTCGTCATCATTTAATTCAAAATGTAAAAAATCGCCAAAATCCAATTTTAAAAACAAACTCTCGATATTATGAAAACCGTCTTGTCTTTTATCTAAGACCTTAAGATGGAGGTTCACTTTCGCCGGCGCGAAAATCGAAAATTCTTTCAAAATTTCTGGCATATCATCAGAATAACATATTTAATAAGTTTTTTAAATTTTTCAAAAACCTGTTGACAAATAAATATGTCATCCCTTATGTTTCTAGTGAGAGGTTTTTTGCCATCTCTACTCAGTTTGGATTCAAGGAAAATACCAATTATAGGGGAGAACATTATGGTTCTAAACGGAGCTACGGAACAAGAAGAGCTAACATTGATACCTGTGGAAAATTCATACACGGAGTACGAAGACGATGTTTGCCTTCCGGCTTTCTTCACCAGCGATGATGATGACATTGACGATGAAGATGATGATTTCGACGATGAAGACGATTACGAAGACGACGACATCGAAGAAGACGAAGACGAGGAAGATGACGACGATTATGAAGAAGAAGACGATGACTACGAAGATGATGACGATGATGATTACGAAGATGACGACGAGGATTGGGACGACGAAGAGTAATTGCTAGTGTTGAATTACTAATGTGTAGTGATTAATGAAAAATAATGTATTTACAATATATTTTAATTTAAATTACACATTAGTAATTATTAATTAATCTGCCGCCAGAGTCTTTCCAGATCGTAAAATTCACGGGAAGCAGCAGTCATTAAATGGATGACTATAAAACCTAAATCAATAAGACGCCATTCATCATCGGCGTCTTTTCGTGAACAGCCCATTATATCAATATTATTTTCACAGCAATAATCCTTGATGTGCCGTTCGAGTCCGTCCATGTGCGTTCTGCTTGTTACGGTAGCGATAACAAAAAAGTCCGTCCAATTATTAATACCGCGAAGGTCAAGAACAGAAACTTCCTGACCTTTATGTTCTTCCATAAGATGACCGATTCCGCTGCCGAATGAAGCAATCCGATCGTCAATTGCCTGTGACATATCTTCCATCAAAATCCCTTCCAATCAAAAGAGTTACATCCGCTCTGTTCTCGCTGCTTTGATTCAGCATATTTTCTTCAATTTCATCCGGCGTAATAAATTCGCTGCGAATATTTCTGCAGCGGATAATTTCGGCAAATTCTCTGACCATGTTCGCATCCCCGGAAAAATGAGTGATAACTGTTTCGCTGTAATCATTCCTGTCGGCGTTCTTCACGGAAATCACATCATAGCCAAAACCGCGGATAATATCCGCCGTTCTTCCGGCAAGCCCGTTAATAGCGGTTCCGTTTAATACTTCGACGGTAAAAGTGCGCTCATCTTCAACATCGCGCGTAAGAGACCCTAAAGTCTGACGAACAATATCTTTAATAAGAGCTCCGTCGTAATGCGGGAAAATTAATGTCTGACCGGAAACCTGACGCAAAGTTCCGCTGACCGAATAAATATAAGTTCGTTCGGTATTAATATTTACAAACTCATCATACAAATACGCAAGCGTGCGCTGATTCATACCGGTCTTGAAAAGCGAGTAATAAAGTTTTGCGGCGTCAGGGTTTTTAAGATACTCGTTCCTTTCAATTTGCCGGTTTAAAAAACTTAAAAAGAAACGCTGCCTGCGAAAAGATTTCATATCGCTTTCTTCATCGGGAAGGCTGTAAGTCGCGTATAAACTGGCTTTATCGCCGTCAAGAATTGTCATGCCGGAAGGAAATAAAACGATCCCGTTTTCATCCCTGTAAGAGACCGGTGAAGGAATAAATATTTCAACTCCTTCAAGAAGATCAATGACAGAAACAAGATTCTCTTTTGTAATTATGATAGAAAAATTTATTTCTATCCCTAAAAGTTTTTCAATTTCATTTTGATAGCTGCTCAGTCTGTTAGGTTCATATAACCTGTCGATGCGGTCGTATCGGTTGATTTTCGGCAGCAGCAGTCCGATGTCGCCCGGGATGTCAAAAATAGCGGCGCGTTTTGTCGCCGAATAATACATCAATACATAAGCGCTGACAGGCATTTTATTTTCTTCGATCACATATAAAACATTGAGCAAACGGTTTGAGGCGAGAGCGTCCATAACAGGATTACTGCGAAACGTAACGGCGGAAAAAACAATTCCCAAAAGAAGAATCACAATTATTAATGCGAGTAATATTAATGACGCGTCGCCTTTAATTATTTTCAATTTGTTCTTTCCTTAATTCTCTCCAAAAGTTTTAAAGTATCTTCCGATAAATCGAGTTCTCTGGACTTTAATTTGACAATTGTTTTTTCCAGCACAGTGTAAAGAATACTGTCCAAATCTTCTGTCATGCACATTTTCCTGACAGCGGGATCGATATTTCTTGAGAACTCGGTTTTATCGGCAATGTAGATAACCTTCGCAAGCTGCCCCATGTTTTCGCTCCCCGATGTATGGAAAGCGACCGCTTCAAGCACATCATTATTATGTATGCAGAAACGCTCTCTTAGCAATACCGCGGCAGCTTTCCCGTGCAGAAGGTTCGGCTTATCTTTTTCCAGCGCGGAAACTTCCTGTCCGTCATCCTTAACGATTTTAATAAGCTGCTTGTTATCAAGCTGTTTCGCTAAATCATGAGCGATACCGGCAAGGTAACCGGCAAGCGGATCAAGCCCGAAACGGCGGCACATATCGCTCGCATGCAGCGCTGTATTTCTTGAATGTAAAAAACGCTCATGGCTTAAAACTTCTCTTCCAAAACATTCAATTCTCTGTATTAGAGATAGACTGCAATTCTCGCTGATCTTATCGTTTTTAATTCCGTATAACTGCCTGTCTTCGATTAAAGCTCTTGTTCCGGGAGGAACAAGCGATCTCCACGCTGAATCAGCGGCAATTTTTTGCCTTATCGACTGCGATGAAATATTCATTACATCATTTTTTATTTTAATATGCGGATACGAAAAATCTTTCTGAATTGAATCTAATCTGCAGGCAATTGCAACATCCGCTAACTGAAGGATTTTTTCGCTTTTATGCCATTTTGGAAAATCTTCCGCGCAGTCATCTCCGATTATCAATACCGGTTTTTCCGATGGCATATAACGTTCGATAATATCTTCAAGGGTATCTACAGTGTAAGAAACGCCTTCTCTTTTTATTTCGCAGTTATCAAGAGCAAACCTTAAATCGCCTTCGATTGCGGCGGCGATCATATCAAGTCTGTCAATCGCGCAGCAGTCTTCTTTTGCGTCTACTTTAAAAGGAGAGCGGTTTGCCGGAACAAAAATTATTCTATCTAGATTTAAATTTGTTAAAGCGGTATCGGCAAGATAAAGATGCCCGTTATGAAAGGGATTAAAACTCCCGCCGAGAATTCCTAACTTCATGCTGTTGTCTCCGCTGTTGTCAGACGAAAAAACGCGTTAGACAGTTCTTTAATGCCTTCATCGGCAAAAACAGAAATGCTAAAAATTTCTTCGTCGGGATATTTTGATGAAAGCTCGGCTAGTCTTCCTTCAGTTTCCGGTAAATCTGTTTTTGTACCGACAATCAAACGCTTTTTATTTATTAATTCATCTGAAAAAGAGCCGAGTTCATTTAACAAAATGTCAAAAGCTTCAAGGTAATTATCGCCGGAAAGATCGATAAGAAAAGCGAGCGCCGCTGTCCGGGAAATATGTTTTAAAAAACGAAACCCAAGCCCCGCCCCCTCTGAAGCTCCCTCAATGAGACCCGGAATGTCGGCGATAATAATATCTTTGTCTCCTGCTGTTAAGACTCCAAGGTTGGGAATCTTCGTCGTGAAAGGATAAGCGGCGATTTTTGGTCTTGCGTTTGTGAAGCGATCGAGCAAACTTGATTTACCGGCGTTGGGAAAACCGACAAGCCCGATATCGGCGATAATCTGAAGCTCAACTTTCAATTTTAAAGTGATACCGGGTTTTCCCGGCAGCGCTTTTCTGGGCGCTTGATTCACAGAAGACTTAAAGTGAATATTACCCCACCCTCCGTTGCCGCCCTTTAAAAAAGTAAAATCTTCCTGATCGCCTGTAAAATCGCGGATAATTTCGTCTGTTTCAAAATTACGCAGTAAAGTTCCGGGCGGCAGAGGAATTATTACATCTTCGCCGTTCTGCCCGTAACGAGCGGCATTTCCGCCGTCACGTCCGTTTTGCGCCTTAAAAGAATGTTTGTACCGAAGGTGAGCCAGAGTGCGCAGATTACGCCTGACAGTGAAGATAACATCACCTCCCCTGCCGCCGTCTCCGCCCGAAGGTCCGCCCATTGGAATATATTTTTCCCGCCGGAAAGCTGCGCAGCCGTTGCCGCCGCTCCCGGAAGATACTTGAATTACAGCCTCATCAGCAAATCTTTCCATGTGGGGTCATTATATATAATTATTATTAAATATGAAATGTATGCTTAGGATTATTCCTGAACAACAGACGCCAGCTTTCTGCCTTTACGCTGATGAAAAGTTACTTTACCGTCAGCTTTAGCGAAAAGCGTGTAATCGCCGCCGCATCCGACATTAGCACCAGGATGGATTTTTGTGCCGCGCTGACGAGCGATAATTGTGCCGGCTTTTACGATTGAGCCGTCTGATGATTTAATACCCAGATATTGAGGGTTACTGTCTCTTCCGTTTTTGGCGCCGCTTCCGCCGCGTTTCCGTGCCATATTAATTTCCTTACAAAATTTTTATACAACTAAACATAATTAAAATTCAAACACGTTTAATTGTCAATTTACAATTTTTCGGGTAATCCTGACAGATGGATTGCAATCCTTCCATTAAAAAAATACCCGCTGTCGAAAGAAAATCTCTTCCTTCGTTGTTATAATCGGCTTCCAGCCAAAACTGACCTTTTTTCGGCGCACCGCCTCGAACTGTTATACCCTTCCTTCCGGAAATGGTCTTAAAAGCAGTCCCTAAAAGAAACGAAACAGAAGCGCAAACAATGTCTTCGCCTTCCTTTCCCGCCTTTGCGTGCCCTGAAGCTTTGCAAGCTCTTAAAATGCCGTCGGCATCCAGAACCGCTTCAATCTCTATCACTATATTTAAGCTGTAATATCCTCAATCTTAATAATTGAGTATTCCTGCCTGTGTCCCTGTTTTCGCCTGTAGTCTTTCTTGGGTTTATATTTAAACACAATGATTTTTCCGTCTTTTCCGTGAGATTCTACTTTCGCAAAAACTTTCGCTCCTGATACATAAGGAGCGCCGACTTTCACAGAATCTGCGGTACTTCCAGCGGATATCAATAAAACCGTATCGATGTTTAGGGAACTTCCTTCCGCGGCGTCAATTTTATCAACTTTAAGAAGGGAGCCTTTTTCGGCTTTATATTGTTTCCCTTTAAATTCAACAAGAGCGTACATTTTCATCTCCAAAATATTCAATTAATGATAATTCTATAGAAATCTTAAAAAAGAGTCAATATGATATATCGATATTAATGACCAGCATCATTTTAACTGCCGACAAGAAACCTGCCGACGCTATGTAATTCGAGCATTTGAGTATAAATTGGCGGGTTTTTACCGGCGCTGGCTTTATCAATTTCTATAAGACCTAAATAGAGCTGGTTTAAAAGATCGGCAAAAACCTTTAAATTTGAGGCAAAATTATTGGCGGCCATTTCACGAAGAATTTTATCAGGACCATTTTGCAGGGCGTTCAGCTTGCTTTTTAAGGACGGAATCATATTATTCCGCGCGGCTTCGACAAATCTGGCGCAGGCGGCAATTTGACGGTAAAGCTCATCAAGATGAAACCCCTGATACAGAAATAAATCCAATTTTTCAGTAAGAAGCTCGATTTGATCCCATGTGGTTTTATCGATTTGAAGCTGAAGAAGCACAGGGCGCAAAAACCGGTTGGAGATATTAACTCTGTAATGCTCGCTGATCTGCTCTATAAGCCTGATGATTTGAGCATCTTTAATCCGCTCCAAAAGTGCCTCTCTTTTCATATTATCATTCAAATAACAGATTGACAAGTAAATAAAGAAAAAAATAAACTGTCATATGCGTCATGTAATATGTATTCTTTTATCTGCGTTTTTTTTAATTTCATGCAATGAAATAAAAACTGTTGAGATTTGGACAGATCGTCCGGAACTTGCTCTTTACGGCGAGTATTATAATACAGTTCAAAATCAATATAAAGTTTCGGTAAGATATGTAAAATTTCCGGTTTCGGAAATAACAAGAGCAAATTGCCCTGATATCATTGTAGCAAGCTGGATGAAGAATTCATCGACAGGAACATATTTTAAATCTTTAAATGATTTATTCAGAGCGGATAAATTATCGCGCAATGTTTTTTATCCTAGGCTTTTATCCGTAGGAAGAATCGAGCGTAATCATTATCTTCTGCCGGTTTCGTTTAACATTCCGTCGTTAATTTTTTTAAAAGAAAGAGAACAGAATTTAACGAATCAATTTACGATAAATTTTAACGAAATAAAAACGTTAAGCAAAAGTTTTAATGCAATAAACCGGGGTGTTTATACCCGGCTGGGTTTTTCTCCGCTTTGGAATGATAATTTTTTAATGACGACAGCCGTCTTGTTCAATGTATCATTCAAAGAAGCCTCTCCGCTTGTGTGGGATACGCTTGCATTGGAACAATCAATGAAATTTATTAATGAATGGACAAACGAAGTAAACACAAGCATACAGTTAGAAGAAGAATTTACATTTAAATATTTTTTTGAACCGCCGGAAAGATTAATTTTATCCGAGCGAATTTTATTTTCGTACATGGAAAGCAGCGAGTTATTTTTAATTAGCGAAGATAATAAAAATTCTTTGGATTTTAGATGGATCATGGAAGACAATAAAATTCCGATTACAGAAGACTCGGTATATTTAGGTATACCAAAATGGGCAAAAGCATCGCAAGCGGCGGGAGAATTTATTATTTGGTTTTTTAAAGTTGAAAATCAACGTCTGCTTTTAGATTATTCCAGAGTAAACAGATTAAACGAAACCATCTTTGGAATATGCGGCGGCTTCTCGTCGCTTTCTCCTGTAACAGAACAGATTTATCCGCTTTTTTATCCTGAGCTCTTAGGACGCATGCCGCCGTCAGAAAACCTGATGCAGCCGAGCGTATTACCGGCAAAATGGATTGATATAAAAGAGCGCGTGGTGCTTCCTTATCTTCATGATCGCGTTCGCCAAAACAATGCTGTTGATACTTACTCGCTGGAGAGACGATTATCTGATTGGATACGAATGAACAGATAAAAAAAAGAGCCGCCCATAAGGCAGCTCTTTAAAAAAAATAAAAAAATTGGCAGCGACCTACTTTCCCACACCTTAGAGATGTAGTATCATCGGCGCAGAAGGGCTTGACTTCCGTGTTCGGAAAGGGAACGGGTATA